>Ga0335078_10015428_pt1 | contig 11344 bp, 8 predicted proteins | sample Lox_Sample_32_FD_206711 | JGI IMG/M metagenome (GOLD analysis project Ga0335078, IMG submission 206711) | Soil microbial communities from Loxahatchee National Wildlife Refuge, Florida, United States - Lox_Sample_3.2 | ecosystem: Environmental > Terrestrial > Soil > Wetlands | place: USA: Florida...
CGTCCGAAGAACTCCAGAGCGAAGAATAGGACTTTGTGGTTGAGCAGGAGGGTCTCGAGGCCCTCCTGTTTTGCTTTTGCGGCCGGGCAACCTGCTCCGAGAGAAGGGTCTCAAAGACCTATCTCGAGCGAAGGCCAGCCCCGGCCGGCGCCGGAGACACGGTGATCATCTTTCACAAGCCGGTGGGGGGATTGAGCAAGGCGGCATTGTCGCGTTTTGTGTCGCGCGCGCAGCGCACCGCCCGCCTCGATGGCTACGTCAATGTTTTGGTGACGACGAGTCGCGACCTGCGCTGTCTGAACCGGCAGTTTCGAGGCAAAGACGAGCCCACCGACGTGCTATCGTTTCCCCTCCGCGATCCATCCGCCACGCTCGCCGGGGATATTGCGATCTCTGCCGATATCGCCCGCCACAACGCGCGTCTGCTTGGCCATAGTCCGGCGGAGGAGATTAAAATTCTGGCTTTGCACGGTCTACTCCACCTCGCCGGCTACGACCACGAACGGGATAACGGGAGAATGGCGAGAGAGGAATTCCGTCTGCGAAAAACCTTGCAATTACCCAGGGCATTGCTGGAGCGTTCGGCCGACCCACCCCGGAACCGCCGTAAGGCGAAACGGTCGCCCCGTCGCACCGCCAGCCGGAAAGCCCGCACTCTACGAACCGTGCGATGAACCTGATCATTCTAGCCTCGCTTTTTGTGCTGTTCGCTTTGATGACTCTGGTCTCCTACGTAGGTCGTGTCTATTCCGAGATGGGCAAGTTTCTTTCCCGCGAATTCCAGGACAATATCGATGCCTTCGAGCAGAAAGTGGAGCCCCGGCTAGGTTTCAGTCGAGATCGAGCAGCGCTCTCCATGTCGGTCTTGGGCCAACTCACCACGGCTGCGGTCGCCATGCTGGTCGGCTTCACCGTATTTCGCGACCGCGCCTGGAGCATTTACGAAATCCTGCAGGCCACCTTAAGCTTGATCCTTATCGTGATCGTGTTTCATCGCTTCCTGCCGTTTTTGCTGTTTTCTCGCACCAAGGGCCTTTGGCTGATGCGCTGGACTTTTGTGTTGCGATTGCTCGTTTACCTCATCCTGCCCGTGACTTTGGTGCTGGGTTTTCTGCAGTCGGTGGCTACCCTGACCCGGGAACATGGCGAAGAGGTACCGGAAACGCAGGCGGAAGCGGTGGATGCTTTGATTGAGGCCGGCCAGGAGGAAGGCATTCTCGACGGAAGCAATCGAGAGATGATCCAGTCGGTCGTCAAGTTTGGCGAGAAGACGGTGCGCGAGGCCATGAAGCCCCGGCCCGAGATTGTGGCCGTGCCCAACAGCACCACCATTGAACAGTTCGTGGAGCTCCTGCGCCATAAGCCATTCTCCCGGGTGCCGGTTTACGAGGGGACGATCGACAACATCAAAGGAATCGTGTACGCCCAGGACATATTGCAGGTTCCCGACAGTGAGGCCCACACTCGCCGGGTGGACACGATCATGCGCAAAGACGTGCACTTTGTTCCCGAAAGCAAACTGGGCAGCGATCTTTTGCGCGAGATGCAAAAGAACAACATTCGCATGGCGCTTGTAGTCGATGAATACGGCGGCATCGCCGGCCTTGTCACCATCGAAGACCTGGTCGAGGAGATCGTCGGCGAGATCGGCGATGAGCACGACAAGACCGATGTGGTCCGCGAGAACGAGTTCTCCTACATCGTGCCCGGCAACATGGATGTCGATCGTCTCGCCGAATTGTTTGGCATGCGACCCGAAGGCAAAGCCTCGGCCACGGTAGCCGGTCTGGTGAGCGAGTTGGCGGGGAGAATTCCGCAAAAGGGTGAAGTGGTGGAAGAGGACGGACTGCGTTTCGAGGTCTTGGAATCCACCAAGCGCCGGGTCGAACGCATGCGCATCACCGCCGTCGAACCCCGACAGATGCGCTTGATATAGTTTGGTAGCGCTCCCGGCTCGGCCAACCGAAAGGCCCCGACCGGGTCCAGACAGCATATCCTACGATGGCCTTCCGCTCAGGATTTGTCTCCATTCTCGGCCGACCCAATGCAGGAAAATCAACCCTGCTGAATGCTTTGGTCGGCCAGAAGCTGGCGATTGTGAGCCCGAAACCGCAGACCACGCGCACTCGCATTCTGGGCATCCTCGAAATTCCCCGGCAAAAGAGCCGACCCGCCGGCCAGGTGATCCTGATCGACACCCCGGGCGTGCATAAACCGGACAGCTCTCTCGGCCGCACGATGATGGGCGAAGTGCGGCAAGCGCTGGCCGGCTGCAATCTGCTTCTGCTCATGGTAGACGTTACCCAGAAGTTCGGGCGCGAGGATCAGTTTGCGCTGGAGATGACCCAACGTTCCGGCACACCGGTCTTGCTTCTTCTGAACAAGATCGATCGGCTGCCCAAGAAGGATCGACTTCTGCCCATCATCGAGGACTACCGCCGGCGACACGACTTTCGCGAGATTATCCCCCTGTCGGCGCTCCGAGGAGAAGGGTTAGATCGACTGCTTGAGGCCATTTTGGCGAACTTGCCGGAGGGGCCCCGCTACTATCCCCAAGATCAGATCACCGATCAGCCGGTGCGCTTTATGGTGGCGGAAATCATCCGTCAACAGGTCGTGCTGGCCACCAGCCAAGAAGTACCTTACGCCACCACAGTCGTGATCGAGGAATTCGAGGAAGGTGAGAAGCTTACCCGCGTGGCGGCAACCATCCATTGTGAGCGCGAAGGGCAAAAACGGATCCTGGTGGGCAGGCAGGGACAGATGCTGAAAAAGATCGGCACGGCCGCACGCCCCGAGATTGTAAGACTGGTGGGCACCCGCGTCTACCTGGAGCTGTACGTAAAGGTTAGTCCGGCGTGGCGCGAATCGCAGGCGTTTCTCGAGGAATTGGACTGGCGACGGCAGTTTGTCGATAGCCGACATTAGGAGCCGGTTTCGACTCCACTACTCCTTGGCGGCAATCCCCAGGCTCCTCATCTTGCGATAGAGATGGCTGCGCTCCAGTCCGAGCACCTCGGCGGTGCGCGTCACGTTGCCGTAATTCTCATCCAGCTTTTTCAGAATGTAATCGCGTTCATAGGCCGCGCGGGCCTGATGCAAGCTGGAGAATTCAGTGCCCGCCGCCCGCCGTCCTCCGTCCCGCAGAAGCAGCGGCGGGAGATGCTTGCGCTCGATCCGCACGGCCGTGGGGTTCATGATCACAATTCGTTCCATCACGTTGCGCAACTCGCGCACATTTCCCGGCCAGGAATAACGCATGAGAGTCTCAATCGCGTCGTCGGTGATTTCGCGCGAGCGCCGCCCGTAGCTGGCAGTGAACTCCTTGAGGAAATGGCGCGCCAGCAGCGGTATGTCTTCTTTGCGCTCGCGCAGAGGAGGCACAGAGAATGGAATCACGTTCAGACGGTAAAACAAGTCCTCGCGGAAGTTGCCTTTCGAGATTTCTTCGTCCAGGTCCTTGTTGGTGGAGGCAATCACGCGCGCATCGACCGTGATGGCTTCGTCACTGCCCACCGGGACAAACCGCTGATCTTCCAAGGTCCGCAGCACTTTGGACTGGGTTTTCAGGCTCATGTCCCCAATCTCATCGAGGAACATCGTGCCCCCATGCGCTTTCTGGAAGGTTCCCTCCTTGTCGGCTAGGGCGCCGGGAAAGCAACCCTTACGGTGTCCGAAGAGCTCGCTTTCAATCAGGTCTTCGGGAATTGCCGCGCAATTGACTTCGACAAACATCTCATCCTGGCGCTGACTGTTGAGGTGAATGGCGCGCGCCACCAATTCTTTGCCGGTGCCGGACTCGCCATAGATCAGCACCCTTCCGTTGGTCGGGGCCATGATCTGGATTTGCTGGCGCAGGGCCTTCATGGGAACGCTCTCGCCGACGATGACGCTCTTTGGAATCAGTTGTTTCTTGAGTTCGCGGTTTTCCGCCCGCAATCGCTTGGCGTCGATCGCGTTCTTAATCACGATCAGGGTTTTCTCGATGGAGAGGGGTTTCTCGAGGAAGTCGTACGCGCCCAGCTTGGTGGCCCGCACCGCGGTTTCAATCGTGCCGTGTCCGGAAATCATGATGACTTCGGAAGCGGCTTCCATGTCGCGAATCTTCTCCAGAGTTTCCAGGCCATCGATTCCCGGAAGCCACACATCGAGCAAAACCACGTCGAAGTTGCTTTTTCGCAAGGTCTCCAAACAAGCTTCGCCGCTCTCCGCCCCGACGGTCTTGTATCCCTCCTCCTCGAGCACGTCCTTCAGGGAGTGCCGGATGCTGACCTCGTCATCCACGATGAGAATGTTATGCATGCTGATTCACGGCGGGTGCGGCAACCGCCTCGGAGGCCACGGGAAGCTCAATGATGAATTTGGCACCCACCGGTCGATTCTCCTCCACCCGAATCGAACCATGGTGGTCCTCGATGATACGGCTGACGATGGCCAAACCCAGTCCCGTCCCGCGCTTCTTGGTAGAGAAGTAGGGCAGAAACAGGCGCTCTTTCAGCTCCTGGGTCACACCATGTCCGGTATCGGCGACCGTGATCTCAACCGCATCGCGGCTCACAACCAGCGCCGTTGAAATCTGAATTTCGCGGAACATGGCTAGCTGCACAGCCTCGGCCGCGTTGTCCAGCAAGTTGGCCAAGGCGCGCTTGATCGCCTCCGGATCCGCCATGACTTCCGGCAGCCCCGGAGCCAGTGACTTGCGAATGCGGATATTCTCCAGGCGGCCATCAAACATGGCCAGCGCGGTTTCGACGATGCTGTTGATGCTGGCCGGTTGGGGCCGGGCCGTGGGGAATCGGGCCAAGGTCGAGAATTCGTCGACCAGAGTACGAACGGTTTCGACAGCTCCGGCAATCGTGTCTGCGCAACTTCGTAGGACTCGCTGGGACGCGGGATCGGGAGCTTGATCCCGCGCCAGATGCCGGCGGATGCGCTCGGCGGAAAGCGCGATGGGAGTCAGCGGATTTTTGATTTCGTGCGCCACCCGCCGTGCGACCTCGCGCCAGGCCGCCTGCTTTTGGGCCTTCAGCAGTTCCGATAGATCTTCAAAAACCAGCACATATCCCAGTTCTTGATCATCGTGTTTGAGAGTAGCCACCGTAATGGCCACATTGAGGGTGGCTCCCTCGAGCGCCATTTCCATTTGAGTTGTGGTTGTGCCCATCCGCTCCGCGCGCCGTAGCAGGGACTCCAATTCATTGAGGATGTCTCCCCGAAAAAGCTCCGCGAGCGACGCGTCGATCAGTCCGGGAGCAATACCGGAACCAGCTCCAGAGGGATGCAGCAATCGCAGTAAGGCGTGGTTGACATGGGTAACGCGGTGCTCGGCATTGAGGGACAGCACCCCATTGGGAATGCTTTCGAGGATGGTTGCGATTTGCCGGCGGCGATGCTCGAGCGCTACGTTGGCAGCCGCCAACTCGTGACTCGAGGACTCGAGTTGCTGCCGGCTGGACTGGAGTTCAGCGGCCATCCGGTTGAAGGACTGCACCAGTTCGCCAATCTCGTCGGCGCCGTGAACCTCGACCCGATAGTCGAGCCGCCCGCGGGAGATCTCCTGCGTGGCTTCGGCGAGCGCCACGACCGGTCGGGTAACCAACTTCGAAACGAACAAGGCTAGCCAGGTGGCGACAAAAAGCACCACCACGGTCAACAACAGCAGCACCTCCATATAGGTGCGGCGCACCAGCCGTCGTCCCCGCGCCAGCTCGAGATAACGCTCCTGGCTGGCCTGAATCTGCTTGACGGTTTGCGAGAACTTCTGGGGCAGCGGCATGGCCACCAGAATCTGACCGTGATCGCCAACCGTCGCCAACCCCAGCATGTATTCGGTTTGGTCCCACGCTAGACCCGAAGGTAGCTGGGGCGACTGCGGTGAGACAGCAAGCTTCGACTTCAGCTCAGACCAGGGTGAGGGCAACTGAAAGGTGGCCTTGGGGTTGCCCTTGTCCAGCGCGATCGCGAACCCGCCTTCGAGGGTAATCCGGTGGCGCTGAAATTCATCGCCAACTTGGCTGAAGTCACCGTTTCGAAAAGCCTGCTCTATGACCGAGGAAGCGGCGATGGAACTGGCTTCTTGCGCGGCGTTCTCAGCCGCGTATTCGGAAAGCAGGGACGTCATCGTAGCCGTGTCGCGGCGAACCTCTTCGACCGGAGTTGAAAACCACTTGTCGATCGATCGGTTCATGAGCACATAGGCAAAAAAGAACATGCCGATCACCGGAAGAAACGAAAGCAGAAGGCTGGCAATCAGCAGGCGGGTGCGGAATTTCGATCCTAGAACGCCCAGACGCCTTTCCGCGAACAGTTTCAATACGTTGCGGCCCAAGACGAAGGTCAGCGCCAGGAACAGGACAAAAATGAGTACCGCCAGAAAGGCGAAGAGCAGCAACTGCTGGTTCGTGTCCGGATTCCAGGTTTGCGGAAGGTCAAAGGAAGTCAGCGCCAAAAGCACCACGCAGAGCACCACAAAGCCGAGCGCAACCGGAATGATCACTCGGTTCCGATCCCGGGATTGCCCCTCGATACGTCCTGCTTTCTGTGAAGCCATAGGTTATTTCGGTCCGAATGCACCCTTCGGCCAAGATTCATTATAAGCGGATCGTTTGCGCGGCTACCTTGACCCGTCGTGCGGTGGGCCTAGCCTCTAGCGGATATCGAAATCTTGCGTCAGAGCAGCGTGACCTCGAAGCATCGGCGCGTCCGATCTCAATCGTGTTCTACATCGGCGTCACTGAGCGGATCGAGCGCGTGAGTAAACCTCGGAGCTATCGAGCCGCAGTTCCCGGTTGCTTCTGTTCGCCTGTCAGCGCGGTTCGGAGAGCAAGATTCCAGGCAAGAGAAACCTATGGTCGCCGGGAAGTTTGGGAAAGAAATGATCGCCCACCCAGGACCGTTCGACTTGCGCCGAACGAAGTAGTCCGCTAGGAGGCTTTATCAAAACCAAGTTCGTAGCTAGAGTTCTTAGCTTTGACGGTGACAGGGCCGCGGACGACGACGTCCTAGCCAATCGAGAGAAAACCCTCGCTTGGTCCAGCGTTCACACCGACGGGGACCCGTCTCCATGGCTTCGGTAAAACACAACCGGAGAAAACGAGTGCGATCGCCTGGTTGAACAGCATTCAACAACATCGGGCGGTCGGTAAGGGGTCGCAACCGCTCGATCGCCTGCTCCGGAGGAACTCACGAAAAACCATCTGAGGCTTTTGGTCATTCTGCCGCTGTTTGCGCTACTCGCGATGGCGTCCGAGGTGCCAGATGCCCCTTCCCCGCCCCAGCAGGTTTCGCACAAGTTGTTTTTTACCGAGGTCGGCGCTCTCACTGCCGCCAACGTGCTCGATGGCTATGCCACGGTCAGAGATACCAACTGGGGCTATGCGGAAGAATCGTTCGCACTCGGCAAGCGTCCCGGCGCAGGGAAATACGTCGCCGTGGAAGGGGCGATTGAGGCTGCAACCGCATTGGCGGCTTGGAAACTGGAGAAGAGCCGCCACAAAGGCTTGCGCTTGTGCGGCCACTACCTAATGGGCATCGAGACAGCGGCGCACGTCGACGGTGCGATCCACAACTTGCGCAATTTTAGTGGGCCGGCGCAGTAACTTCACCGCCGGCCGAGAGTCTGAAGTTCCGCAGTCCTGCTTCAGCCTCGCTGCCCTTGTCTGTTTCTGCAGGGCTTCGCCGTAAGTTCTTGCCGCAAGCTGAACGAGGTAAAGTTTTGTCATGCCGATACTGGTCTTCGCTCGTGCACCCCTCCTAAGCCCTGGGAACCCCGCAATTCCTGAATCAATGAAATCAATGGCTTCCATGAGTACAAAGGACTTACGTAACCCATTTGACGTACCAAAGTTACTCGCGCGGCACCCGCCTCAGCCGTGACAATTTATGTCAACGCGCATTGCACTGCTTTTGCTCGATCGTCAACCGGGTTCGCGTGCACGGCGCCATCACGATTCGTAAGTTTCAATAGGAGATCGAGGCATGTCTCAACGGCTGGGTGATCTTCTCGTCAAGGAAAAGATCATTACCGCCGAGCAGCTGGCGGAAGCGGTCAAGACCCAGAAGGAAAACAACTGCCGTCTGGGCTCCGCTCTGGTCAAGCTCGGGTTCTTGACCGATGGAGATGTAACCAATTTTCTTTCGCGCCAGTATGGCGTGCCGGCGATCAATCTCTCCTATTTCGAAATCGATCCCGCAGTGGTCAAGCTGATCCCTTACGAAACTGCCAAGCGTTACCAGATTTTGCCCCTGAGCCGCGTGGGCGCATCGCTCACCATCGCCATGGTGGATCCAACCAATGTGTTTGCCATGGACGACATCAAGTTCATGACCGGCTTCAACATTGAGCCGGTCGTGGCCTCGGAAAGTTCCATCCTGGAAGGCATCGATAAGGCCTACGGCGCCAAGAAAGAGGATCTCGAGCACGTCATGATGTCGATGAGCGAGACCGACGAGGCCGACGTCGAGGTGCAGACGGAACAGGAAGAGATGGGGCTGGCGGACCTGGAGCGAGCCGCCGACGAAGCCCCCATCGTGAAGCTGGTGAACGCCGTGTTGAGCGAAGCGGTCACCCGCGGGGCTAGCGACATCCACATGGAGCCTTACGAGCGCGAGTTCCGCGTACGCTTTCGGGTGGATGGTGTGCTGCAGCCGATCATGACCCCGCCGCTAAAATACAAGGACGCCATCACCTCGCGTCTGAAAATCATGTCCAAGCTCGACATCAGTGAAAAGCGGCTTCCCCAGGACGGCCGCATCATGCTGAAGATGAACATTGGAGGACGCAAGCGGCAGCTCGACTTTCGCGTCAGCACCCTGCCCACGCTGTGGGGCGAAAAGATTGTGTTGCGGTTGCTCGACAAAGAGAACTTGCGGCTCGACATGACCAAGCTGGGCTTCGAGCCGGAGTCGCTGGTGAAGTTCGAGAAGGCCATCCTCAAGCCGTACGGCATGGTGCTGGTGACCGGACCGACGGGATCGGGAAAAACCAACACTCTCTACTCTTCGATCTCCCGTTTGAACACGGTCGACACCAACATCATGACCGCAGAAGATCCGGTGGAGTTTCAGCTGGCCGGCGTTAACCAGGTGCAGATGAAAGAGCAGATTGGGCTTAATTTTGCCGCTGCCCTGCGAGCCTTCCTGCGGCAGGACCCGAACATCATTCTGGTGGGCGAGATCCGCGACTTTGAGACCGCAGAAATCGCCATCAAGGCCGCGCTCACCGGCCATTTGGTGCTTTCCACGCTGCACACCAACGGCGCGCCCGAAACCATCACCCGTTTGATGAATATGGGCATTGAGCCGTTCCTGGTAGCCACCTCGGTTCACCTGATCTGCGCCCAACGATTGGTGCGACGCATCTGTCGCGACTGCTCTGAGACGGTGGAAGTGCCGGTGCAAGCCCTGCTGGACGAAGGTTTCACGCCCGAGGAAGCGAAAACCGTAAAGATTCAAAAAGGCAGGGGCTGCGCCGTCTGCAGCAACACCGGCTTTAAGGGGCGCGCCGGTCTCTACGAGGTCATGGAGGTCGACGACGAGATCAGAGAACTGGTTCTGGTCGGCGCCTCCGCGGTTGAACTCAAAAAGAAGGCGATTGAGCGAGGAATGATCACCTTGCGCCGGAGCGGACTGATCAAGGTCGCCGCCGGCATTACCACGCTCGAGGAAGTAGCTCGCGAAACCATCCATTAATGGTTGGATCAATTCGGATTCGTCCGACGCGGGAAAGAATGGGTAGTAAAGGAAAGGAACACTATGGGGCTGTCGTTAAGCGATCTGTTGAAACGAATGCTGGAGATGGGCGGTAGCGACCTCCATCTCACCACCAATTCTCCTCCGCAAATCCGCGTCCATGGACATCTGACCCCGCTCGACCTTCCGCAAATGACGCCGGCGGAGACCAAGCAACTGGCCTACAGCGTCATGACCGATTCGCAGAAGCACCGCTTTGAAGAGAATCTCGAACTGGACTTCTCCTTCGGCCTAAAAGGGTTGGCTCGCTTCCGCGCCAACGTGTTCAACCAACGGGGAGCCACGTCGGCGGTCTTTCGTCTCATTCCATTCGAGATCAAGTCGTTCAACCAGCTGGGGCTTCCGACGGTGGTCAGCAAAATGTGCGACAAGCCTCGCGGTCTGGTGCTGGTCACCGGTCCTACCGGCTCGGGGAAATCGACCACCCTCGCCTCCATGATCGACAAGGTCAATAGCGAGCGGCACGATCACATCCTCACCATTGAGGATCCCATCGAATTTGTCCACATGAACAAGAACTGCGTGGTGAACCAGCGCGAGCTGCACGCCGATACCAAGAGCTTCGCCGATGCCTTGCGCGCCGCGTTGCGCGAAGACCCGGATGTGGTGCTCATCGGCGAAATGCGCGATCTCGAGACCATCGAATCTGCCTTGCGCATCGCCGAAACCGGTCACCTGACATTTGCGACTTTGCACACCAACTCAGCGTCCTCCACCATCAACCGAATCATTGACGTGTTCCCTGCCCATCAGCAGCCGCAGATCCGCGCCCAGCTGTCCCTGGTTCTGGAAGGAATCATGTGTCAGAGCCTGTTGCCGCGGGCCGACGGCAAGGGACGAGTCATGGTGATGGAGATTCTGGTACCGAATGCTGCGGTTCGCAACCTGATTCGCGAAGACAAGATCCATCAGATCTATTCCGCCATGCAGTCAGGACAGGACAAATTCGGGATGCAGACGTTCAACCAGTCGCTGGCAACGGCCTACTTCCAAAAGCAGATCACGATGGAAATGGCCTTGTCCCGTTCCAGCAATCAGGATGAGTTGACGGAGATGATCAACCGCGGTGCCAGCCTCTTGGGCCGGAACCAGGCCCCGGCGGCCAAGGCGGCGGCTCCGACCAAGCGGTAAAAGATTTTGCGGGCTGGGTTGGCAGTCGAAGTGGCAAAGCACCAGCCAGAAACAAGTGAGTGAAGAGAGGATCTCATGCCAGTTTTTACATTTTCGGGAAAGAGCGAGAACGGGGAGAAGGTGAGTGGCGAGCGCGTCGCAACCAACAAGCAGGCGCTCACCATGCAGCTCCGGCGGGAGCACATCACTCCCAGTGCGATACGCGAGAAGGGCAAAGAGTTTGCCTTACCGACCTTTGGCTCCGGCAAAGTCAAAACCAAGGAAATCGCCATCTTCTTCCGCCAGTTCTCGGTAATGATCGACGCCGGACTGCCGCTCGTGCAATGTCTCGAAATTCTGGCCGCCAATCAGGAAAACCAGGCTTTTCAAAAGACCCTCACCGCGGTGCGGACCACGGTGGAAGGTGGTGCCACCTTGGCCAATGCCATGCGCCAGCACCCCAAGGTGTTTGATGATCTGACCA
>Ga0335078_10015429_pt1 | contig 11343 bp, 9 predicted proteins | sample Lox_Sample_32_FD_206711 | JGI IMG/M metagenome (GOLD analysis project Ga0335078, IMG submission 206711) | Soil microbial communities from Loxahatchee National Wildlife Refuge, Florida, United States - Lox_Sample_3.2 | ecosystem: Environmental > Terrestrial > Soil > Wetlands | place: USA: Florida...
AAGCGCCCGAGCTGCGCGCCTTACTGGAGAACTTCGTCTCCTCCTCTGATGACCTGGCCTACGCTACCCTGCTGAACTCCGAAGCCAAGGGAATTTCCGCCGGGCGCATTGCCCCTGACGCCTTTCTGCAGCGCGAACTGGAGCGCGGCTACACCGCCGCCCGCGAAGGCCGAGTGTATAACGGTCAGGCCCTGGTCGTCGGCACCGGCAAGAATGCCCATACGGTCATGCTGGTCAGCACGCCGGTGATGATGAGCGGCCGCTTTATCGGAATGATCGGATCGGTCGTCGACCTGCAATTTCTGATTCGCCGCCTGCAGGAAGTCAGCCGCGGCGGCCTCATTCCCTACGTGGTCGACAGTCAGGGACGGCTGGTGGCCGGCGCTACCTCCGACTACGCCACCGGTCAGGACATGACCGATCAGGAGATCGTCCGCAACTTCGTCGAGCAAGGCAGCAAGGCCCAGATGGTCGCCGCTACCCGCGAATTCAACCTCACCCAGGGCACCACCATCAAAATGCTCGGCACTTACTCTCCGGTCACCAACCTGGATTGGGGCATCATCGTGCAGAAGCCCCGCGCCGAAGCCTATCGCGGCGTTTATGAGATGCAGCGGACGGGCCGCATTCTGGCCATCATGGCCATCGCCCTCAGTATCGCTATCAGCGTGTTCGCCGCGCGCCGCATCACCAATCCGCTCGAAATTCTGACTCTTTCCAGCCGCGCCATCGCGCACGGCGACTTTACCCAGCGCGTACATTTGAAGAGCAGCACGGAAATCGGTGAACTGGCCGATACGTTCAACGTCATGTCTCAGGAACTCGAGCACTTCGTGCACGACCTGAAGCGCGCGGCCACGGAAAACCGCGAGCTCTTCATGGGCTCTATCCAGATGCTGGCCGGCGCGGTCGACGAAAAAGATCCGTACACCCGCGGCCACTCCGACCGCGTCACTCGTTACTCCGTCATGATCGCGCGCGAGATGGGTATCTACGAAGACTACATCGAGACCGTCCGCATCTCCGCCCAGCTGCATGACGTGGGAAAGATTGGAATCGAGGACCGGATCCTCAAGAAGCCGGGCGCGCTCACCCCGGAAGAATTCGACATCATGAAAACCCACACCACCAAAGGCGCCAATATTCTGCGTCCGGTGGCGCAGTTGAAAGACATGATTCCCGGCATCGAACTGCATCACGAATCGCTCGACGGCCGCGGATACCCGCACGGCCTCAAGGGTGACGACATTCCCCTGCTCCCGCGAATCATCGCCGTTGCCGACACGTTCGACGCGCTCACCACCACCCGCCCCTACCAACGCGCGTATGAGCCCAAAGAAGCTCTCAAGATCATTCATTCGCTCTCCGGCAAGCGTCTTGACCCCACGCCCGTCGCAGCTTTGACCGCTATCTACGAACGCGGCGAAATCCGCGTGGAACAGCCAGTTGTCGCAGCAGGCGCAGCCGCAGCCGCGCCCAGCACACCTTCTACTTCGGCCGTCTCAGCCGCAGCCAGCGTTACCGCGGAGCCGCGACTCTCTCCCGAGACCGCCGCAACCGTTCAAACCACCCGCTTCTAAAGCTTTCCTTCACATCCTCTCGCCTTCCAGAGTCCGTGTCGCTTCTACCGCTATAATTGAATTTAGCCGCGATATTTCCACTTTTTATGATTCAGACCCTGTTTGGCAGCCTGGACGAGCAGCAAAAACCCAGCTTCCTTGAGCGTATGAAGGAGGCGGTGACGCGCACGCGGGAGAACCTGAGCGAGCGCATCGAAGAAGCGGTTTCCTTCAGCAAGGAGATTGACCGCAACACGCTCGACGATCTTGAGGCTACCCTCATCGGCGCCGACCTGGGCAGTACCACCACCCGCGAGGTCCTGGGCAAGCTTCGCGAAAAGGCTGATCGCAAACAGATCAAGAATGTCGACGAGTTGAAGCGGCTGCTGAAAGAAGAGTTGCTGGCCATTCTGAATGCGGCGAACATGCGCCCCGCGGAAAGAGTTGACGGCACGCCCGAAGTCATCCTGGTCGTGGGCGTGAACGGCACGGGAAAGACCACGACCATCGGCAAACTGGCACAGGTACTTCGCTCGCAGGGCAAGACCGTGTTGCTCTGTGCCGCCGACACATTTCGCGCGGCAGCCATCGAGCAATTGGAAATCTGGGGACAGCGCACCGGTACTGAGGTAATTCGCACCAAGGCCGGTGGTGATCCCGCTGCCGTGTTGTACGACGCGTTGCAAGCCGCTTCCGCGCGCCATACCGATTACGTTATCGTCGACACCGCCGGCCGCCTGCACAATAAGTCGAACCTGATGGCGGAACTGGAAAAAATGCGGCGCACCGCGCAGCGCATCATTCCTGGAGCGCCGCACGAGACCCTGCTGGTGATGGACGCCACCACCGGACAAAACGGCTTGCAGCAAGCCCGCCAATTCACCGACTCCGCGGGCGTGACCGGCATCGTGCTCACCAAGCTCGATGGCACCGCGAAAGGCGGAGTCGTGGTAGCAATCTGCCGCGAGCTGGGCCTCCCGGTGCGCTATGTGGGCGTGGGCGAAAAGGCCGGCGATCTGCTCCCATTCGATTCGAAAGACTTTGTAGATTCGCTATTCGCGTAAGGTTTCCTTCGTGTCCTTTGTGGTTGAATGCCTTTCCTAACCACGAAGGTACACAAAGGAATTAGTGCTAACGACACAGACTGAGATGCCAGAGGCCAACACTGACGAACTCTTCCTTCGCCGCGCGCTGGATCTAGCCCGCCGGGGAGTTGGCCTTGCGTCCCCCAACCCATGCGTGGGAGCGATCCTGGTCGACCCGCAGGGCACCATCGTCGGCGCCGGCAGCCATACCTACGACGGCGTAAAGCACGCCGAAGTTCTGGCTATCGAGCAAGCCGGTCAGAAATCCCGCGGCAGCACGCTGTATATCAATCTGGAACCCTGCTCGCATCAAGGCCGCACTGGTCCCTGCAGCGACGCGGTGATCGCCGCCGGCATCAAGCGTGTGGTCGCGTGCATGATGGATCCGAATCCCCAGGTCAGTGGTCAGGGATTTGCCAAACTGCGGGCAGCGGGAATCGAAGTTGTTTCAGGCTTGCTCGAGGATGAAGCAAAAGCAATAAACGAAGCCTTCGCGAAATATATTCGTCTCAAGACTCCTCTGGTCACGCTGAAAGCCGCCATGACGCTAGACGGCAAGATCGCGCCTCCGCCGGGCGAATCCCGCAACCCAACTCATCTCGGAGCGGCGGGCGCTCGCTCCGGCTGGATCACCGGGGACATTGCCCGCGCCCACGTGCAGCAACTCCGTCACCAGAGTGACGCCATCATGGTCGGAGTCGGCACGGTCATCCAGGATGATCCTTTGCTGACCGACCGCAGCGGTCTTCCTCGGCGTCGCCCGTTGCTGCGCGTCATCCTCGACTCTCGTCTCCGCCTTCCGCCGGACTCACAAGTGGTGAAAACAGCCAAGGACGACCTGCTGGTCTTGTGCTCCTTCGCAGAAGAGAAGCGGAAAAAGCAACTGCTGCGCCATGGAGTCAAGGTCGAGCAGATTCCCCGCCCGACCCCAGAGGGACATCCTGACTTGAACGCCGTCGCCTGCCATCTGGGTAAAATAGAAATCACCAGCCTGATGATCGAAGGCGGGGCTATCGTCAACTGGGCCGCGTTGGCTTCGGGCATCGTGGACAAAGTATTTCTGTATTACGCGCCCAGGATTCTAGCCGGCACCGGTTCGGTGCCTTTTGCCGCCGGAGCAGGATTCACGCGCATCGCGGATGCATCCTACGTGAAGTCGATACGCCTGCACCGCTTCGGAGAAGACTTCGCGGTGGAGGGATATTTGAAAGATCCGTACGACAGCAATTAGCAATTGGCATTTGGCATTTGGCCACAACGGGAGTGACCAAGGGCTAAATGCCAACTGCTAGTTGCTAACTGCTAACCGCCGAGGTTCTCTTATGTTCACTGGCATCATCGAAGAAGTTGGCCGGGTCACGCGCATCGCGCACAACCAAGGCAATCACCGTCTCACCGTCTCTTGCTCCCAACTGCAGGATGAAGTCAAGAAAGGCGACAGCATCGCGGTCAGCGGTGTTTGCCTCACCGCCGTCGATATCAAGCATGACTCGCTAAGCTTTGACCTCGCCGCCGAAACTTGGAACCTGACCTCGTTCTCTCGCATTCACGAAGGGGCGCTGGTCAATCTTGAGCTTCCCATGCGGGCCAATGGACGTTTCGGCGGCCACATCGTCCAGGGCCACGTGGATGGCACTGGTAAGTTTCTCGCGCTCGACCCCATCCCCAACGCCGATGACTACTGGCTGCGCATCCAAATCCCCTCGGAACTGGCGCGCTACGTGATTCACAAAGGGTCGCTTTGTATCGAGGGCATCAGCTTAACCGTCGCCCGAATCGAGGGTATTCAGGTCACCGTCGCCATCATTCCCCACACCGTCGAAATGACGAACCTGAAGTCTCTAAAGCCGGGGGATCCGGTGAACCTGGAAGTCGACATGATCGCCAAGTACGTCGAGAAGATGATGCGTGGAGATTCGGCGAATAGCTCAATCACCCTGGAAAAGCTGGTGAGCGCCGGATTCTAGAATCGCGGCAGGCAAACAACCTCGCTAGACGAACAGTTCCAACTCATCCAGCTTCAGGAACTCCTGAATAATCGGCTCCTCGCACTTCTCCATCTGCGCATAGGTGCCGAAGAACAGCGCCCTGGCTTCATGCAGAAATACGATCCGGTCCGCAAGTTTTTTCGCCAGACGCATGTCGTGAGTGACGACCACGCTGGTCAGGTGCAACTGCGCTTTGAGCCGCTTGATCAGATCCCCCAGAAGCTGCGCCATCAGCGGATCGACCATGGTGGTCGGTTCGTCATAGAGCACGCAATCCGGCCGCGCCGCCAGAGCCCGCGCGATAGCCACCGAACGCTTCATTCCCGTAGACAAATCGGAGGGCAGCAGATCTTTCATCTCCTTCACGCCCACCATCTCCAGCAAGCCGTCCACCACCTGGAAAATCTGGTCTTCGCTCAAATCCTTGTGTTCACGCAACGGGAAGGCCACATTCTCGCCCACGGTCAGCGAATCAAACAACGCCCCGTTCTGAAAGACCATGGTGACTTTCTTGCGGATACGCTCCAGATCGACCTCACCATAATCGGTGATGTCCTCAAACGCGACGATCACCCGGCCTGAGTCCGGTTTGAGGAAACCCATGATGTGATGCAGAGACACTGACTTGCCCACGCCGCTGCGTCCCAGGATGCAGACCGTCTCTCCCGGCATTACGTCGAAACTGACGTGGTCGAGAACCGATTTTGTGCCGAAAGACTTCGACACGTCCTTGAAGTCGATGTACGGCCCGGTTTGTTCAGCGCTGCCCATAGCCTGTCTTCATCCGTGACAATATCTCCGAGATAATAAACGATCACCCCATCAGCCCGCTCGGAGAAAAATCGCACGTCGCACCGGCAGCCAATCCCAATTCTGTCACCCTGGCTGCAGCGAAGCGAAGTAGAGGGACCTGGAGTTTACCCCGTCAAATCCCGTCGCGCTTCTTCGAGTTCCTCCGGCGTATTCAAATTCCGAAACATACCGGTCGGGAATCCCTGCTCCAGCAGTTCCTGCTCTTGCACCATGCGAGTCGAGACCCTAGCAAACAACGGATTAATCTTGTTCTTCCCCTCGCGCAACGACTGCTCTGCGACGGAGGCAAACTCACGCCGATACACCGCGCACAGCGGCTGCGAGCCGTTCGCGGTTACCGGCACGGTGACTGTGGCGCCGCTCTCCTGCGCTCGCACGACCAGATACACGAGAAATTCCTCCTTCAGCAAAGGGAGATCAACCGCCAGCATCAGATTCAATTCCGTCGTGGACCGCGACAGAGCCGCATGAATCCCGCCGAGCGGCCCGCGGTCGCGATACACATCCTCCACCACCGACCCGTAGCCGCCAAACTTCGCCGTATCTCCGACGATATAAACGCTCGCTGCCACATTCCCCGCCAGCTTCATCGCGTTCGCAAGCAGCGTACCCTGGCCCCACGAAAGAAACGCCTTGTCCTGGCCCATACGACTGCTCTTGCCTCCGGCCAGGACGAATGCGGTCAAACGCTCCACGCTCGCGATCATACTAGGAGAACCCACGCATGCCTTCTGGTAGCAGCTCTATATGAGATAGTTTATAGTCTGCCTGCGGCGCGGGTGCGACGCGGCGGAAGGCCGGTCATTCTGCAAATATCTAGGCCTGCATCGTTGGAGGAAGCTTGAACGACTACCTGCTGTCCCTGGTCTTGGGAATCGTCGAGGGTCTTACCGAATTTCTTCCGGTCAGCTCCACCGCCCATTTACGTATTTCCGAGGCGCTGTTCCACATCAATCTCGGCGACGGCTACTGGAAGATGTACACCATTGTCATCCAGTTGGGAGCCATCCTGTGTTTGCCGGTTTATTTCCGCCAGCGCATCGCAAAATTCCTTTCGACGTTCCCCCAGGGTGAACGCGGTGATCGCACCGTTTTAACCCATCCCTTAAGCCTTACGGTCATAGCCTTTGTGGTGACGGCAATTCCGGCTTTTCTGCTCACCAAGATCATTGGAAAGCATCTGGAGAACCTGCATATCATGGGAGCGGCGCTCCTTATAGGCGGAGTCGTCATGTGGATCATCGACGCCATGAATGCCCCCGCGGAAGCGGCCGGGCCGAACGCGCGTCCCACCCGCATTCATACCTGGCACATGGAGGACATGAGCCTCGGCCAATCCATCTGGATCGGCGCCTGCCAGATTCTGTCGGCGGTATTTCCCGGCACCTCGCGTTCCATGTCCACCATCGCGGCTGGACAGCTGGCCGGGATGTCGCGCGCCTCAGCGCTGGAATTCTCGTTTTTTCTGTCGATCCCTACCATGGTGGTCGCCACGCTTTACGATTTGCTGAAATCGCTCCGTGGAAAAGGCACCAACCCCATCGGTGTTTCGCAGATCGATCCCCACGGCTGGATGGTTCTGGCCATCGGCTTTGTCGTTTCCTTCCTGGTGGCGTATCTCTCGGTCGCGTGGTTTATGGCCTGGGTGCGCAAGCGTGGATTCGCTCCGTTCGCCGTCTACCGCATCATCGTCGGTACTCTGGTGCTGGTGTTCGCCGCACAGCTGGTTGGGTAGGTCTGTAAACATCCCTGAGAATCAGAGGCCACGCCGGTCGTGGCCTCTGCCCATGCTCACATCACCACGTTGATCGAAACCTGCACGCCGGGATGAACCGGACTCAGCAGGAAATACCCGCCATCGATGAAGTCGACATACACCTGATCGGTATACGCCCAACCCGCGGGCCAGGGCGCGGCGATGACAAACCAGTAACCGCCGTACTGGAATCGTGGGGCTCCTTCCACAATTACCGGGCGGTTAATTACAAAGACGTGAGCGCGGCCAAAATTGGCGCGAAAGCGGTCGTCCGGAATACGGCCGCCGGCATGGTGCACGTCCCGGTCATCGCGCTGCACATTCTTATCCTTATCCTCGCGGACCTGTTTGTCGTCCTGGGCTCGTTTCTCGTCCTGAACACGCTTGTCTTCCTGCACCTGTTTGTCATCGTGCTTTACATCCTTATCGTCTTCCGGTTTCTGCGGCGGACGCTTGTCCTCCTGCGCGGGTTTATCCTCCGGCCGCGCCGGCTTCTCCTCATCCTGCGCGTAGGTGGGGACGGCGACTGCGAAAATCAACGCCAAAATGGTTGCGCCCAAGAGCGCACGACTAGTTTTTTTCACATACCCTCCAATGAGATCTGCGAACTGTGCGGCGACTTGGACGAGAAAGCCTCAGCAAGGGTTGGCCGTTGGTCCTACAGTTCTTGCTGTAGCCTCTGGAGCCGGACACGTCAAAACCCGCACGGGTGGTACAATTACGCCCGCTTTTGAAGCGGGAAAACGCGGGTTGGGCGCCGCAAGTTGAGGAATCAGGAAATGAAAAATCTTTCGCTGGCATTACTGATGCTGTCGTTCATCGTCATCCCTTCTGCGGCCCAGAGCCGCCTTGCCATCCCTTCTTACGAAGATCCCGGAAGCGCGCAATGGGATGAGTGGCGGGCTCTCGGTTCTTCTTCCGTGGGCATCATGATCGTCAACCTTGACAATGGGGACGACACCGCTTACTACCCGGACGTCGACCAGGGCATTCGCAATACGCGAAAGAAGGGTATCTTTGTCGTCGGCTACATCTATACCCAATACGGACACCGCGATCCGGCCCGCGTTCGCAAGGAGGTGGATGCGGTATTCCAAAACTACCAGGTGGATGGAATCTTCTTCGACGAAGTTCCCACCGACTGTGCGGCCAACTCCGAGGACGGCTCAACCTACCGCTATTATCAGGACCTGGCCGATCATGTGCGCAGCACCCAGGTGGGCGGAAGAATTGTGATTCTGAATCCCGGAACCCAGCCCAGCGACGACTGCTGGATGTCCATCGCAAACATCCTGGTCACGTCTGAATCCAACGGCCTGCAGGACTACATCGACAACTATCAGCCGGAAGCGTGGTTCCGTCGCTATCCTGCGGACCGGTTCTGGCACATCGTGTACGCGGTGCCTTCCGCCGCCGATCTCAACCAAGTGATCGCCTTAAGCCTCAAACGCGGCGCCGGCTGGGTCTACGTCACCGATCGGAAGGGCGGCAATCCTTACGACATCCCGCCCTCCTACTGGTCGCTGGAAGGCTCACAGATTGCGCAGCAGGGCGTCCAGGCTCCTTACGCCAACTTCCGCCCGGGATCGAGCGACAGCAGCGGCAATCCGCTGCCCAGCCGGATCTCATTTCGCTGGACCGCAGTCAATGGCAGCCAATGGCAAATCTTTTTGGATACAGATGGCAACCCGAACACCGGCTATCGCGGATCAGGCTCCGGACTCGCTATCGGCGCCGACTTCGTAATCGAGGCCTCCAGCGATGGCAGCGCCCATCTGCTTCGCTATACGGGGAGCGGATCAGATTGGCAGTGGCAGGAAATTCCCGCCCATGCCAGCATCACCTTTCTCGACGCCGGCGTTAACCTGATCGAACTGGACAAGAGCGCGCTGGGCACGACCCGCGCTCTCAATTACCAGATTCGCTCCCTCGATACCGGTGGAACGCCACTGTTTACCAGCGTGCCCGTGCCTTTCAGTCTCGACGGCACCGCCTACGTTTTCGACATCGAAAACCACTAGCTCTGGCTCACTTGGAACGGCCAGGTGGTTTTTCCACGTTGCCCATGGGAAGAAAACCGGCAAGCCAGTCAGCTGCGTCGGCAAGCCATGGTCAAAGAGGTTACGCTACCCGCCGCAGTTTCGTCACCCTGCCGGTCTCCACCCACTCCACCACCAGGATATTGCCATCATGATCAAAGCAGGCGCCGTGCGGGCAGACGAACCTGCCGGGCGCAAACGTCCCGGGAGCCTGGTTTCTAACAGTTTTCCAATCGTCCCTCGAGTACTCTCCTTCGCCCAGGCTGGCGACCACATCGTTCTTGCGGTCGAGAATCACCACTTTGCTGAGAAGATCTGCAATCACCACGTCTCCATTGCGCTCGTGCAGATAACATGGCATCTTCGAGGTTCCAACAATGGAGTCGACGTGCTTGCCATCGAGCGCAAATCGCTGCAACCGGCTGTTGCCGCGGTCGGTCACAACCAGCAGCGGCGTCTGTCCGCGCGTATCGACCCACAGGCCGTGCGGGCAATCAATCTGGTCGTCGCCTTTGCCGAGTCCGCCGAAGGTGCGAATAAACTCAGCATTCTGGTTATACTGATTGATAAAGCTCGACCCGTATCCATCTCCAACGTAAATGTCCCCATTCGGGGCTATCGCCACGTTGGTCGGACGGTACACCACTGCCGACGCGTCATCCTTGGGCTTGTAAGACTCCGACTCCGCCGGATATCCGAGCGTGAAAACTTCCTCGCCCTTCAAAGTCCGCTTGGTGACGATGCCATGTTCAAAATCGCAAAGATAGAGGAACTCTTCGCTTCCCTCTTTGCGGATGCTCAGACCGTGCGCACCGCCTTTGAATTGCCGTCCCCATGAGCGGACGAACTTGCCTTTGTGATCGAAGACTATCATCGTGTCCGGGCTGTCGCTGTTTGCGTGCACCGTGTGGTGTATGTAGACATTGCCCTGTGAATCCTCGCAGACGCCATGCGTGTTGCCGTATTTGATAGTGCGCGGCAACTCCCCCCAGTCATGAATCGCTTCGAACTGGTACTGGCCCTGCCCAAGGATGGGCGCCTTGCTGCCGCTCTTGTCAGTCGCGCCGAGGAATACTGGAGCGGCAGCCGCGGCTGCGGCGGTCGCCAGAAAGTTACGTCGGGAAACCTGCATCATCAGGCCCTCCTGCTCGATCAACGAAAAATGACAACCAACCGCCGCCTTATTTGCTCGCTACTGCAGACTTATCCGTTACGAGCGCAGGATCGGCAAATTGCAGCCAGAAGCCCATCATCTCCTCGTCGCTCGGTTCACCCCAGCGAATGGCTTTTGATGGATCGGGATTCTGCGGGTTGTCGAACGAATTGTCGAAATAGGCGGTGGTCACCAGTTTCGTGCCTTTCGGCAGCAGGAATTGATTTTTCAGGAAGTAAGTCTCCTGCCAGCGAAAATCATAGTGCGGAATATTCAGGATGACCTCATGGTGGCCGTCCGGATAGATGGCCTCCGTCGTCATGCTCTTCCCGCGAAAGTGCATGTGAGCGGTGTAGGCCAGGACGGTGACGTCCTTCGGCAGGGTGTAACACGAGGTTACGCGATGACTGCTGTCGTTTGGCGGAATCAGAAAGAGATTGTTCCAGATTTCATACTGAGCAATCTCGTGCTTCACCGGTTCCCGGGCAAACACCAGGCCAATGCTGGTACGGTCCTTCACATTCTCGCCGGTGTGGTTGCTGTAGTGAACCTGAAACTGCAGGTAGGAACCGGCCGGAAGTCGCAGCGCGTATCCCGCAGGCCGAGTCTCCGCCAAATGTCCCGGCAAATAGATTCCCGGCACAATATTCAAATACCCGGAGGTCTCGCCCGGAACCCCGCCGCCTTCGGGCGATGAACAGCCATCGTCCACGACCGGAGCATCCCGCCGCAGGTGTAAAACCTTGCCGGTGCGGTAATGGTATTTATCGACACCCGAATCGGCCTTGTTGTGTTCTTGTTCGTCACTAGCCACTTTGTCGGCAGTAATCACCGAGACGGTGGCGTGATGCACCACGCGCCGGTCACCGGGCAGCACTTCGGCTGCCTGGATCCACTTGTCTTCGGCATAGTTGGTGGGAACATAGATATATTCGTAATCGTCCTGACTG
>Ga0335078_10015431_pt1 | contig 11343 bp, 7 predicted proteins | sample Lox_Sample_32_FD_206711 | JGI IMG/M metagenome (GOLD analysis project Ga0335078, IMG submission 206711) | Soil microbial communities from Loxahatchee National Wildlife Refuge, Florida, United States - Lox_Sample_3.2 | ecosystem: Environmental > Terrestrial > Soil > Wetlands | place: USA: Florida...
TCGCAGGTCAGCAACGTATGCCTCGTTTTGGAACCCACAGGGTGCACGTTCTCCATATCATCTCCACCGGCTCTACGCCGGTACTTCACGTCCGGAAACTGGTCTGGGGCTGAGAGGGGGGACCTTGTGCTTTCACCTTTGAGTCCCGCTTTGTCAGTGGGCGACCGCTTGGCAACGCTGACGCCTGCCTGGGTCGGGCGTGACGGCTTGACCCGGCTGCGCGGGTATGCGCAGGACCACTGCCTTAAGCCGACCGCGTCCAGCGGAGGCGGAACCCGTGGCGGTCATATCGCGGACTGCGGGTGTGAGCCGCCCGCCCGTGCCTGCTTCGTCGCGCTCGGTCCTGACCGGGACCGGGCCGATGCTGCCGGGGCAAGGGCGGGGATCGGTGCACCCGGGGCGGCCTGGCCCGCCTGGGTGGCAGGTACCTGCTCTCGTCTGGTCATGCGCCGACGAGGGATGAGGAGAGCATCGTGTCAGTCATATCTGTGCCGCAGGCCTTCAACGAGGAACAGCTGTATGTAGACCTCCGGCCTGTCTCCGGGTATCCGCTGTTCCTGAAGTGCGAGGGCTTCAACTTCGCGGGGTCGATCAAGCTGAAGGCCGCGGCGGAAATGGTGGAGGCCGCGGGCCGGGACGGGGTGTTGAGGCCCGAATCGGTCCTGATCGAGTCCTCGTCGGGGAACCTCGGCGTGGCGCTGAGCATGATCTCGGCGAGCAAGGGCTACCAGTTCCTGTGCGTGACCGACTCCCGGTGCAACTTGTCGACCAGGCTGCTGATGGAGGCGCTGGGCAGCGAGGTCCACGTCGTCACCAAGCCGGATGCGGTCGGCGGTTTCCTCGGCGCGCGGCTCAACTACGTCCATGCACTTTGCGCCTCGGATGACCGGTACGTCTGGCTCAATCAGTACGCCAATCCGGGCAACTGGAAGGCGCACTACCGCACTACGGCGCCAGCCATCGCCCGCCAGTTCCCGCGGCTGGACGTGCTGTTCGTCGGGGCCGGCACCACCGGGACGTTGATGGGCTGCGCGCGTTACTTCCAGAAGTGGCACCGTCCGGTGCGGATCGTCGCGGTGGACAGCGTCGGCTCGGTGACGTTCGGCGGGCCGCCGGGCCGCCGGATGATCCCCGGCCTGGGCGCGAGCGTGCGCCCGCCGCTGCTGGAGGAGTCCTATGTGGACGAGGTGGTAAGGGTCGAGGAGGCAGCCGCCATCCAGGCTTGTTATCGCCTGGCCAGGCGCGGGTTCCTGTTCGGCGGCTCCACCGGCACGGTGGTCAGCGGCGCGATGAGATGGCTGGCTCGGCATGACGCACGCGAGCTCACCGCGGTGGCCATCGCCCCAGACCTGGGCGAGCGTTACCTCGACACGATCTACCAGGCCAACTGGGTCGAGGCCATCTACGGCAAGAACGTGCTCCGGCCGGGCTCGGATATGCCCGTCCAAGCCGGTCGCCGGACTGCCTCCTGAACCGGGGAGTCACGAGATGAGACATGCGGTTGAGGCCGTAACCGCCGATCCTGCGGACACCGAGGGCAGCCTGGCTGAGGTGCTGGCCGATGTGATGCGGGTGGAGCGGGTGCCTGTCGACAGCAACTTCTTCGAGCACCTGGGTGCCGACTCCCTGGTGATGGCCAAATTCTGCGCACGGCTTAGGAAGCGGGAGGACCTGCCGTCGGTATCGATAAAGGATATCTACCGGCATCCGACCATCAGGAGCCTTGCAGCGGCGTTCGCGGACGTCGTGCCCGCGCCGGCTCGGGCCGAGGCGCCGGCTCGGGCCGAGCCGGTGATGTCGGCCAGCACGCGCCAGTACATCGTGTGCGGAACGCTTCAGTTCCTGTTTTTCCTCGGGTACGTCTGGGTGGCCGCGCTGATCGGCGCGCGCGCCTTCGCGTGGATATCTGCCGGTTCGGGCCTAGCCGATATCTATCTTCGGTCGGTCCTGTTCGGAGGGGCGGCATTCGTGGCGCTGTGCGCCCTTCCCATCCTGGCCAAGTGGGTGCTGATCGGCCGGTGGAAATCCGGGCAGATCCGCATCTGGAGCCTGGCCTACGTGCGCTTCTGGATCGTCAGGACCCTGATCCGGTCCAGTCCCCTAAACCTCCTGATCCCCGGTTCGCCGCTGTACGTGCTCTACCTGAGGACGCTCGGCGCCAAGGTAGGGCGGGGCACCGTGATCTTCTCCCGTCACGTGCCCGTGTGCACTGACCTGCTCACCATCGGCCCGGACACCGTCATCCGCAAGGACGCGTTCTTCAACTGCTACCGGGCGCACGCGGGCTGGATCCAGACCGGTCCGGTCACGCTCGGCCGGCAGGCGTTCATCGGAGAGAAGAGCGTGCTGGACATCAGCACGTCGATGGGCGACCTGTCGCAGCTCGGTCACGCCTCTGCGCTGCACAGCGGCCAGGCGGTACCCGTCGGTGAGCGCTGGCACGGGTCTCCGGCCCAGCGCACGGACGTGCACTACGTGAGGATCCCGTCGGTGCGGTGCAGCACGCGGCGCCGGGTCTGGTTCTGCGTCGAGACCTTGCTCTGCATGTTCTTCCTGTACCTGCCGCTGATCGAAGGAGGCGCAGCCCTGCTGGTGACCGCGGTGCCGATGCTGGGCAAGGTGCTGGATCCGCGCGCGGACGCGACCGCATCGCCGGCCCTCTACGTCGACGCGCTTTGCGTCTCCCTAATAGTCTTTGTCGGTCTCGTGCTGGCCGGCTTGCTATTCATAGCCGCGGTCCCCCGCCTGCTGAACCTCTTCATCAGGCCGGATACCGTCTATCCGCTGTACGGCTTCCGCGACCGGATCCACCGGGCGATCGCGCGGATGACCGGCATCAAGTTCTTCACCCGCTTGTTCGGGGACAGCTCGTACATCGTCTACTACCTGCGCTGGCTCGGGTACGACCTCGGCGAGGTGGAGCAGACCGGCTCGAACTTCGGCACCGAGGTGGGGCATGAGAGCCCGTACCTGAGCACGATCGGCAGCGGGACGATGGTCGCCGACGGACTGTCGATGATGAACGCCGACTTCTCGAGCACGTCGTTCCGGGTGTCCCGGGTCTCGATCGGGCCGAATAACTTCATCGGGAACAATATCGCCTATCCCGCCGGGGGCAGGACGGGCCAGAACTGCCTCCTGGCGACCAAGGCGATGATCCCGCTGGACGGGAAGGTGCATGAAGGCGTCGGCCTGCTCGGCTCGCCCTGCTTCGAGATCCCGCGGTCGGTGGAGCGCGACAGCCGGTTCGACCATCTCCGGACCGGCGAGCAGCTGCACCAGCGTCTGGTCGCGAAGAACTGGTACAACCTGCGGACGATGGGCGTCTTCCTTGCCGGGCGGTGGCTGCACATCTTCCTCGCCACGGCCGTCGTGCTGGCCGCCGTGGATGCTTACGGTGGGTTCGCGCAGGCCGAGCTGGCGGCCCTGCTGGCGCTCAGCATCCTGGTAACGCCCGCCTACTTCGTGCTGGTGGAGCGCGGCATCAGGAGATTCCGCAGGCTGGAGCCGAAGTACTGCTCGATCTACGACCCGTACTTCTGGCGGCACGAGCGCCTGTGGAAAGTTCCCGGCGAGGCCTACCTGCACATGTTCGACGGCACCCCGTTCAAAAACGTGGTCTGGCGGGGGCTGGGGGTCCGGATCGGCAAGAGGGTCTTTGACGACGGCTGCTACCTGACGGAGCGGACCCTGACCACCATCGGCGACGACTGCATGCTTAACGCGGGAAGCAAGATCCAGTGCCACTCGCAGGAAGACGGCACGTTCAAGTCCGACCGGACCACGATCGGCGTCGGCTGCACCCTCGGTGTCGGCGCGATGGTCCACTACGGCATCACGATGGGTGACGGCTCGGCGCTCGCCGCCGACTCCTTCCTGATGAAAGGCGAGGAAGTACCGCGGTACGCCCGGTGGGGCGGCAATCCGGCAAGGGAGATCTGACATGACCATCATCAGCATGCCTGACACCACTGAGGCCAGCCGCCGGTACTGGCGCGGCGTGCTTCTGGCAGGCGGGCTCACCGCGATCCCGCGGTGGACCCTCGACCCCGCACCTGGCGTCACCACCCGTGATGCGGCGATTCCTGATCACCTGGTCGCCACATTGCGTGAGAGAGCGGCCAAGCTCGCCGTACCCCTCAGCTCGGTGCTGCTGGCCGCGCACGCCAAGGTGCTCGCCGCCATGTCCGGCGAGCGCGACATCGTCACCGGCTACCTCACCATGCCACGCGGCCGACCGCTGCCCTGCCGCCTGGCGATCGGGTCCGGCTCGTGGCGGACCGTCCTGCTTGACACCCACCGGGCCGAGCGGGAACTGCTGTCACGCCGGGAATTCCCCGTCCACGATCTGCAGGGCGAGCTTCGCCTGCCCGGGCAGCTGTTCGAGACCGTATTTGATCCTGCCGGTTATGACGGCCCGCTGACCGCAGGCACCGTGCTGCAGGTAAGCATCTGGCGGGCGCAGCGCAGTCATCTGGTGCATCGGCTGAGATACCGGACCGACGTGCTCGACGCCGGCTGCGCCGCCCGGATCGCGGGTTATCACCTCACGGCGCTCGAGCTGATCGCCGCCGATCCTGAGGCCGAGCACGGCCGGCAGTCGCTGCTATCCGCCGAAGAGCTCCGCTTCCAGCTCGAAGGGCTCGCTGGACGGCCCCGCGAGCTGCCGGACCGCCGAGCACACGAGCTGTTCGAGCAGCAGGTGAGGGCACACCCGGACGCCATCGCGGCGATCTGCGGCGGCCATCAGTGGACCTACGCCGAGCTGAACGCTCGCGCGAACCGGCTAGCACGAGCGCTGCTGGCCCGGGGACTTCGCCGAGAGAGCGTCGTCGCGGTGGTAACCGAGCGAAACCTGGACTGGACGGCGGCCGTCCTCGCGGTGCTGAAGGCCGGCGGCGTGTACCTGCCCATCGAGCCGCACTTCCCGGCCGATCGCATCGCGATCATGCTGGCCCGGGCCGGATGCGAACTCGTGCTGACCGAACCCGGCAGCACCGGCACGCTGGCTCAGGCCCTTGATTCGCGACCCGGGATCCAGACGCTGTTCACCCGGGCGGGCTGCCAGGAGAACCATGCCGACGGTGACCTCGGCGTCGAGATTACGCCGGACCAGCTCGCCTACATCTACTTCACCTCCGGCTCCACCGGCGAGCCCAAGGGGGCGATGTGCGAGCATGCCGGCATGCTCAACCACCTTCATGCCAAGATCGACGACTTCGAGATCGGTGAGGGGCAGGTGGTCGCCCAGACCGCCCCGCAGTGCTTCGACATCTCGTTGTGGCAGCTGATTGCCGCCCTGCTAGCCGGCGGGCGGACCCTGCTGGTCGAGCAGCAAGTCATCCTGGACGTCCGGCGGTTCCTCGACACGATCACCGACCGCCGGGTCGCCGTCCTCCAGGTCGTGCCGTCGTACCTCGAGGTGGTGCTGTCCTACTTGGAGCAGCACCCCCGGGACCTGCCAGACCTGCGATACGTGTCGGTCACTGGCGAGGCGCTGAAGAAGGAACTCGCGGAGCGCTGGTTCGCGATCAAGCCCGGGATCAAGCTGGTCAACGCGTACGGGCTGACCGAAACCTCGGACGACACCAACCATGAGGTCATGGACAGGCCGCCGGAGGGGGAACGGGTCCCGCTAGGCCGCCCCGTCAGCAACGTGCATGTCTACGTCGTCAACGAGCACCTGTCACCGGTGCCGCTCGGGGCGCCCGGCCTGATCGCCTTCTCCGGAGTCTGCGTGGGCCGCGGGTACATCAACGATCCGGACCGCACCCGGCTGGTCTACCTGGCCGATCCCCACCGCGAGGGCCAGAGGCTCTACCTGGGCGGTGACTACGGCCGCTGGCGGCCGGACGGCAAGCTGGAGTTCCTGGGCCGCCGGGACTCCCAGGTCAAGATCAGCGGCTTCCGCATCGAGATCGGCGAGATCGAGAACACCCTGCTGCGGGCGCCAGGCGTCCGCGACGGCGCCGTCGTGGCCGCCGGGCAGCCCGGCCAGGGCCAGCGCCTGGTGGCCTTCTACTCCGGCCCTCGGCCACTCGAGGCCAGCGCGCTGCGGAACCGGCTGGGTGAATCGCTGCCAGGGTATATGGTCCCGTCGTCCTTCCACTGGCGGGACAGCCTGCCGCTGACCGCCAACAGCAAGATTGACAGGAAAACGCTGACGGCGCTCGCCACCGGGCTCGACGCCGGGCAGGGCTACCACGCGCCCAGCACGCCCACCGAGCAATGGCTCGCGGCCACGTGGGCCAAGGTCCTCGGCGTCCCGCAGGACCAGATCGGTCGGCATGACAACTTCTTCGACCGCGGCGGCACGTCGCTATCGGCCGTGAAGCTGGCGATCACCCTCGACCGCGGAGTGTCGCTCCAGGATCTAACCCGTCACCCGGTCCTGGCCGACCTGGCCGGGCTGATCGACGGGACATCCGAACGGCGTTCCGGGCTCCTCCACTTGCTGCTGGAACCGGACGGCAGGCCGGACGCTGCCCTGGTGTGCTTCCCGTACGCCGGCGGCAACGCGGTGAACTTCCAGTCCATGGCCAGCGCCCTGCGCGGTAGCCACCTGGCCGTGTACGCCGTCGACCTGCCCGGACACGATCTGACCGCCGAGAACGAGCCGTTCGCGCCGATGGACCGGGTGGTCGAGCAGGTCGTCGCCGAGATCACCCAGCGCGGCCTGACCAGCCTACTGCTCTGGGGCCACTCTTCGGGCGCGGCCTTCGCCATGGCGACGGCCAGGACGCTGTCCGAGCACGGGGTGGACGTCCAGCGGGTGTTCGTCGCCGCGCAGCTGCCCGGCGATGCCGCCCGCCGACGCGCCAGCGCGGTGGAGCTGACCGGGCGGAGCAACGCCGAGATCGCCGCGGACCTGTACACCGACGGCGGCTACACGGAGCTCGGCGAGCTGGACGGGCCGCGGGCCGAGCAGATCGGCGCGGCCTACCGGCACGACTGCATGTCCGCGCACCGGTACATGGCTGACACCCTGGACAGCCCGCCGACGGCCAAGCTGCCCGCGCCGGTCACCGTGGTGGTGGCCGCGGACGACCCGTATACGGCGGATTTCCCGCACCGGTACCGCGACTGGCTGCTGCTGGCCGACCAGGTCGGCCTGTACGAGCTCCCCGACGGGGGCCACTACTTCCTGCGCACCCGTCCCGCCGACGCGGCACAAGCCGTACTGCGGACGGCGGGCTTGCCTGCCTCTTCTTAAGGAGTACATCCACATGTCGCACTCATCGTTCGCATCGTCGCTAGACGTCAGCCCGCAGCCAGGCAGGCCCCCGGTGCTGCACACGGAGGCCGCCGGCGGTGACGTCGGCACGTGGGCGGCCGCGCACCGCGACGAGCTGCGCGCCGGGGTGGCCGAGCACGGCTGCATCCTGGTCCGCGGTCTCGGGCTGCGCGACGCGACCGAGACGGGCGCCGTCTTCCGCCGGCTGGCGACCATCCTGATGACGGAGAGGGAGGCCTTCGCGTCCCGGCAGGCCTACCCCGGCGGCCTGTACTCGTCATCGAAGTGGCCACCGAACCAGCAGATGTGCATGCATCACGAGCTGAGCTACGCGCTTGAGTTTCCCGGCCTGATGCTGTTCGCCTGCCTCAGCGCTCCGGCCAGCGGCGGGGCGACCGGGGTGGCCGACTCGCCGGCGGTTCTCGGCGCCCTGCCCGCCGAACTGGTCCAGCGGTTCGAGCGGGAGGGCTGGATGCTCACCCGCAACTACAGCGACAACTTCGGGGCCGGTCTGGAGGAGGCGTTCGGCACCGACGACCGCGGCGCCGTTGAGGCATACTGCCGCGCCAACGGGATTGAGTTCGAGTGGCACCCCGACGGCGTGCTGCGCACCAGGCAGCGCCGCAGCGCCGTGGTGCGCCATCCACTCACCGGCCAGCGCTGCTGGTTCAACCAAATCGCCTTCCTCAACGAGTGGACGATCGACCCCGAGGTGCGTGAATACCTGGTGGACCTCTACGGCGAGCATGGGCTGCCGTTCAACACCCGCTTCGGCGGCGGCGATCCGATCGGAGAGGACGTCGTCCAGCTGATCAACCAGACTTACGAGGCCCACACCGGCCGCGAGCCGTGGCAAGCCGGCGACGTGCTGCTGGTGGACAACATCCGCACCGCACACAGCCGGGAGCCCTATTCGGGGCCGCGCGAGGTGCACGTCGGGATGGCCGACCCGGTGCACCTAGCCGACTGCGCGCCAACCATCGAGGTGGCCGTCCGATGACCGCGCTTGATTCCGCCGCCGGACCGGAAGTGCCAGCGCCGGTCACCGTGCCGCCGTTCGCGGTCGTCTCCGGCGCCCAGGTCCAGCGCGCGCTGCAGGGACGCCAACAACAGATCGTGGAGCTGGTCGAGGCCACTTACCGGAGGCACAGTGCCGGTGATTCGGTGAACCCCCCGTCGTACTTCTTGCGCTTCCCGGACCGGCCGTCGGCCCGGATCATCGCGCTGCCCGCCTCCATCGGCGGGCCGTTCCGGGTAGACGGCCTGAAGTGGATCTCCAGCTTTCCGGACAACGTCGTGGCCGGCATGCCAAGGGCCTCGGCGGTGCTGATCCTCAACGATCACGACACCGGCTACCCGTTCGCCTGCCTGGAGAGCTCGATCATCAGTGCCGCCAGGACCGCCGCCCTGGCCGCCTCCGCAGCCGACTGGCTCAGCCGCGCAAGGCGCCGCCCGGCCCGGGTGGGTTTCTTCGGTGCGGGTGTGATCGCCCGCTACATCGATACCTTCCTGACCGCCACCGGCTGGTCATTCGACGAGGTCGGCGTGCATGACCTGTCCGCCGACAGCGCGGCGGGTTTCCGCGGGTACCTGGAGCAGTCGGGCACCGCCGGCCGGATCACCGTGCATGACCGCGCCGAGCAGCTGGTCCGCTCCAGCGATCTGGTGGTCTTCGCCACGGTCGCCGCGCAGCCGCACGTCAGCGACCTGTCATGGTTCGAGCACAACCCGCTGGTGCTTCACGTCTCGCTGCGCGACCTCGCACCGGAGATCCTGCTCGCCTCGGCCAATATCGTCGACGACGTAGAGCACTGCCTGAAGGCCGCCACGTCGCCGCACCTGGCCGAGCAGCTGACCGGGAGCCGGGACTTCCTGGCCGGGACACTGGACGACGTGATGGCCGGCCGGGTGACGGTCCCAGCGGACCGGCCGGTGGTGTTCTCGCCGTTCGGCCTTGGAGTGCTCGACCTGGCGGTGGGCAGGTACGTCTACGACGAGATAGCCCGCTCCGGCGAACTGCACATCATCGAGGACTTCTTCCACGAGCTGCGCCGGTACGGATGAGCAGGTCAGAGGTTATCGGTCGGGACCTTCGGCGGAAGAAGCCCCGCCGCGTGGAACACCGCAGCGGCGAACAGCAGAGCCAGGCCGAAGAAGATGGTCCGTGCGGCGATGCGTAGAGCACCGATGGCCAATGCCAGTTGAACAGGTACTGGAAGCCTTGAATCGCACTCGGGTCGATCCGGCGGACGACGGTGAGCTGCACCAGATGCACGGTCATCGTGAAGCCCGCCACCAGCAGCATCCACCCCGGAGCAGTCATGCTGTAGGTCGTGGTGCCCTCGGGCGCACAGGCATGAATGACCACCGCCAGCAGCACCAGGACCGGCGCCATGACGAGGACCACGACCTCCATGATGGCCAGGTAGGGGTTTCGAGAGGCTTGCTGAGGTTCCGCATGGCGGCAAAGCCGACCACCACGGTCACGGCATAGGCGACCCCGCAGGCGAACAGCGCCCGTGCCGACCACATGCCGATCCAACGATCCGTCTTGTTGCCTCCCAAGCCCGCCGCGGTTCCCGTGCCCCGAGATCCGTCCAGTCCCGGCTCCCCTGGCCTGCGTTCGAGAATCCTCATGTGGGCCACCTCCCATGCAAGCGCAGCCAGCAGCGATCGGCACTGGTTCGTCATGCGCCCGACGTCTGACACGGGGCCGATAGGCAATTGACGCGTAACCTGACCAGCCGCAGGCAGGGCCGAACGACCCCTTACCAGGACGCCTGACCTGGCCTCCCGGCCCCATGCCCTGCCGTGGCGATGAGCTGCTGACGTGCGCTCGGAGCTGGACAGCGCGTAAGGAAGGGTGCGCAGCCCTCCGATGACGGCTTCCCACAGCCGCTGGTGGCGGCATGACACCTTCACAGCATCCCTGTTGGCTGGCGACACGATCAAGAGAACGCCGAACGCGACCGCCGGTTTCCAACCTGGCGCAGGCATACGCGGGAGAGTAAAGGGGTTCCGTGACCGAGCCGAAGGTCACACCCTGCATGCGCCGGGCGCCGCGCTGCACTACGACGTCCCGTGCAACGATGCGGCTACCCAGCCGGTCCTGCTGCTCATCGGGTCGCCGACGGACGCCACCGGATCGCCACCCTGGCCGGGCATTGCGCCGACTGGGCGGTCGTGACCTGCAACCCTCGCAGGGCCGGGCGCAGCAAACGCACCGGGGCGCCGCCGATTCCCGGCGGGCCGCGGCGCGTCGGCAGCGGTGGCCTGGGCGTCGGCGACCGCCGCCTCGCCGGGGTCAGCGCAACGTCGGCCCGCCGTTCTCAGGCAGCAGGCCGGCGTCACGGAGCATGGCCCGGGCCCGGTCCACGGTGCGCTCCCGGGCGATCAGGTCGTACCGGCTGGCCGCCAGCCTGCGCACGGAGCTGAAGTCACGCTGGCCGCGCGTCCCGGCGTGCGCCACGAACCCGAAGACCGCGCCCCACAAGGCGCCGAATCCGGCGGCCACCGCGACAACGCCGAGCCATGCGTGCCCGGTCGTGAACAGCGCGAGCAAGGCGCCGATCAGCAGGCCCGCCCACAGGCCGCTCAGCGCGCCGGCGCCCGCGGCGCGCGCGGTGGTCACCCGCCCCGTCACCCGCTCGATCAGCCGTAGGTCGGTGCCGACGATGTCGAGCTTGCCGACCGGGAAGCCGTCGTCGGAAAGCCGGTCGACCGCGCGCTGGGCGGCCTCGTAGTCGTCGAACCGGCCACCGTGTTCCAGGCGGCACTGATCGGGTTCAGCATCGGTATGTTCCTCAGCATGGGCCATCCTTCCCTCGGGTGTGACGGCACCAGGGTCGGCCGGGCGTGTGCAGGGACGGCGGGCAACTGATGTAGCGCCGATGGAGGCTTCCTTCATCGCGGCTGCAACACCGTTACAGCCGTCTTCCTCGTCGCCGCGTTACACATGAGCCGCCTGACGTATGAGGAGGCAGAAGTAGCACGTGATGGCGTCGGTGGTCGTTGTCGAACGACCTGTGGCTCCGCAGCCCGGGCAGGGTCAGCGTGAGCCGGGTGCCGTGTCCGGCCGCCCGCCCGACGCGGCATGCTGCCGGGCCCCT
>Ga0335078_10015432_pt1 | contig 11342 bp, 8 predicted proteins | sample Lox_Sample_32_FD_206711 | JGI IMG/M metagenome (GOLD analysis project Ga0335078, IMG submission 206711) | Soil microbial communities from Loxahatchee National Wildlife Refuge, Florida, United States - Lox_Sample_3.2 | ecosystem: Environmental > Terrestrial > Soil > Wetlands | place: USA: Florida...
GCTCGATGCCGACGTAAACACGGTGTCGTTCCGCGGTCCGAAGCACGGTGGCCAGAGTGTACTTCATCACCTGGAATGCGTCTTCCATGCTTACCCATGGCGGTCGAATTCCTTCGTCGGTGTTGACCACGGGCGCGCCGATCTGCGCCGCAAACCGGATCGCCTTCTGCAGGTAAGGGACACTGATCTCCGGCCGCATGAGGGGACAGTGAGAACTGAGTCCGGATGGCTTCACCCCGTTTTGATCAAGAATATCCTTCATTTCGCCTGGATCATCATCGAGGGAAAAGGAGTGGAAATAGCCCGCCTCGCTCAGCAATTCCCGTCCATTGTGGACCATCGGCTCCACGAACCGATAGCCGAGCTGGGCGGCGCGCTCCACCCCCACGGCAAAAGGCTTGTCGTGGGAGCGAATGAACTCCATATTGACGCCCACACCGATGCTCATACCTCCCACTCCTTCTGCCATAGCGCCCGGCTTTTCTGCTGATAGGCGATATTGCCAATGTGGCAAGCCGTGGCGGAATAGTGTCCCGCCACTACATCGGCGTTGGGCTGCTTGCGGCTCCGCATGCAATCGAGCCAGTTCGCCATGTGGTAGTCGTCCGTGCCCTCGGCGGTAAGTTCGCCGGTCTGGGTGTTTTCTTTAGCGGGAATGAACTTGTATCCCCAGCGGAAGATGTTCAGTCTGCCGCCCGTGCCCATGAAGACGATGTCCGCCGCGCCGGCGGGGATCATATCCGTCAATGTCGCCTCAAATGTCACGTTGAGCTTCTCGGGGTATTCCAGCGCGAAGTTCACGTTGTCGGGCGTGTCGCGACCGTCGTCGTAGAGATAGATCCCTCCTGATGCCACGCCCGCATCGGGACGTTCGATATTGAGAAACCAGTGCACCACATCCACCATGTGCACAAACAGCCCGCCGGTCTGGCCGCCGGTGGAGAAGTCCCAGTAGGCGAACCGGTTGAAATAGCGTTTGGCATCCCAGGGGATCTTGGGAAGCCACGCCAGGCACGCGTCCCAGTCCAGGCCGTCGGGCTTCTGCTCCAAACCCTTGGGCACCGGCGTCAGATAGCCGCTGTTGGCGTTCCAGATGGTGCGGACCATGTTCACCTTGCCGATGAGTCCGCTATCAAAAAACTTCTTCTTCGCTTCCTCGAAGTGCGGCGTGCTCCGCTGTTGCATGCCCACCTGAACGATTCGGTTGGTGTCGCGAACCGTTCTCACCATGGGAGGGCCTTGCTCCGCGAGAGAAGTCATGGGCTTCTCCACGTAGACGTCCTTGCCGGCTTTGCAGGCGTCGATGCCGATCTGGGAATGAACGTGATCGAAGGTAGCCACGATGACGCCGTCAATGTCCTGGCGGTCCAGCAAACGACGGTAATCGGCATACTTCTCCACTTTCGTCCCCGCCGTAGCTTCGCCGTGGTCCCGGCGAACATCCCAGATGTCGGAAACAGCCACCCATTCGATGTTTCCCGCTTGATTGGCGCGCTTCATCAAGTAGGTTCCTCGGTCCCCCGAGCCTACGATACCGAGCCTGATGCGGTCGTTGGCGCCGCTGACGCGCAGGGCGGCGGCGGCCGTCACGGTACCCAGCATAAAAGTCCTTCGCGAAAGATGTCGTTCCATGTTTCACCTCGCTAACAGGAGCAGTCGCCCCCCATGTCTCGCCCCAGTGACCTCTCGAATTCCGCTGCGAGTATACACCCCCTGACGGACATTTGAACTCTTATCAGGGTGCTGGAAATATGTAGCGACAACTCTGCGCCGCCAAGCGCTGTTGCAAGCATCAAAGTTATGGCAGCCTAAAGCCGCCGTTACGCGGGTCAGATCGAAACCGCGGTTTGACGGACGTAGGGTGAATGCAGGTTGGGCCAGCTTCTACAACAGTTGATCGCGATTGACTCATTTAACCTAGGAGGAACAAAGTATGTCACACAAGATCGCCAGGTTTTCGCTTTCCTTTGTTTCCTGTCTTTTCGTAAGCTTCTGCCTGCTGACGCTATCTGCGCCAAGGGGGTCGGCGCAGGATCAGGGGGCGAAAATGGAAACCGCGCATCACGCTCTCAGCGTCACCGGTTGCCTGCAGAAAGGCCAGGAGGCCGGGGGATTCACCATCATCGGCGAAGATGGCAAGATGTGGGAACTCTTTAGTCGCAGGGTAAAGCTGGACGAGCACGTCGGCCACAAAGTGACCCTGACCGGCTATCAGGCTCACGAGTCCGAGGCAATCGAAGCCAAGAAGTCAACGGACGAAAAAGCCGAAGCCGGGGGCAAGGAATACGCTGACATGAACGTCACGAGCCTGAAGATGGTCAGCGACACCTGCAGCCAATAGGCCAAGAGGCCAAGAGGCCAATGGGCTAATCGGCCAATGGGCCAATGGGCCAAGAGGGCAATAAGCCAAAAGGCCAGTGGATTCCGAAGCGGGCCAATTGCCATTGGGTCCGTCGGAAAGCAGGGGAGGTGTATCGAGAAGTACTCGGCCCTTCGGGTTTGCCTACGAACTGCAACAGAAGTCGAAGAGGTCATTCCAGACCTGCTCGAAGCTGTCACGCCCAAATCCCGAGGACGACTTCAGGAGATCGTACGCCTGGTAACGCCGGCCGCTGCCAGGGATGGCTTCCACCAACTCGTAATGCCCAACAATGTCCATGTGGTCGGCCGCCACCAGCACCGTGTTCTCTCCGTCGGGCCAGAGCATGGACGCGGTGTTCACGATGCCGTCGTTGTCCCAGAGTTCGATTCCCTGCCCCTCGGTCAGTTGGTCGATCCGGTGCTGCCCGGAACGGTTCAGGCCCTTGAGCGTTGGCGTCGTGCTTCGATGGTCGAATGGGCCGCCGGCGCAGGCACGATAGCAGGTGCGGTAAGTGATGTCGGTTTCCGGGCTGGAGTCAGCTGCTGGCGTCAGGTCGGGATAGGTCCAGGGCTCCCACAGAATCCAGAGAGGTGCAGTTCCGCCGGCTTCGAAGCCAAACGGCCGCGATCCAAGCGTCGCATAGGAGCGCGTTCTGATCTGTCGGCGTTCCCACAGTCCCATTTCCTCGCCGCGCATTTCGGATGAGAAGTGGGCCGGACTGGCGAGGTCCCCGAGCGGAGGTCGAGAACTAAGATCGTTGATGGCGCTGAAATCCGAGGCTATGTAGCGCAACCAGAGTTCGAGTTGGGACGCGGCTTCGTGCGCGTCGGCGGTTGACGTTGGGTCGGGCTCCCGAGTCCGTGCGTCGGCCTCGCTTAAAGCGTCTTGCACGGCTCGAACGAAATCCAGATCCGTGAGGCTGGAGGCACCCGCAGCCAGCCAGCTTTCGATTTTCTCCAGAAAGGGGAGCTGCGAAGCCTCAACCACGGCGCGTAATTCGGCCACCACGGTGGCGCGGGTAATCGTGTGTTCGTGCACCCAGTCGGCAATGTTGGTGCCCCACTGCGGCACCGAAAGGAACACAACGCGTCCCACCAAGTTCAGAATCTCTTTGCCTCTTACGGTAAAGGCTGAGCCCCCGCCGCCATCGACAGGAATCGTCCGGTCAGGATCACGGCCCAACTCCCAGAGAAGCCAGCGGATATCGAGTCCTCCGGTGGAGTGGCCGACCAGGGCAAGAGCGTCGCCGGCCTCGAATTCGCCGCGTGCAATTCGCTTCGCGAGATAACCCTGCAACCGTCGCGCGCGTGTGTTCACGGCAGCGGTGGGGAAATTGTCGAAATAGTGCAGTACAACGTGAGCCTGCTCCTGGCGTCGCCTTCGCCAATCGCGGAACACCGGTGTGACGCCGGCATAGTACTCCAACTGGCCGAGAGCGTCGAACCCGGCGAAACCTGGTATCAATACGATGTGTAAGCGACCGCCGGATGGCATAGATGACGTACCTCGAGGCGCATTCGGATCACCCACACTCTTGGGTCTCCTTCCAGAGCCTATTTTTGTCTATTCTCCGCCCCTTCCTGTCCAACTTCAAGTCTCAAGTAAGACTCCTTCACTCGCATTTGCGGCCAACCGGATGAAGGCTCTAGGGGTGTACACTAGAATGCCGGCGAGATACGGAATCGAGGGAGATCTGTGCCATGAAGGCCGCCCGATCGAACCAACTCCCGGCGCTCGGCATCACCCGGCGCCGATTCGTGGGGTTAAGCGCCGCGTGGCTAGCAAAAGCCTATTCGCTTGGCGTGAACACCTTGGGAAGCACTGAGGGAAGCGCCGGGCCAATGGGTTCGGCCGTACCTGCTTTGACCCCCTTGAACAAGGCCTATCTTTTCCTCGAGACCATGATGGACCTCTACGCCAAAGGGTCCGCACTTCGCCTCGCTCAAAGCTACGTTCCCACCGCAGCGCTGAACCTCGGCGCCACGGGTTTCACCTACGACAACGACGTCACCCTCATCGCTTTCCTCGAACGCGGCCAGTCCGGCGACCTGGCCCGCGCCACGGTGCTGGGCAATAGCCTCGTCTACGGCCAGGGTCACGATCCCATCGGCGACGGCCGCATCCGCAATAGTTACTACACCAATCCCTACATCACATCCGGCGGTTCGGCGAACATCAACGACCCAGGCAGCTCCGTCGGCAATGTGGCCTGGACCGGCCTGGCGCTATCCCATCTTTACCAGCAAAGCAGGAACACCTCTCATCTGAACGCTGCCCTTGGACTAGGCAACTGGGTCGAGAACAATACCTACGATACCCGCGGCGCCGGAGGGTACACCGGCGGATTCGACTCCAGCCTGGCCGCGCTGACCTGGAAATCGACGGAGTACAACATCGACGCATACGCCTTCTTCACCATGCTGGCGTCCCTCACGGGCGACTCTGCCTGGGCGACCCGGGCTCAGCACGCGCTCGGCTTCGTCGAGGCCATGTGGAACTCCTCCGGCGGGTTCTTCTGGACCGGCACCGGAACGGATGGTGTCACCATCAACACCGATTTCATTCCCGAGGATTGCCAATCCTGGAGCTACCTGGCGTTCGAAGATGCTGCCTACGCCTCGTCGATCGACTGGGCAGAATCGACCCTGGCTGTCACTGATGGGCAATTCTCGGGCGTGAGTTTCAGCAACGTGGACACGACGGGGGTCTGGTTTGAGGGAACCGCTCACATGGCCTCGGCTCTCGAGGCGCGCAACGGGCCCGGGGACCCTGGCAAGGCCGCTGCCTATCTCAACGACATCCAGGTGGCGCAGCTTCACGCGCCCCATACGAACGGTCGCGGCATAGACGCGGCTTCTAAAGATCACTTGAATACTGGAGCCGGTTTCTACTATTTCGCCGCTCTGCACATCGGCGCGACCGCGTGGTACTGTATCGCCAGGCAGTTTGGGAACCCGTTCGTTTTCCTGCCGCGCCGTCTTCGGCGGTCATGATCGATTGACCGGAAGTAATGAGGCGCGGAAAGAGGGTGCAGCGGCTTTATGGCGCCATGCCATACTGCAACCTTCGGATTTATGGCGGCGTAAAGTCGCCACCTGGAGTTTGGACATTTTGAATTCACGACGCACCCAACTTGACAACAGCCCTCTCCAAGGTGAGAGGGTACGGCGAAGCCGGAGTGATGGGTTATTTCCCATCCCCCAGGTTTGTTCCCGGGTTTGTTTTTGGAGCGCTTTCCCAAATAAAGGACTTATCAGGTTTGTTCCAGGTTTGTTTTTCGACGGGCTTCGATTCTAAAGGACTTATCAGGTTCGTTCCAGGTTTGTTTTAAGACTCATGTTAATGATTCTATTAGACTTGTCAGGTTCGATTGACCCATTTTTTCATTTTTGGCCTCAGCCTCTCTCGTCGGCCGCCCTTTTATGCTCCGGCCGAAACTCCTTCGAGGCGTTCCCCGCACTCGTCTCCCGACGTTTCCGGACGGGGGAGTCGCCACCTCTGGCTTCGGCGCGCTGGTTTTCGAGACCAGCAAGTACCCCTGTCCTCTCGTTTCTTTTGAAGGGTTCCACGATTTCCTTGCCCATCACTCGGCACCCTCATCTATCACTCGTTTCGCCTTGCCTACTTTCAACCGAGGCAGCCTAACCGATATACTACATCAGGAGGTGACGGTTGTCAACAAGAATACTTTAGGCGGAGCTATTAAAGAATCTCTCCCCTCCCTTTAGCCCTGGGTAAGGCGGCGTAAAGCCGCCGCTACACCCCTTTCCCAGAAAGGAGCAGTTTTATGGTCCAGATGAATCGGCGGGAATTCAGCCACGCGGTCGTCGGCATGGGAGGAGTTGCTTGGCTCGGCCAGCCCTGCGCCGTGACCGACGAAGAACCCGGTCAAGCAGCGGCGTCGCATGGATCAATCACCGACGTGCAGGGGATCCGCGTAGGGCACTTCACGGACCCGCGTCGTCCGACCGGTTGCACGGCGATCCTTTTTGATGGCGAGGCGACAGCAGGCGTGGACTACGACGGTTCCGCGCCCGGATCCCATTTAGGAGTGCTGCTCCAACCCGTGAGCCCCATCGAAACCATTCATGGAATGCTGCTGACAGGCGGCGGACCCATGGGGTTGGCGGCGGTCGCGGGCGCGGTCCGCTATCTCGAGGAGCGCAAGGTTGGCTTTGATTGGGGAGTTCCCCATGTCCGCGTGCCGATTGTAGTCGGCGCGGTGATCGATGATCTCGCTCTCGGTGACGGTAGGATCAGGCCCGACGCCGACGGCGCCTACAAAGCCTGCGGCGTTGCGTCGTCCGGCCCGGTTGAAGAAGGAAACGTCGGCGTGGGCGCGGGCGCAACTATTGGCAAGATGCTCAGCGGGCGCGGCTTGGGAGGTATGAAGTCCGGTCTCGGCACCGCGAGCCTGCGGCTAGGCAATGCGGTAATCGGTGCGATGGTTGTAGTCAACGCCGTGGGGGACATTGTGGATTGGCACACCGGCAGAATCCTGGCCGGCGCGCGGCGTCCCGACGGCAAAGGATTCGCCAACATCATCGAGACCCTGAAAACTCTGGGCGGAGACACCAGTTCCTCTTCTCTCCAGGTGCGTGACCCTGTGCTCCACAGCACCACCCTCGCCGTCGTGGCCACCAACGTTCGTTTCACCAAAACCGCCATGACCAAGATCGCCATGATGGCTTCGACCGGCGCCGCGCGAACCATCAACCCCTACCACACCAACGGCGACGGTGACTCCACCTTCGCCGTGTCCACCAACAAGGTGAGTTCCGACCTGGGGATCTCGGTGATCGGCGCATTGGCAGCCGAGTTGGTCTCCGAGGCGGTCCTGCGAGCGGTGAAGGCGGCGCGTTCGATTGAGGGCTGGCCGTGTTCGAACGACTACCCGGGGCGATAGAAGCGGCGAAGCAGCTACTAGGCTAGTGTCCTGTCACACCTAAGACTAGACAACGGCCAGCGGCTCTGCCGCCCCGCTGTGCGGAAAGGCTGAGAGAAGAATTCTCTTTTGTCCTGGCGCACGGAAAGGCTGAGCCTTTCCGCACAGCGGGGCGGCGGAGCCGCTGAGCTACTGTCAAGAATCAGGCGTGACAGCACACTAGTGAGCATAGGCGTCGCGCACGCGAGCCTTCAGGAATTCCAGGTCATGCTGCAGGGCCGCGAGCAGGTTGCCTTGCCGCGCGGCCTCCGTGTCCCCTTCCACGTCGTATTCGAGGTGCAGAGAGATGGGGCCTTCGAAGCCACTCGTCGCCAGCGCGTTGAAGAAGTACTTCCAGTCCACCATGCCTTCGCCCAAAGGGCAGTTCTTCGTAACCCAGCCTTTCGGCGTCCTTTCCCAGAAGAAGTCCTTGACGGCGACCATCTTCAAACGGGGCAGGACCAGGTGGGTGGCGATCTTCCAGCCACCCACTCCGCCTTCGGCCACCGCGTGACGCGGATCGAAGTAAAACCCGACCCATCGGGAGTCAAGAGGCTCAATCACGCTCGCCATGTCCCACACGGGCGCGCCGATGTATTCCTCATGGTTGTGGTATCCGGCTTGGATACCACATTGCGTGCTCAACTCGACGAGGCCGCGAAATTGCGCCCCAGCCTCTTCAAGTTCACGCCTTACATCCACCAGCTTGTACTGATAGTACCCGGGCTTGAAGTACGGAATGGCCACCTTGGCGGCAGTGGAAAGAATCGGGCGGGCCGTAATATCCGCGGCGGAGGTAAGAGCCGTCGTAATCATCGGTACTTCGAGTCCCTCTCGACGGATAGCGGCCACCGCCTGGGGAAGGTCTTCCGCAGCGCGGTCGGGGCGGACGTGACCGCCGGGGCGCACGGTGAGGTCGATGCCCCCGAATCCCATGCGCTTGGCAGCTTGCGCGAGTTGCCGCCAATTCATCTGCGGCAAAGGCTTTGAGAAGAAACAGAACGTGCCCTTGTAAGGTTCGGCGGCGAAAGCTCCCGGTGCGACTGCGGTTCCCATGGATGCCGCGCACGCTGCCACCGAGGAGAGTTCAAGAAAGTGACGCCTTGAGAGTTCGATGGCCATGATTCTTTCTCGCTGCTTCCCTTCTTTTAGACATCAGTTGTAGCGCCGGGCTTAAATCCCGGCACCTGATGTCGACGGCCTGTGTGGATGGGGCGGAAGATGCCGGGCTGAAGCCCGGCGCTGGAGTTTGGGCATTTTGAATTCACGACTGCGCCTAACTTGATAACAACCCTCTCCAAAGGGGAGAGGGTACGGCGAAGCCGCGGGTGAGGGGTTGTTTTCTTCCGTCACCATCAGCGAATCCCTCACCCACCGCTCCGCGGTCCCCCCTCTCCCGCAAGCGGGCGAGGGTTGTCATCCATTGTTATTTCACGGTCAGATCAAATGTCCAGACTCGAGTGCCTGGCCGAGGCCCGGCGCTACAACTTATGTCGCCCGTTTAGTCCGGCAAATGATACGGGGGGCGATACATGTAGCTCAGCAACCGGTTGGCGCTGTCGTTGTTGGTAAAGCGCTCGCTTCCCGCGTCCCACTCCAGGTACGACTTGGTGTGGAGAGCAATGTTGGCGATCAACGTCGTCACGGTGCTGCGGTGGCCCGTTTCGATGTCACAATTGCATCGATCGCGACTACGCACGCAGTCCAGAAAGTTGCCCGCGTGCAGGGCGGTGCTGTCCTTGCCTTCCACCTTCCTCGAAGCAATCACGGCCTTGCGGTCCTTGGCGTAGTTGGAATCGGAGGCGCGATCGAGCGGACTGCGGGCCGGGATTTCATCCTGAGTGATTCCTTCCGGAACCACCTCGTAGCCGCCCCAAGTGAGGTAGAGCGTGCCCTTGGTGCCGCGAACTTCAAGGTTGCTATCGCGGCGATCGGCAGGCGCGCCGTTAGCGTTGAATTGTGAGAAGGTGACGAGCGTCCCGCCGGGGTAGGTCCACAAAACCTCGAGCGTATCAGGAATCTCGCGATTGTCTTCCACGGCCAGCTTGCCACCCATCGCCGCCACCGCCAACGGCGCGTCGTTGCCCAGCACCCGATGGGCGAAGTCGAGGTAGTGTGCCCCGTAGTTGGTCACCTGACCCCCTGAGTAGTCGCGAAACCACCGGAAACGATAAAGCGCACGATTCCGATTGTACGGCATCCTCGGTGCAGGGCCGAGCCAGGCATCCCAATCCAGCTCAGCGGGAGGGTCTTCATCAGGCGGGTTGCCGATGCCCTTGGGCCACTCGTTCTCGATGTGAAACGAGCGAATGCTGGTGACCCTGCCGATGCCGCCGCCGCGGATGAGATCGACGGCTTCCTGGCACAAAGGCGAAGATCGTCGCATCAGGCCCACCTGAGTAACACGGTTGTGGCGGCGGGCTATCTCCACCATTTTGCGGCCTTCGGCCACGCGGAGCGAAAGCGGCTTCTCGACATAAACGTCTTTTCCGGCCTGGCACGCGTCGATAGTCTGCAGTGCATGCCAATGGTCCGGCGTGCAGATAACGACGGCGTCGAGATCCTTGATTTCGAGTAGTCTCTTATACTCCTTGAACTGAGGCGGGCGGTTGCCGATCTTTCTCGCCGCAAAGTCGAGGTAAGGTTGATAGAGATCGCAGATGGCCGCGACTTCGACGTCACTCTGCCCGAGGAAGCCATCCAGGACTTGATCGCCACGGTTCCCGAGCCCGATGAAGCCCAGGCGGATGCGGTTGTTCGCTCCCGCCACTCGCGCGCCACTGAGCGCGGTGGCAACACCTGCAGCCGCCAAGGTCCCGGTGAAGCTTCTTCGCGACAATCGACTCATGCCGTTTCCTCCGCCGCACTCAGGGCATGTCACAGCGGGCCAGGTTGCGGCGTCTTATCACAGGCAAAGGGTGTAACGGCGGCTTTATGCCGCCATGTCATATTGCAGCCGCTGGAGTTATGGCGGCGTAAGCCGGCGCGACACCCTTTTTTCAGGCGCAACCTCAAGTCGGCTGCTCAGTATTCACGCGCGGTTACGATGCCCGGCTGCGGCACAGGATATCTGCCGTTGGCATCGGCAATGAGTGGGGCGGTGGAGTCCATTGTGAACTTGTCCACGTCCGGCGCCATTTCGTGCTCGCAGTTCAGCATCTGGTCAAACGTGATTTCCCGTCCGGTGTGGGCGGCCATGCGACCCATATTTGAAACCAGGCTAGCTTCGACTCCGCGCTTGACCTCGTTGTAGGGCTTGTCGTCTCGAATAGCGTCCAGCAAATCGTTCCACTCGTTTTGGTACGGATCCTGCTCGTCCGGGTTCACCTTGGATTCCCAAATCAGGTCCGCGGGAGTCTGCATCGAACTCCTAAACAGGCTTGATGGCTGCCCGCAATCGCCGCTCTTGGAAGCGATCCCCGTTCCTTTGGTGCCGTGGAGGTAGCTCGAATAGATCTCCTGGCATCCGTTCATGCAGCGCCCGTCAAAGAAAAACTTCGAGCCATCGGAATACGTATATTCCACCGAATACGTATCGAAATTCTGATCCACGTACGTCACTCCTTCGGGGCTCACGCGGTAATGGCGGCCACCCAGAGCTTGTGCCTTCACCGGCCACTCGTTTTTCATCCATCCGAGATGATCGACGATGTGGATGTAGAAGTCGTTGTAGCAGCCCCCGCTGGCCCAGATGAAGCTGTGGAAGCGCTTCACTTGGTAGAGTAGGTCGCTGATCCCAGCAGGTTTGGGTAGCGAGAGGAAATAACCACCGGGCCCATGCATCCGGTAACCGCGTTGGAGAATGATCTGGCCGATCTCCCCGTCATGGACACGGTTGGCCAGTTCCTGGAGGGCCCGGCTGTGACGCGACATCAGTCCCACCCCGACCTTGAGGTTCTTGGCTGAGGCGTCTTGTGCAAGGCTGAGCATGCGTTTGCTGGTTGGGCCGTCAACCGTGACCGGCTTCTCCATAAAGACATTCAAGCCCTTCTGGATGGCATAGCTGAAATGGACCCAACGAAACGCTGGCGGCGTGGCGAAAATGGCGATGTCACC
>Ga0335078_10015433_pt1 | contig 11342 bp, 6 predicted proteins | sample Lox_Sample_32_FD_206711 | JGI IMG/M metagenome (GOLD analysis project Ga0335078, IMG submission 206711) | Soil microbial communities from Loxahatchee National Wildlife Refuge, Florida, United States - Lox_Sample_3.2 | ecosystem: Environmental > Terrestrial > Soil > Wetlands | place: USA: Florida...
TAAGCGCAGAGAAATACTGTTGCAGCTGACGGCGCAAGTTTGGTGGTGAGAGGCCGCCCAGGGCGGGCGCCTTTTTGCTTTGCGATAAAATCTTGACTGTCGGTACACCGAAGCCGCCGCGAGATCAGTGGGCAACCAATGAACTGCGTTGTGCTCGCACTCTGCTCCCTGCTTCTGCTTCAGTCGCTTTCCGGGCCTTCATGGCAACGCGTGGTCATCAGCGGAAAAGGGGCAGCACACCGATTTCGCGAAGCCGCATCCGCTGAACTACTTCACCGGTGATCCTTTTCAGCGTGACGATGGCGGCGACTTTTGCCTGAGCTGTAATCCTTCCGATACACAAAATCTTGTTGCCGCTGCCGAAGTGCAGCCGACAGGGGAATTGAGCGGCTTTAAGATTTTTGGAATCTTCTATCGCTTCCATAACAGACAGGAAGCGGCATTCGGCCCGCTGAAATGGAAGTCGCTGCTGGTCCAAACCGGGCCCGATCTCTACGTCGAGATTTATCATCTTCAGGCGTATTACACGATTGTGTCGTTGCGGCCGTGCGTGGATTGAAAACGCCGGAGGGAAAGCGGTGCTGGCGACGCGCGACTCCGATGGTGGCAATGCGGGCGGCTGCTGGGATGATTATTGGTGGTTCGATGCGTCGGGGCCGCATCAGCTCGATTTTTCCGCAGTGGATTCAGCCGTCACACAGCATATTCCTGCCGGCGCGCATTTCTCTGCCAGATGCGACCAGCTGCGACTTGAGCAGAGCGAAATCGAAAGCCCAGTTCAAGCCGGCGACGCTCGTTGCCATGCCTGTGATTGGATCGGAAAAATCTCGGTGAAATTCCGGCTCGAAGGCTGGCATGCAGAGCCGGTCGCCGTGGAGTATTCCACATCCCCATAAGCAGCGCGGTAATGTTACCTTTCGCGCTCAATGGCGCACATAAATTCTTTTGATTGGACGCGCGAGGAAGTCTCTGCGAGAGTAATTTCAGTTTGAGCCTGCCTCGAGGCAGCACGGTCCGGTAAAACTCCGAAGTTTTAGTGCTCGCCCCTGTTGTAGCTTCACAAGTCTTTCCTGACCTCGTTGTCTTCCGCAAACCACGCGACGCTACGGGTGTGCCCGGAGTGTCGCACAGCCCAACCCAAGGAGGTTAGGTTATGAAGCTTCGCACATTCTTGGTTGTAAGAACGCTGGTTTTCGCAGCAGGCGCACTGGCGCTGTCTTCGGGCTTGGCCCAGGCACAGTCGGGGGCGCATGGGAACTTTACGCTGGCCAAAGAAACGCACTGGCTAAAATCAGTGCTGGCCCCGGGACACTATGAATTTTCGACGTCACAAAGCGGCATGGCCACCGTCGTCACCGTGCGGGCGATGGACGGGAAGTGGGGCGCTATGTTTCTGGCGCAGTCAATCTCGAGCAACGACTTTTCCGACAAAGACCAACTGGTGCTGCAGGTGGCCGGCGGCGAGTCGTTCGTCAGTGCACTGAACCTGGGCGATATCGGGCTGAGCTTGCACTATGCCGTCCCGGAGAGAAGTCTCGAGGTGGCCGCCCGAACTACAGGAACGCCGGGAACCATAACGGCGTCGGCCAAGTAACGCTTTAGGAAACGTCTGGTCATGCCGAAAGAATCTGGGGGGCAGGCTGCGCCGCAGCTTGTCCCCGATTTTCGCGTGAAGAGTCGAGTGGAAATTCCGCCAAGAATCAGTTGATGCGCGAGCCGCTCTTGACTTCTTCGCTGAGTACAATCGCCTCGGCGACTTCTTTCATGGATTTCCGTTTCTGCCGGCTCTGGCGCTGCAAGGCCAGATAGGCTTGCTCTTCATCCAGTCCGAGTTCGCGCTGCAGGATGCCCTTCGCTCTCTCGACCAGCTTGCGGGTTTCAAGGCGCTGCGAAAGATCGGTGTTCAGCGTTTCCAGGCGCGCCATTTCGATTTCCGCGCCTACGAAGAAGCCGACCGTTGAAATCAGCTGCACCTCAGATGTAGTGTACTCGTGCGGCTCGCAATGCTGCAGATTGATCACGCCGACCAGCCGCCCGCGGCACAGGATGGGCACGGAAAGAAAAGCTTCGTAGCGATCCTCAGGCAATTCGTTGAAGTACTGAAAACGCGGATCACGAAAGGCGTTACGAGGCACCGCCACGGGCTCGCGATGCTCGGCGACCCAGCCGGTGATGCCTTGTCCCATGAGAAGCTTCAGGCGGTCCACGGCGTCTTCATGCGGATTTTTCGAAGCGCGCAGGACCAGCTCGTCCGATTCCAGCACGTAAACGAAACAGGAGTCGCACTTCACCAGGTTCGAGGAAAATTCGACGACCCGTTCCAGCACTTCGTGAAAGGGATCGGCAGCCGCGATGCGGCTGCCCAATTCATGGAGAAAATCAACAGGAGAGCGGTTCACAGAAGAAGATGATGAGTCCATGCTTTAACGGTATCGCGGCGAATGAAAGTCTGTCCAATTGCAAGTTTTGATGGTGCGAATAAAGCGTTTCCATAGAAAATTATGAATCCTTTAACCAAAGGCATGTGAGGGTTGTGGTAGAAGGGACCACTTATCCTTCGAGTGATTTCTGCGCCGCTGATCGTGGAGTCAGTGCCCGATTTTCTCGCCTACCGACTTGGCCTGCGTGAAGAGATACAAGTAATCCGGGCCGCCGGACTTGGAATCCGTGCCCGACATGTTGAAACCGCCGAAGGGATGGGCGCCGACCATTGCGCCGGTGCATTTGCGGTTGATGTAGAGATTGCCGACGTGGAAGTCGCGAACGGCGCGCTCAATCTTGTCGCGCGAAGATGTGTACACTGCGCCGGTCAGGCCGAACTGCGTGTCGTTCGCGATCTCGAGGGCGTGTTCATATCCGTGTGACTTGATGACCACGAGCACCGGCCCGAAGATTTCTTCCTGCTCGAGCTTCGATTTCGGCGCAATGTCTGCGATTACGGTCGGCTGAATGAAATAGCCCTCGGCTTGGGCGGCGCGGGTGCCGCCGGTAATCAGGCGGCCATCGCGCTTGCCCTGCTCGATGTAACCGAGAATGGTTTTCATCGAGCCTTCGTTGATGACGGCGGCGACGTTGGCGTTTTCCGCGGGATCGCCGAGACTCAGTTTTTCCACGCTGGCTTTAAGCTGCTCGAGGAATACTTCGTAGATGCGTTCATCCACAATGGCGCGCGAGCAGGCGGAACACTTCTGCCCTTGAAAACCGAAGGCCGCGGCGGCGACGCCGGCCACGGCGGAGTCAATGTCGGCATCGGCATCCACAATGATCGCGTCTTTGCCGCCCATTTCGAGGATGGTGCGTTTGATCCAGAGCTGGCCGGGGGCTTGCACGGCGGCGCTGCGGTTGATGTCGAGGCCGACTTCGCGCGAGCCGGTAAATGCGATGTAACGAGTCTTGGGGTGGGCGACGACGGCGTTGCCGAAAGTTGCGCCGGTGCCGGGACAGAAGTTGACGACTCCCTCCGGCATTCCCGCTTCTTCGAGAAGCTCAATGAACTTTGCGGCGATGGTCGGCGAGTCGCTCGAAGGCTTGAGGATAACGGTATTGCCGCAGACGATCGAAGCGAGCGTCATGCCAGCCATGATGGCGCAGGGAAAGTTCCACGGCGGAATCACTGCGCCCACGCCCAGCGGGATGTAAAGCAATGAGTCGCGCTCGCCGGGCAACTGCACGGCAGTTTCAGTCTTGGCAAGGCGCAGGGCTTCGCGGGCGTAGAGTTCGCAGAAGTCAATGGTCTCGGCAATATCGGCGTCGGCCTCGCGCCAGTTCTTGCTCACTTCAAATACCAGCCACGCCATGAATTCGAATTTGCGCTCGCGCAAGAGATCGCCTACGCGAAAAACAAGACTGGCGCGCTCTTCGACGGACGCGTTTCTCCACGATTCAAAGGCGCTGAGCGCGGCTTGCACGGCCGGTTCTACGTGCTCTGGGCCTGCCTTCTGATGCAAACCGACGAGCTGCGACGGCCGCGCGGGATTGATGGAGCGGATCTTTCCCGCGGTGCGTTGGCGTTTGCCGCCGATCACCAGGTCATACTCGCGGCCAAGTTGTCCGCGAACGTGCTCGATGGCCGCGCGCATTTTCCGTTCGTTCTCATAGCTGGCGAAGTCCACCATGGGTTCATTGCGGAATGGGCCGCTGTGCACACCGATGCCGGGCTGAGTGGGAATTTCGAGCGTGGCCATGGAAAGACCTCAGGGATGAGATGAGAATAGGCGCTGGATAGATTCTAGCATCGCGTGGATGGGCGCCGGTCTGGCCTGGGTGGCTTGCCCTGGACTCCGGTGAAACTTACGGCACGTTGACCGAGTCGTGCTCCTGATCTTCGGCGGGATGGTAGCTGACGGCGGCGGTGCGTTCGAGTTTGTCCCAGGCGAAACGGCGACCCTCGACGGCGCGCTTCACCGTTTTGAAAAGGACGATGGAGAACACCTGGCGGTAGGCGAAACGCTGCAGCCAGACCTGGCTGAGCAGCCAGCCATCTTCGCGCGCCTCGGGCTGGCGGCGCTCCAGAATGAAGGCAATCGTGGAAGCAATGAAGTCAATGACGAGAAACGCCAGGAAGAAGACGACCAGGCGCTGCACGCTGGCAGGATCGGTGGATTCGGGATGGAAGTATTTCTGCACGAAATACCAGACCATGCCGACTACGAACATGAGGTCAATGAGGGGCGAGACGAGAGGCAGCAAGATCTGGAAAACGACAATGTTCGGCAATGCCACCCAGCCGAGCACTCCCTTTCGCGTGAAAGCGCCGCGATGCTTCCACACCGCCTGCAGGATGCCGAACGACCAGCGGAAACGCTGCCGCATCAGGCCATTGGCGTTGACGGGAGCTTCGGTGTAGGCGAGGGCCAGGTCTTCATACTCCACGCGATAGCCGCGCTGCAAAAGGGCCATGGTTAAGTCGGCGTCTTCCGCAACAGTGTCGGTGTGGTAGGCGCCGGCTTCAATCACCGCGGAAGTGCGCCAGGCACCGATGGCGCCGGGCACAACGCTGACCGCGCCCAGGGTGTTGAGGGCGCGCCGCTCGAAATTCTGGCTGGTGATGTATTCGAGCGCCTGCCAGCGGGTCCAGAGATTCACGCGATTGCCAACCTTGGCATTGCCGGCGACCGCCGCCACTTTCGGATTCAGGAAGTGCGGCACGAGCCGCGAGATGGCGTCGCGCGCGATTACGGTGTCGGCGTCAATTCCCACGAAAATGGATTCGTTGCGCAGATGCTGCAAGCCAAAATTGAGCGCTTCCGCCTTGCCGGAGTTCGGCTTAGTCAGAATGAGGACACGTCCCGACGTCTGTTCACGCACAAAAGCCTGCCGGGCGGCGGCGAGGGTGCCGTCGGTTGAGCCGTCATCAATCACAATGACGCGCAGGTTGCGGTAGGTGGAAGCCAGCGCCGCGCGCACGGTGCGCACAATGACTTTTTCTTCGTTGTAAGCGGGAATAAGCACGGCCACGGCAGGCTGGAATGATTTCTGTTCCGCGGGGCTGCCGAAATGCTGCTGGCGCAGGCGATCGTACACGGCAAAGGCGCCGATCCAGAGGAGGCGGCCGGTCATGAGCAGGTCGCCAACCAGAAAGACCCACGCGATTCCTTTGATTCCGACGTCAAACAGCCAGAAGTTGAGCCAGGTGAGCCGTGCTACCCAGCGCTCGTTGGAAGAGATGGGCGGCATAACATCGGCCCTGGTCTTGCCGATGAGCTCCCAGAGCGGCACGATCTGCAGGCCCTTGGCCCGAATGTCGTCAATGATCATGGGCAGGGCGCGCACAGTCTGGCTGCGATCGCCGCCCCCATCGTGCAGAAGAATCACGCTGCCGCAGAGCCGGTCGGTCGGGGCGCAGGGCGGAAGATGAATCTGGACGTTGTGGGCGATTTCATCGGCGCTGGGGCGCGGATTGTCGCGCCAATCATTCGGATCAATGGCCTGGCCGACGGTGATATAGCCCATGTCCTGCGCGATTTCGATGGGCCGCACCTGGTCGGCGGTGTCGGGCTCGGAATCAATGGCATAGGGCGGGCGCAAGAGAATGGTGCGCATTCCGAGGCGGCTGGCGAAAAGCTCCTGAGTCAGGTTCAGCTCAAGCGCGATCAACTGCTTAGGAAGGTTACTGACATCAGGATGGGTGAACGTGTGATTGCCAATGCCTTGTCCCTCGCTGTAGATGCGCTGGGCAACGTCAGAAAACTTTTCCGCCTGGATGCCGATCAGAAAGAAAGTGGCGGGTACGTTTTCTTTCTTGAGAACGTCGAGAATTTTCGGGGTCCACTTGGGATCGGGGCCATCATCGAAGGTGAGCGCGACCAGATTGCTGCTCGCGCCATAGCGCCCCACGCGATACGGCTCCGGCAAGGGATCGAAGCTCTCATCGGTAATGAGGTGCGACTTTGCATCTACGGTGACGGCACGCTTGCCGTGAGCGGGCCGCGCTTCGATGCTTAGAATTTCGCCGGCGCCTTCCATGTCCACATCCTGCCCGGGCGGGACGTCTTTCAGTTTGTCGGGCGCATCGGCTTCACCGGGCGTGTCCCAAATGCGCCACAGAGAGCGGTCTTCCGCGCCAAGCCGCCACAATGCGAAGGTGTGGATCCCGGCGCTCTGCGCGGCGCGCATCTGATTCAGCGCCGTGACCGCATCGAGAAACCAGATGTCATGCTGGCGGTTGCCCTCATCGAGATAGCTGATGTGCGGATTAAGGCTGTCGTCGTCAAAATCCACGTCGGCTTCGGAATCGCGGGCCGTGAGCCACGCTTCCTGTACAGACTGGTTCTTGTCCGCAACACCCGGCGGCAGTTTGCCCTTCTTCGGGCGCTGCACCCAGTCATAGCCAAAATTGGCGATGGCGCAGATGAGCTTGTTTTCGGGAATTACTTTCTGCGCAAAATCGAGATTGTCTTCAAACCAATCCTGCGAAGCGACCGGCCCTGCTTCGCCGCCGGGATAGTGCTCGTCATAGTTCATCAGCACCACGCCATCGGCCACGTCCGCAACCGCCGGATAATTCCATTCCTCGTTGTGCGAGGGGACCGTGACATACAGCTTCAGGCCGCGCGCGTGCAGGTCCAGGGAAAGCTCGCCGAGCAGACTAAGGAAACCGCTCTGGCCGGCTTTGGGGAAGCTTTCGAAATCAATCATCAGGCCGCGGAACTTGTCGGTGGCAAGAAAGGCCACGATTTGACGGCGAAAACGGCTGCGGGCATCTTCGTCATTGAGCAGGCCGGTGATGTCAACCCAGTCCGCACCGTCAAAATTATTGACCAGCGGATAAACTTCCATGCCCGTGTCTTCCGACTTCAAAAAGGGCATGACCTTGTCGTCCACCGAATGAACGATTCCGTTCTGCACCAGGGGAAAGTACTTGCTGGTTTCCGGGTCTTCGGCCTCCAGATTTCCGTCGGGCGTGACGGCGTGCAACCATTCGGGAAACAGCAGGTCAATCTGGCGTGCGTATTCGCGCAATGAAGAGTAACTGGCAGGGTCCCACGGCACGTAGAAAGCGGCACGAACGCCTTCCGTGGAATTGAATTCGACCTGCGTCGGCAATGTTCCCGAGCGGCGATGACCGCGTTTGATGGCAGCCAGCCTGCGGTGTTCCTTGGCTTTTTCTTTTTCGGCTTCCTTGAGCGCGTGATAGGGCTTGCTCTGCGGCGGCAGGGAAAGTTCCGGCAGCGGCTGGTTCCGCAAGGCGCTGTAAATGAAAAAAATCACCAGCAGCGTGATGCAGAGGCCGAGCACGTCGAAGAGCCGGCGAAGCCGCTTCCAGCGCGCTTGCCGGGGATCGAAAAAAATGGGTTGCGCCATGAGACCCGAGTCCCACCCATCCTAAGCCGCAGATTCACAAGGGTCAAACTCAGTGGGGCGGGCGTAATTGCTGATTGGTATTCGAGCAAACGCTGCTATATTCGCTCAGTGCGCACGCTCCTGCGCCAGTCTTCCCGCTTTTTTCTGATTGTCTCGCTCGCGGGCCTCGCGCTGCGCCTGCTCTGCCTTTTCCGCTTTCCTGCAGTCACGTCCGATTCGTTCATCTATGGAGACATCGCCAAAAATTGGCTGCAGCACGGAATCTACGGCATAAGCGATGACGGCCGAATTCTGCCCACCCTGATTCGTCTGCCCGGATATCCTGCGTTTCTCGCCCTGGTGTGGCGCATTTTTGGCCTCGAGCACTACCGCACCGTGCTTGTGATCCAACTCTTCGTGGACCTGGGAAGTTGTTTCCTGATCGCCGATCTGGCGCGGAGGCTGGTGTCTGACCGGGCGGCCAAAGCGGCGTTTCTGCTGGCAGCGCTCTGCCCATTCTTTGCCAATTATGCCGCGGCTGCGCTTTCAGAAACGCTGGAAATCTTCTTTACTACGCTGGCGCTGGACCTGGCCCTGATGGCGCTGAATCGCCTGAGCACGGCAAAAGTGCTTCCCTGGCTCGAATGCGGCCTGGCCATTGGAGCCGCGATTCTGCTGCGCCCGGACGGGGGCTTGCTGCTTGCGGCGCTCGAAATCTATCTGGTCTGGATTCTCTTGCGGCGCAAAGCGCGCGGGGCGTTAGTCTTTCGCGTTGCGGTAATCGTCGGCGTGGTTTCCCTCGCGCCGCTGGTCCCCTGGACACTGAGAAATCTTCACACGCTGCACCGCTTTCAGCCGCTGGCGCCGCGTTATGCAAACAATGAAGACGAATTCCTCGCCGGCTTCAACCGCTGGGTGAAAACCTGGATGGCCGATTACGTTTCCGTCGAAGAAATTTACTGGGAAGTTCCCGGCGGCGAGATTGATCCAACTAGGCTTCCTGCTCGCACCTTTGATTCTCCGGCGCAGCGGGAGGCCACGCTCGCGGTGCTCGACGAATACAACCAGGACTTTCACGCATCGCGAGCGGTGGATTCGCAGTTTGAGCGGCTGGCCGAAGAGCGCATTCACGCTGCGCCGCTTCGATACTATGTCTGGCTTCCCTTGTTGCGACTGGCGGACATATGGCTGCGCCCGCGCACGGAAATTCTGCCTTCCGATACGCGCTGGTGGGAGTTCAATGATGATCCGAAGTGGTCGGCGCTGGCCGTCGCGCTCGGCGTGATCGGGTTGCTGTATCCTGCCGCTGCCGTTGCCGGCCTGGTACGCGGGAAATTCGCCCCGCATCTGGGACTGTTGCTGACATTTCTCGTATTACGCACGGCTTTTCTCAGCACGATCGCAAATCCGGAGCCACGTTACACACTGGAATGTTATCCCGTGGTCATAGTGCTGGCTTCCGCATTGTCTTGCGCGTCATCTCGCAACAATCACATGCAATAACACCGCCTGACAACAGGAAAAAATGGACGCGCGCAGCCACGAGGCTTCCAAAACTTGGTAGCGGCCATAACCTGCACGGTAAGATTCAAAAAATCCGCCCAGAATCAACTTGCAAATAGGGCTCGCGCGATTGCAGAATGCCCAACAAAGTTTCGCCGTTTCTTGTTGGTCGGTGTCGAAACCGGTTTCAGTTACACAATTCGTGGTCAGGAGGCGCCATGCGCTCCGTTGGTCGAGCATCCCAGGCGGTTGCATTCCTATTCTTCGCCAGCTTGCTGGCATGGACGCAAACTTCCACCACCGCATTGCGCGGCACGGTCACTGATCCGAAAGGCGCGGTCGTCGCCGGGGCCAGCGTAACCCTGCAAGACCCCGCCACCGGCTTCGCGCGCTCCACGATGACGGATGGGCAAGGCGTTTACCAGTTTCTGCAGCTCCCGCCTGCGACTTATGTTCTGACCGTCAGCGCGAAGGGATTCGCCACGGTACGGCAATCGGGAATCGAGTTGTTGGTGAATACTCCCGCCACGCTCGATGTGCCCATGCAGGTGACGGGACGCAATGAGACGGTGGAAGTGACAGGTACCATCCCCTTGATCAACACGCAAGATGCAACTCTCGGTCATGCCTTCGGCGCGGACCAGATCGCGAGCCTGCCCTTTGAAGGACGCGACCCGACCGGCATCTTGAGCCTGCAGCCGGGAGTTGTGTTTACCGGGAACAGCACTCACATTGACGCCTCAGCTGACAGCCGCAGCGGCTCAGTCAACGGCGCGCGCAGCGACCAGACCAACGTCACCGTAGATGGAGTGGACAACAACGACCAGCTCCTGGGAACCGCATTTCAGGGTGCTTTGCGCGTCCCGCTCGATGCTCTGGAAGAATTCAAAGTCACGACCAGCAATTCCGACGCGGACGCAGGGCGCTCTTCCGGTGGGCAGGTTTCGCTGGTGACCAAAAGCGGCACCAACCAGATTCACGGCACGATTTACGAATACAACCGCCCAACTTTTACCACGGCGAATGACTGGTTCATCAAGCAGTCCGAAATTCAGGCAGGCCTGCCGAATGAACCGCCGTTTCTGCTCCGCAACACGTTTGGCGCGGCGGTCGGCGGGCCCATCAAGAAAGGCCGGGCGTTCTATTTTCTTTCTTATGAAGGGCAGCGCAAACGCGAAGACCTTCCGGTGACCCGCGAGGTCCCAAGCGCGCTCTTGCGGCAAGGCATCATGCAGTATCCCTGCACAGAGGACCCAAGCTGTCCGGCCGGCGGGGTAATGACTCTGAGCGCCGCTCAAATCGCCAGCATGGACCCGAATTGCAGCGGCAACGGGACCTGCCCACTCGGCCCGGGGCCGAACCCGGCCGCGCTGCAGGTCTTCCAGAAATATCCCATGCCCAACACCTTCGCCGTCGGCGATGGCTACGATTTCCAGGGCTACGCTTTCGCCTCGCCGCTGCCCGCCAAGCTCGATGCCTACCTGGCGCGGCTTGATTACAACCTCACCTCCAGCGGAAAACACCGGCTATTTCTAACCGGCATCATGAACAACGACAGCGCGGCGGACCGCACCAACACCGATCCATATTCCATCACCGGCGACGGAGGCTCGGAATTTCCTGGCCAGCCTCCGAGTTCGGTGACCCACACCAACAGCAAAAGCCTGACCGTTGGCTACACCGCAACTCTGAGCAATACGCTAATCAATGATTTCCGTTTCGGCTATGTCAGCCAGGGTCTTGATGACGTCGGCCTGCAGACCCAGCACTACGTCAACTTCCGCGGCATGGATGATCTGACGCCCGAAACCCCGACTACGCGGACTCACGTGCCGGTTTACAACTGGGTGGACGACATCACCAAGGTGCGCGGGCGGCATAGCCTGCAGTTCGGCGTGAACCTGCGCCAGATCGGCAATATCCGCGAATCGAATTCGGCTTCGTTTTTCTTTGGCCAGACCAATGCGTACTGGCTGGGGCCCTCCTGCATCGCGAACTGCGGCGTCAGCCTCGATCCTGCCGAGTTTGGTTTCCCCGCAGTAGATGAGGATTTCGGC
>Ga0335078_10015434_pt1 | contig 11342 bp, 15 predicted proteins | sample Lox_Sample_32_FD_206711 | JGI IMG/M metagenome (GOLD analysis project Ga0335078, IMG submission 206711) | Soil microbial communities from Loxahatchee National Wildlife Refuge, Florida, United States - Lox_Sample_3.2 | ecosystem: Environmental > Terrestrial > Soil > Wetlands | place: USA...
ACAACCTCGAATCGCCAAATCGGCTCCTATTGCGTTTTCACTCGTCACTGTTGAGCAGCCACTGCGCCACGTCGAATCTCTGGCTCAGCCCTCTAATGGCCTTTTCCTTTTCCTCGGGCTGCGAGCATATCTGCGCCAACTCTTTCAGTAGGCGGCGCCGGTTGCGGCCACGGCATGTGTCGCAAAGGCCGCCAGCGGCGTGAAAGTCCCGTCCTCGCGCGCGATAGCTGTAGAGCTGCAGGCGTCCGCTGTCCAAGTCGGCCATCTTCCGCTTCACGGCCGCCTTGAAGTATTTGCGGTCCGCCAGCGTCGAACGCGCATAGTCGGCCCCGATCGCGTCGTAGATACGCGCCCAACTCAGCCCTTGCCGTCGAAGGCGAGCACAAATCGCAATCGTCGGATCTGGTTTCGGACAGCCGTTGCAGCCGTACTTTCTGTAGAGATTGCGCCAGGCGCGGCGAACAAGGGCCAGGTGGGGCAGCATTCCCATCAATTCCCGAGAGGTTTCCTTCGGAAGACAACGAGCGTCGAACAGCAGCAAGTCGTCGATGATTTTCTGCACGGGAAAAGACGCCACGATTTCGACTGTGGCGAGACTCGTCATGGTCACCCCCTCGGATGGAATTGCGCGTGCGTGCGCTGGAGATTCGCGGTCGCGACGTGGAGGTATCGCTGCGTCGTCGAGACGGAGGAGTGGCCAAGGAGCTCTTGGACAAACCTGACATCTGTTCCTCGGTTAAGTAAGTGGGTGGCGAAGGAATGCCGGAACGTATGCGGCGACACTCCTTCGACGCAAGCGCGTTTCGCGGCGCGCACGACGATGCGCCGGATCATTCGAGGGCACATGCCGAACAGCGGCCCGGTTTGCCGGTTTCCGAGATAGGCCGCGAGTGCCTGCTGTGCCTTCCGTCCGAAAATGGCGACTCGGTCCTTGTCGCCCTTTCCTTTTCGCAACGTCAGACTGCAATCTGCGAGACGCAAGTCCTCCACGCTGAGCGAGGCAATCTCGCTGCCCCGCAGCCCGGTGGCATAAAGGAGCTCGAGGATTGCGCGATTCCTCGGTGTGTCAGCGGCCGCGATGATCCGAGCTATCTCTTCCTCGGACTTTGCCCTCGGCAGCCGCTTCGGAACCTTTCGCGCCAAGACCTGCCGTGCCGGTGAGACAACGATTCTGCTGCCCAAGCGAAGAAAGTCGAACAGACTTCGCAAGGCGAAATGTCGGTTCGCAATGGTGGCCGGTGAGAGATTTCGCGTATACATCTCCGAGATGTAGCCCAAAACATCGGGTTTCGTTGCGGCGGTGAGGGGCTTGTCGACAAGGAATCGAGCAAACTGTGCGGCTGCTTCGTGATATCCCTTCCGCGTGTTAACGCTCTTTCCGCAGATGAGAAGCCATTTGTCGAAGCGCTCTAGGAGCTGGCTGTTGTCGTAGACGCGCCGGCAGGCGTAACCGCCGCGCTGGTGCGGAGGTACCAATTCAGCGGGGGAATTTTGCGGTAGGAGTTTCATCGGCGGCCTCCCTTTCGGCTGCGTTCCTGAGCTATTTCTTTGGCGGCGAACCGAAGCACCTCCGCGAGGTTCCGCAAAATGGAATCTAATCCGCGAGGGGACTCGCGATGCCGCTCCTTTGCCTTTCGCGGTCGGCCCTTCTTGCGTTTCGGGTTTGTGAAAACGAGAACAGGCCGTAGCTGCGAGGCTTGGGCATTAAGAGGCGATTCGGCGTTTAACACCTGATGTATGGTTGACATGGCGTGAGTTCTCCGGCGCTTCGCCGTCCTCGTCGGCAGCCGCGGGCGAAGTGCGCACAAATGCGGCTGGACGCCAGCGCAGTCACGGGGAGAGCTGCGCCAGCGTTTCGGCTTCAGCGAATGACGAGAGAGACGTAGCGGTCGGGCGCGGTGGCGGCGAGCACTTCATCGCAATACGCCATTCCCTTACCTTCGCCGAACACCGTGTTGGCCAGGTCTGCGGCAACGGACTTCCACGCCACGGTTCGGCGGAGAGTCTCCTTCAACTCGGCCACGTGAACGCCTTCCTCAACCGTCGCGCCAGCTTCCAGGCGCGCCTTGAGGTTGGTCTCTATGAGGGCGAGTTGGCCTTCACGCTGCCGAAGGATGTTCCGAAGCAGCATCGCTTCTTCGAGTTCGCGCTGCGTGATTGGCTCGGCCTTCTTGAAGGGAATTACGACTGCGGGAACTGCCGGTTGGGACTGCTCGATGGGATGAATTACACTCTGCGTAGCCACGTGACACCTCCATGTGTCATTGGGTTAGGGGCCGTTCGGTGTTCAAGCACCGTGCGGCTCCGTTTTTCTCTATCGCTTCGGTTTAGGCTTTCGGCCTCTCCCTTTGCGGTAGGTCTTTGCTTTGACCTCAGCAAGACGTTTCACGTCTGCATCTGACCAAAGCCGAACGCCTCGCCCATTTCGGAGTATCGCTTTCGGCGCTTTCACCCTGCGTTCGCGAATCCACTCCTGCAGGGTGTGCCGTGCGATTCCGACTTCCTTTGCCGCCTCCGCTGTGGTGAGCCGTTCGCTCATTTACTGCTCATGTGTACGGTATTTATCTTAACGTGTCAAGCGAAATCTGCAAGCTGTTAAGCAGTCGCGGATTACAGCCACAGCGCGACCCGTCGGAAACAGGGCCCGAGAACAGAGCTTGACATTTCATATAAGAACTTATATAAAATAGCTATGGCGAGGAAGGGCTCAAAAAGCCGGATCAAATGGGAGGGTAACTCCCTCGAAGAAATCAGGTCGTGGCCCGACGAAGTCAAAGAGAACTTCGGCGGCGAGCTGGAGCGGCTTGAGCATCACGAGGAACCTCTGGATAGCAAGTGGATGGGAAAGGTCTTGCCCGGTGTCCGCGAGCTGCGGGATGAACACAAAGGCGTTTGGTACCGGCTCATGTTCTGGTTGCACGTCGGCTGGATTTACGTGCTTCACTGCTTCCAGAAAAAAACGAATCAGACCTCGCAAGGTGACATAGAGATAGCGAAGGAGAGGATGAAGACGATCAGAGCTAGAAAGGATTCCCCAGCGCTGAAGGAGGAGAAAAGTGCGTAAGCGTAGAGAGGAAAATGTGTTCGACCAGCTCGGATTCTCCCGCGAGATGGCTACGGCTCTGGCCATGAAATCAGCTCTGCACCGGAAGATCATCCTGTATGCGAAGCACCGAAATTATTCCCAGGCACAGTTGGTGAAAATCCTGCGGGAACCGCAGCCACGTATCAGTGATCTCCTGAGAGGAAAGATCTCCAAGTTCAGCTTGGAAGCCCTGGTCAACTACGCGGAGGCCTTGGACATGCGCCCGGAGATCAGGATACATGAGCCGGTGGCAGCCATGGCTGTCCGGGCCTAGAACGTGAACGCAGCGGAGGATATCGCCCAGGCTGTGCTTTCCAAATGGGATGCCTGCCGCGAGTTGACCGCTCCGCCGTCGGAACCCGTGCAGCTTTGGGGCGAGGGTGGTCGCAGGGTTTTTCTTCACAACAAGTGGGGACCCGCGGTCCCGTACCCGCCAGCTCGCCGCGCGGGCGGTAGCCAAAACTTTGGTTACACGCGCATCAAGGGAAGTCCCGAACTCATCGAGGCCATTCCGGAAGTTGCAGGCTTCCCGGAACTGGCGACGTTCCTCGCGAGGATCAACTCTTCGGAGTCTCCGATTGAAAGCGTCGGTTGTGAGAAGAGTTTCTTCCCGAACGATGTCCAGGGACAGCCGCCGGTATATATAGGTTCGTACATCGACGTTCTTTTCACAGAAATGGCGCTGAACGAGTCCGCAGACAACGCGATTTACCTCGCCGCAAACTTGCTGAAGGCCGTCGAGCTTTGCGAGGCGTGGTGGGCAAGTGTGTCCATGATGCTGCAGCGGTTCAAGTCCTGCCCTTGGGGACTCATGCTGCACATTACCAATCATGGTCGCGACGAGGCCGAAGCGAGAAAGCTTTGGGGCGTGACGCTGGATCGTTTAGGAAAAGCAGTTCAAGCGCTGCCCAAGGGTTTTCGCCGCGGCTCAGATGCCTAGGGCCTCAGTGCCTTTTTCTCAAGGTCTGTGAGTTCGATCGTCCCAATCGCAAGTTCTCCGCGAACCTCTTGCGCTAATTCAAAAATCAGCGGATTTAGAGTGGCGATCAGGGAATCGGTGCGGGCAGCAAATTCCTCGTAGAGTTGTCCATCCTTCAATGTTTGGATGAACTGCGGAGCCAGCAACATTAGCTGCTGCATCAGAGTGCCGATACGCCGTACGATCGGTGCCGGGGCATAGAGTACGGCCTTATTCGCCTTCTCACCGAAGTTCTGGAAGGCGCTGCCTACCTGAGGCGCTAAGTGCCCAAGTAACGCCGCATCGCGTTGCCGGGTCGCGAAGGCGTACCAGACGAGCAGGTCCCGGACTGTTACCAGAGTTGCGACGGTGTCCTCATACCAGGCAAGCCGCCGCTCGAAGGCTTTTTCGTTTCGGAGTTTTCGCAGCGCATGACGGACGCCGAGCCAGCTACCAAGCCACGCGCTTAGACCAGCTACTGCCAAACTGCTAATGAGTTGAAAAACCGCTGGGTTCACCTGTCGACCTCGCTTCCCCTTGGCGTTTCCTCCTGTAAGCCATCGGCGAATCTTTTCGAGTTCTGGCCCAAGCAATCATGGGGCGAAATCGCGACGGTTCGGGCGCCAGCCGCTGAGATACTTATCCGCGAGCTCCAGAAGGTCATCAATGCCCTCCGGGTGGGTTGCCTTTAATTCCTCAACTCTTTGCCGAAGCGTCGCTTCGTCTCCATAGAGCTCAATCAGTGCGTCCCAATCGAGGTGAGGAGTCCGCCGGACGGCACGACTTCCCAAGGTTTGGCTCAGAACCTCTCTGTGAGCGGACTTGAGAAGAGCAAGAGTGAGTTGGGGTGAGTTGGGGACGGTCAGCGTGTCTTCGGAAGGAGCAGCCTCGCGTTTGGCAAACAAGAGGATTTCGCCGACGCCTCGGTCTTGAATGAGTTGAGTAGCGGATGACGCTCGTACCTCGCCCCGCCAAGATTTGGCGAATTCCGCGGCCGCGTCCTCAGATACTAACTTGTGTCCGGCATTCTCCTGATGACCAACCAGCCTGATCAACTCCTGCTTAGAGAAGAGCGATTTCACCTCGCGAAGTATTGCGCGCACGGCTGCCTCTACGTCTAGAGGCTCTTTCAGTTTCCGCAAGAGCCGGAGGATGACGCGAGTAACTGTAAAGCGAGAATCAGTCTCCAGCATGTTTCGCTGTCGCTCTGGTATTTCTGGCAGAAGGTTAAGAAGGACAATCGCGGCGGGCACGACCTGTTCGGGATTAAACTTATCCTCGTAAGTCTCCAAGGAGGCGATCACGTCCTGCAACCTGGCTTTGTCGAGTGAGCGAAGGTAGCGATCAAGGGCATCACCATTGCCGAAGAGAGCCCAGGCTCGCTCTGCATCTATAAAACTCTGAATCCCTTGACCTGCGACACGCTCCAAATAAAGGCGCAGCACGTCCTCGTGGGCGGCACGGCGTTCCCTCAACCATGAGACTTTCCAATCGTCCGAAAGAGTCGTGTTGCCGATGTGCCGCAGCGCGGCCGGAAACAGGCGTTCGATCATTGCATGCACGATGTCAGCATGTTCTTGGTCCGCTTTAATCAAATCATCGATTTGCTTCTTGAGTTCTGGAGAATCGCGGCGAGACCCCCAAGCTGAGCCAGCGGTCGCAGTGAGGGCCTGGACCGTTCCATGCAATTTGCTGAAGACATCCGGAAGGAATACTCGGATCGCTTCAAGGGCCAGAACATCAGCAAGCGCTACCTGGCCATCGAGGGCAGTCACGGTGCCCTTTATGGCCGCCACGTACCGGCGAACATCTCGCATGTTCCGTATGAGGGGGCGCACGATCTCGGCGAATAGGTCAGGCCAAACGTTCTCTTGAAAAGGGCCGGTTTTTTCAATGTCGGCGAGCGCAACATCCAAGGCGGTGACCACTTGTTGAACGAGGCCCGTGTTAGGGACTGCTGGCAGGTCGAACGCAATCTGAAGGATTTTTTCTAGGTAGTCGCGACCGGGCACACCTTGCTCGGCTAGCGCGTCTTCGACGCGGCGCCGGTCGAAAGCTACAACATAAATCAGGTTGGGGAAGCTGGCGGTAAGTCGGACCAACCTAAAAATGTCGCGAATTTCAGAAGTTGAAAGCCGGTCGATATCGTCGAGAACAATCAGGATGGGCCTGCGGAGACTCGCAAGGACCTTCTCAATCTTAGCTCGACGGGCGCTTATGCCTTGATTCCTGTGCTTCGACAAAGTGGCAATCGCCTTCGCGAATAGATGGGCGCGCTCAAACCATGAACCAACGAGGGGAAGCCATCCCAAGCTCGAGAACATTTCGCCGTACTCTGCTAGATCTTTGCCGAGCTCGGCCAAGTCTTTTCGGACCTTAAGCTGAACAGTGATTTCAGCGAAAAACGAGTCCACCAACTGCTGGGTGCCGCTGAACATCCAAGGATTAAACTCAAGTACCGACACCCCTGCTTTGTCGAATTCAGGTCGCGCGAGATTTACGAACGAGGTTTTGCCGGAGCCCCACGGGCCAAGCACTCCGACCACGACGCCCTCATTCGCATCGAGGCCCAGCACTTGCTGAGCGAATGATCGCGCTGCGGCGGCTCTGCCTAGAGTGTCATCCTCCGTCCGCCTAATGGGGTAGTCCCCACGTACCGTCTTGTCCGTTGAGTTCTCCATGGCTTCTTATACCAGCCGTCTAGAGGCCAGTTAGGTTAGCCATTCAAGCATCGGCTTGCAATTGTTGCTTGCAAGTTTTAAGGTGTCGGCATGCAAACTAAGAAACCGCTCACGGTTCAGGAATTCGCACGGCTCGGTGGACTCGCCAGGGCGCGGAAGTACAGCAAGCGGACGCTCCGCAAATGGAGCAAGCTCGGCGGCCGTCCACGAAAGAACGGACTGAGGTTTCGAGCGGCTGCAAAGAAGGGGCAGGCCTAGCGCATGCGTCTGGGGAGTCACCACACCGCAACGACGCGATCACGGCTGAAAAAGCTGCAGTCGGACGCGGCATCTCGCATGCGAAGGTCCGAAACGATGAAGCGCATCTGGGCGAACCCGGAGGCACGAGCGACCAGGATTGCCGCGATGAAGGCGGCGTGGGCCGATCCACAAATTAGGGCGCGATATAAGCAGTCCCTGGCAAAGCCAGAGGTAGCCGCCAAGAGAGAGGCGGCTGTGAAACGCTCCTTGGCTGATCCCGATGTAAGAGCCCGCAGACTCGCCGCAGTGAGACGCCCAGAAGTGCGAGCTAAGATGAGCGCTGCAGCAAAGAGCAACTGGAAGGACTCTGCCTTTCGGGCAAGAATGCTGCAAAGACGAAGTGATCCCATGATGCGCCGGCGAATGAGCGATTCGAGAAAGCGCGCTTGGGCTGACCCCGCATATCGTGAGCGGGTCACAGCTGGTTTGAAGTCAAGTTGGGCGAGTCTCGAAGTGCGAGAGCGGCGCGTGGAGGCCCTCAAGGCATCGATGCAGCGCCCGGACGTGCGGGAAAGAATACGCAGTGGTGTAAGAGCGGCTCTCGCTAAGCCCGATGTACAGGAGCGAAAGCGTGCGGGTGCAAAGAAAGCGTGGACCCTAGAGCGACGACGACTCGTAAGTGAGCGTTTGAAAGAATTGTGGAGCAAAACGCGCAAGAAGAATCCGGGTGGGAGGCCGGCGATGAAGCGCGAAGTGCTGATCGAAGCTGGAAAACAGCATGCCGAAGGAAGGTCTTGGAACGAAATCGCAAAGGCTCTCCTGCCCGATGAGTTCAGAGCCGATCCGGCTGCGGCTCGCGAGCGACTTCGCAAAGGCGCGAAGTACTACACGTAAGCCCCCGGAGAAAACATGTATCGGAGTTTTCTCCACCCCCTGGAGAAAACCTTGTGTCGGTATTCTCCCCGGAAAATACCTCGGCTCAGAATTCTCCATCTGCACACCCACGCCTAGAGGCTAGATTCTGTCCGCGCTGAAGATGAATCGCCCCCGGTTTTAAGGCGGCGGCCGGGGGCGGTCGAAGGGAGAGCTATCTTTGGACAGCCGTCGCAGTAGTTCCGCACTTTCGGTTGCACAAGAAAAACAAAGCCAGTCTTGCCAGCGTGACCGCATTCTCGCTCTTTTGCGCGAGCGCGGATCGGCTGGCGTAACAAACCTCGAGCTCTACGGCGCATTCTTGCCGCGGCACGGTGCCCGGATCTACGAGCTGCGGCGTATGGGTTTCAACATCGAGCGGTGCCGGGACTCCGCTGGCGTCTTCCGCTTCTTCCTCCGCGCCGAGCCGCCGTCGACGCCGGCGCCACGATCGAAGGCGCCACTTCCAAAGCTCACAACTCTCCCGCTCTTCGCAGGTGTTCGCGGATGAGCAGCACGGTCGAGGAGTTTGTGCTGCGGAACTTCCGAGGCAGACCGTCTGAGAAGGCCGTCTTACTTGCCGCTGCGGATGCGGTGGAGCCTGGGGACCATTGCGTAGTCTCAACTAGGGTGGCGGACCTGCTCGTCCGGTCGAATGTCTCCGGACGAGAATTTTATCGATGCGTTTCTACCCTCGATGAAGAACGGTGGCTCCGGCGATTGTCGCCTTGGAGAAGCAGCGCGGCGCTCCGAATCTTCCATCACGAACGATTCTGCGAGCACTCTGCCAAATTGGCAGAGTGCCGGACATCTCCGTCTTCTCGATCACCGCTATGTCCAAGAAAACAAAGCACTGTGCCTGACCTAAGAAATGGCGAAAACGCTTGGCAGAGTGGACCGACTGGCTTCCTTCCATTCCCCAGGCAGGGTTTTTCGGGTGACAAATGCGAACTGTGCCGGGGCGATGGTTTCAGGTGGGTAGACCGTCCCGACGGAGAGCCAGGCCAAGTGAGAATCGCGTGCGCTCACCGGATAGCCGTAATCGCCGGTCGCTGGCGACGAGCCGCCCATTGGCTCGACGTCTGGGAGGATGACCACCAGTTGGATCGGTTTCAAGTAGAGGAGGAAAGCGCAACGACGATCGAGCAGAGTGCGTTCGATTGGTACGAGGCCGAGAGGCGAGGCCAGATAGAAGCACTGCGCCGGAAGCATCCTGAAATGTTTCCGCAGGTGCGGCCAGAGCCGCCGACGCCAGCGAACTTGATCGTGATGAAGCGGCAGAGCGCGTAGAGGTGGATCGTGGAGCAGTTTCTCCAGTTTAAAAAGCGGATTGGAAATGCGATGTGGCTCCTTCTCCTGCTCGCTACTTATTCGGATGAGTGTGACGGGCAGTGGTGGCCCGTACGACGAGGCGGTGAATTCATCAGCGATGCGAGGTTGGCGGTCTTTCTTGGGGAGAGCGAGGCAACGACGCGGAAACATCGAAAGCACCTCGAGAAGGAAGGACTGATCCGCACCGAGCCGGCGGAGATGCATCTCCACAGACGCTTCTGGATTCGGAACATCGACCATCTTCAGCAAGAGCAGTCGGCGGAGAAGCTGTCGGTGCCTGCGTCAGGTCTGGTGCATTGATGACTTTCCAAAATAGGCCGCGTCGGCAGAGAGGCTAAGTCGTTCGGAATCTGTGGGCGTTTTTGCGTACCAGAAGCAGATGGATTTGGAAAGGAGAGCTCGGGAAGAATGGCCACGGCAGTGCGAATAGCAGAGAGCGCGAGTGAGTCTGCTACACTCTCGCCGAGGCCAACTGCATCGACGCCAGGAGGAGACTTGGCGCGACGCAGGTACCAAAAGGGGCAAATTCTGTTCAGTAAGGCCCGACAGGTCTGGCTGGGCAGATATCGGGAGGACATCATTCAAGTAGACGGAACGGTCGTCCGTAGCCGGCCGCAGGTCGTTCTCGGCGGAAAGAAGGAATTGCCGACGCAACGTCTCGCTGCTCGAAAACTGGATGAAATCCTCTCGCGTATAAACCACACTTCATACCAACCGACTCGCATCGCGACGATTGCAAGTTTTGCAAAGCGATGGCGCGAGGAAGTCCTCGCGAAGCGCAAGCCGTCAACAGTCCGCTCAGCGGCTTCTCATCTCGACTACCGAATAATTCCACAACTCGGAACCCTGAGGCTTGATCAGATCGGGACCGAGAATCAGCAAATTTTTGTAAACCAGCTAACGGGTGCATCTCGGAAAACGGTTCTCAACATTCTGAGTACCCTTTCGTCGATGCTCGCGACCGCCTCCGATTGGGGCTATGCTGCCGGCAAAATCGATCTTCGGAAGTTGGTCCTGCCGGAGCGCAGAGCTTATGTCCCAGCCTCGTTCACCCATTCTCAAGTCGAGTCTATCCTCGCCCTCGCTTCGGAACCATGGCGAACGTTCTTTGTTCTCTTGGCGCTCACGGGGATGCGAGCCGGCGAAGCTCTGGGGCTTCAATGGCCGGATGTCGACTTCGATCACAGATGCATCCATATTCGCCGTTCTGCGTGGTATGGAAAAATTCAATCCACAAAGAGCACAAGAAGCGCAGCGCCTGTCACGCTGCCCGATGCGCTAGCTGTTGTTCTGAGGGGGCACAAGAGCCGATGGGAATCCAATCCGGAAGGGTTCCTATTTGCCACTCGGAACGGGCGACCGCCATCGAGCAACAAAGTTGTGGAGTATCAACTGTGGCCAGTGCTCGACGCTTTGAAGATCCCGCGGTGCGGACTGCACGCCTTTCGACATTCGGTCGCCTCGTTCATTGTGGACGCTGGCTTCTCGCCCGAGGTCGCGCAGCAGCAGCTCCGCCACTCAAACCAGAGGACCACTCTCGGCTACATCCATCTTCGCGGCGGAATGACTGAACAAGCCATGGCCGAAGTCTCCAAGTCGCTGAAGTTGGACGCAGTTGGACGCGAAACAGGGGTTAAGGGCCAGTATTTGCAGTAAGCGGACGTGGGTTCGATTCCCATCGCCCGCTCCAGAAATTCGCGTGTAGGCCGCTAGCAAAATCCCCACAAGGCACAACTTTCAGTGGTAGTCTCTTCGCGAGACGAGCGAAGAGAGTGTAACTTGCGCCCAGCTGCGTGCTCGCGGCAGAATTTGCTTCAGGAGGCATCTGATGAATATTAGTCGCCGCGAAATGCTGGCGGGACTGGGAGGCGTGGCCGCGTGCGGCGCGGTCCCGGGGAAGCATTCCTCGGATGCGCCCCCCCGGACATCTGCTACTCCGGGCGGCATTCCTGCCCTGCCTGCGAAGGACGACTTTGCAATTCCAGACGGTTTGACTTATTTAAATTGCGCCTACACGCATCCGATTCCGACTGCAGGACTGGAGGCACTGCGAGATTACGGCGACCGTCGGGCCCGTCCCGAGACTGTTTCCAAGCCATTGCAGAAAAAGCCGATCGACATCAAGGCGGAGTTT
>Ga0335078_10015435_pt1 | contig 11342 bp, 12 predicted proteins | sample Lox_Sample_32_FD_206711 | JGI IMG/M metagenome (GOLD analysis project Ga0335078, IMG submission 206711) | Soil microbial communities from Loxahatchee National Wildlife Refuge, Florida, United States - Lox_Sample_3.2 | ecosystem: Environmental > Terrestrial > Soil > Wetlands | place: USA...
GTCGTGGGCGGTGGACTCGCCGGCACTGAGGCGGCCTGGCAGTTGGCGGAGCGCGGCGTTCCGGTGACGCTCTACGAGATGCGTCCGGCCGTGAGCACGCCGGCGCACAAGACGGATCGCCTCGCGGAACTCGTCTGCAGCAATTCGCTGAAATCGAACACGCCGGGCGCGGCGAGCTGGTTACTGAAGGAGGAGCTGCGCCGATGCGGGTCGCTGCTGCTGCGACTCGCGCGGGAGAACGCCGTGCCAGGCGGAGCGGCGCTGGCCGTCGATCGCGAACGGTTCGGCGATGCGGTCACCGCGGCCATCGAGAGTCATCCGCTCATCCGGCTTGTGCGCGGCGAGCTTCGCGAAATTCCGGCCGACGGTCTGGCGCTGGTCGCGAGCGGGCCGCTAAGCTCCGACGCCCTCGCGAAGAGTCTCCAGGCGCTCACCGGTGCGGGCAATCTGGCCTTTTACGATTCCATCAGCCCCATCGTCGATGCCGAGACGCTGAACCACGATCGCATCTTTCGTGCCTCGCGCTACGGCAAAGGCGGCGAAGATTATCTCAACTGCGTGCTTGACGAGGCCGAATACCGCGTCTTTTACGAGGCGCTGATGACGGCGGAAACCGTCCAGGCGCACGCTTTCGAGGATCTGAACTATTTCGAGGCCTGCCTGCCCATCGAGGAACTGGCGCGGCGCGGCGTCGATACGCTGCGATTCGGGCCCATGAAACCTGTGGGCCTGATCGACCCGAAGACCGGACGACAGCCTTACGCCGTGGTGCAGCTTCGGGCCGAGAATCTGCGCGATTCGAGCTACAATCTGGTCGGGTTTCAGAATCACCTCAAGTTTCCGGAGCAGGGGCGGATTCTGCGGCTGATTCCGGGACTTGAACGCGCGGAGTTTCTGCGCTACGGCCAGATCCATCGCAACACCTACATCAATGCGCCGCGTCTGCTCGCGCCGGAGCTCAGCCTGCGCGCGGCGCCCGGAGTCTTCATCGCCGGGCAGCTTTCGGGGGTGGAAGGCTACGTGGAGTGCATTGCCACGGGGCTGCTCGCAGGCATGGCCCTGGCCGCGCGCGCTCTCGACCGGCCTTTTGCGCCGCCGCCTCGCACGGCCGCGCTCGGGTCGCTGGTGCATTACATCACACACGCCGATCCCGAGAACTATCAGCCGGCGAACATCTCGTTCGATCTGCTGCCGCCGGCTGAAGGCCTGCCGCGGGCAATCATGAGGGATCGATCGAAGCGGCGAGCGTGGCAGTGTGAGAAGGCGCTGACGGATCTGGCGAGTTGGCGGGAGAGTAGTGGTCAATTGTCAGTCCTCAGTGCTCAGTTGACGTGCGGTAGTTGAGTGTTGGCTGAGGGCACGGACAGGCAACTGACAAGTGAGAACCGGGAAGTGAGCAACTATGAACGACGCAATCGATCGATACCTCCGATATTTGAGTGACGAGCGCAACGCCTCGCCGCACACGATTCGCAATTACGCCAGCGACCTGCATCAGTTCCGCGATTTCCTCAAGCATTCGCTCAAGAGCGATGAGATCGACATCGCCGCTGTCGACGCTCTCCAGGTTCGCGCTTATCTCGCCTCGCTGTTCCAGGACCAGAAGCAGAAGGCGTCGATAGCCCGGAAGCTCGCCGCTATTCGCGCATTCTTCAAGTTTTTGGTTCGTGACGGCCTGGTGGATAACAATCCGGCGGAGTTCGTCGCCACCCCGAAGCTCGCGAAGAAGCTGCCGAGGATCATGACCGAAGAGGAGACGAACAACCTGCTGGACCGGATGGCTGAAGCGGTGCCTCAAGGCGAGCCCATGCTGAAGCGCGATCGCGCGATCCTGGAGTTGCTTTACGCCTCGGGCCTGCGCGTGAGCGAACTGGCCGGGCTCGACCTGCGCAGCGTGAACTTTGGCGACAAACTGGTGCTGGTGCGCGGCAAGGGACGCAAGGAGCGCATCGTGCCCTTCGGACGCAAGGCCGGCGAGGCGCTGGAGGCCTATCTGCCCGTGCGTGAGCGCATCCTTATGGAGAACCGCACGTCCGGGCACGCTCTTTTCCTCAACGCACGCGGCCGCCGGCTGACCACCCGCTCCGTGGATCGCCTGCTGAAGAAGTATGTGAAGATCTTTGGTCCGAATGTCCGCGTCAGCCCGCACGGCCTGCGCCACGCCTTCGCGTCGCACCTGCTGGCGGAAGGCGCCGATCTGCGCGCCATCCAGGAGATGCTCGGCCACGCCAGCCTTTCCACCACGCAAAAGTACACTCAGGTGTCGATCCAGCAGTTGATCGACGTCTACGACAAGACGCATCCGAAGGCGTAGGAGTCAGAAGTCAGAAGATCCGCAAGAGCGGGTATTCTGACTCCTGGCTTCTGGCTCCTGACTTCTGCCCTTCCGAAACTCCCTCTTTCGCCCGACGCCCATCTCCTGTAAACTTAGAAATTGCCCTTGCAGCTTAGGCCGCATCAGGGGGCCCCGCGGCTCTAGGGGCAGGTTTGTCCCATGTTTGAAGCTTTACAAGAGAGATTTGAAAAGACGTTTAAGTCCTTGCGGACTCAGGGCGTGCTCAACGAGCAGGCAGTCGATGAGAGCCTGCGCGAGGTGCGTCTGGCGCTGCTCGAGGCGGACGTCAACGTCAAGGTGGTGAAGGACCTGCTTGACCGCGTTCGGGCCCGGGCGCTCGGAGAAGAGGTCAAGCAGAGCCTTACGTCGTCGCAGGAAGTCGTCCGCATCGTACGCGACGAGCTGATCGACCTGTTGGGAGGCAAGGAAGCGGGCCTGGTCTTCTCCCGCGACTATCCTACAGTCTTCCTGATTGTCGGGCTGCAGGGCTCGGGCAAGACCACGACGGCCGGGAAGTTGGCGCGGTGGCTGGGGCAGCGGAAGCGCCGTCCGATGCTGGTGTCCACCGACGTCTATCGTCCGGCGGCGCGCGAGCAACTGGCGATTATCGCCAAAGCGATCGAGATCCCTTGTTTCCCGGGCACAGGCATCGAATCCCCGATCGACATTGCCCTTGCTGCCCGCAAAGACGCCGCCGATCGCGGCCACGACATTCTGATTGTCGATACCGCCGGCCGCCTGCACATCGACGAACAGTTGATGCAGGAAGTGACCGAGTTGCGGACCCGGCTGCGGCCGAGCGAGGTGCTGCTGGTGGCTGACGCCATGATCGGCCAGGACGCCGTCCGCAGCGCTCAGGAGTTCCACGAGCGGCTAGGGACGTCCGGCGTGATCCTGACCAAGCTCGACGGCGACGCCCGCGGTGGTGCGGCCCTCTCCATCCACGCCGTCACCGGCCAGCCCATCAAGTTCATCGGCGTGGGCGAGAAGTACGACGCCCTCGAGGTGTTTCACCCCGACCGAATCGTCTCCCGCATCCTCGGAATGGGCGACGTGCTTTCGTTGATCGAGAAAGCGGAACAGAAGCTCGACCGCGACAAGGCGCTGGAGGTCCATCGCAAGCTGCAGTCGGACTCGTTCAGCCTCGAGGACTTTCGCGATCAGCTTCGCGAGATGAAAAAGCTCGGCTCCGTCGAAGAAATGCTGGGGATGCTTCCCAAAGTCGGCATATTCAAGGATGCTTCCAAAGCCAAGATCGACGAAAAAGAACTCGTTTACATGGATGCAATCATCAACTCCATGACGCCTCGCGAGCGCCGCAATCACGAGATCATCAACGGCAAGCGCCGTCGGCGGATCGCGCGGGGTAGCGGCACGAGCGTCCAGCAGGTGAATCAACTGCTGAAGCAGTACGTGCAGACCAGCCGGATGATGAAGACGATGAGCAAGAGCTTCTTCGGCAAGCAATTAAGCAAGATCAAGCTGCCGGCCGGAGCCGGTCAGGGCCCTGCAGGGGTGGCGTAACGCGACCTTAAGGTCTGATCTCGCTGATTACAAAGGACTAGCTTGAGAAGTCCGATCACCACGGGTTGAAAGCAAAAGGGTCATGGCCTTATGATCAAATTAGGATGGGTCAAGTGGGCTGGCTGGTCGACGGAGGCTAGGAAACTGGAACGACGAATCGAACCGGCCGCTGCCTTGATGGCCATCTATTAACGGAGGGTGCTTGTTAAGAATAAGACTAAGCCGAACTGGAGCAAAGAAGAAGCCGAGCTATAGAATCGTCGTCATCGAAAAGGACAAGGCTCGGGACGGGCGTTTCGTGGAGATCTTGGGACATTACAACCCGCGGAACAATCCCCCCGAGCTGGTGCTGGACCGCGAGCGCGCATCTTACTGGTTGGGACGCGGTGCCCAACCCTCAGAAACTGTGGACAGTTTCCTGAAGCGACGGCCCGAATCGCAAGCCGAAGTGACCGCCGCTCAGATACCGACATAGCCGCACGTGGCTTGGGTGCGGAAAGGGGGGTCTTTCGAGTCTTGCCGGACACCAGGGCCGTTGGGGCCGCTCGGCGCGACAGGAGGGCCACATGAAGGAACTCGTTGAAGAGATTGCTAAGGCGCTCGTTGACAAACCCGAAGAAGTTCAGGTTCGTAAGGTCGAAGGTGAGCAGGTCACGGTACTTGAGTTGCGCGTGGACCCCACGGATCTCGGGAAGGTGATTGGCAAGCAAGGGCGTACGGCACGTTCTATCCGTACGATTCTCGGTGCCGCCGGCATGAAGTTGAAGAAGCGGTTTACCCTGGAGATTCTTGAGTAGTCGGACAGGCCGCGACAAAACCGCCGGAGACGAGATGGCGGGCCCGCCGGACGACGATGAATGGCTCGCCGTCGCGAGAGTAGTTCGGCCCCGCGGGCGAAAAGGTGAGGTGACTTGCGAGGTCCTCACCGATTTCCCCGAACGTTTCACTACGTTGCGACGGGTTTATCTCGAGGTTCCCGGTTCACAGCCGGAGCCGGCCGGTATTGTGGCGTCATGGTGGCATGGAGGCACGCTGATCCTGCAGTTCTCTGGCGTGGGTTCCATCGCCGAAGCGGAAGGGTTGCGCGGACGCTTTGTGATGATCCCCCGCGCTGAGCGGGCGCAGTTGGGCCGGAATCAGTACTATGTTTGGGAACTGGCCGGATGCACTGTCTTCCGCCAGGGCGGCGAAACGATAGGAATTGTAGTCGGCGTCGAGCCTACCGGAGGCGTTGACCTTTTGCGGGTCAGGACCGGAGGCACCTCCGAAAGCGCCCAGGATGTGCTCATTCCGCTGGCCGAAGAGATCTGTACTGGAATTGACGTGGCAGCTCGCCGCATTGTGGTTGAACCGCCAGAGGGTTTGCTGGATTTGAACGCGTCGCGGGGGCGGCCCTCAGACTCGTCGGATTAGAACTGGACGGCTTGCGCGGCCAACAACCAACAAAGTGCAGGTCCGGAGACGGCTGCAGTCTTGACTTTTGATGTTGTCACGATATTTCCGGCCTTCTTTACCAGCGTCTTCGAGCACGGAGTTTTCAAGCGGGCGAGCGCAGGCGGCCAGCTCGAGATTCGCGTGCGCGATCTTCGCGACTATACGGATGACCGTCATCGCACGGTCGATGACCGGCCATTTGGCGGCGGCCCGGGCATGGTCTTGAAGCCGGAGCCGCTGTTTCGAGCTGTCGAGGCCCTGGGTGCCGGCGCGGATGCGAAATCTTTCCCGGTGATTCTGCTGTCGCCTCAGGGCCGCCTGTTCCGCCAGGAGGTAGCCGAGGAATTCGCGAGCCACGACCGGATAGCGCTTATCTGCGGACGCTACGAGGGCGTGGACGAGCGTGTCGCTGAGGCGCTGGCGACCGACGAGATATCGGTCGGCGATTATGTACTGGCGGGCGGGGAGCTGGCAGCCGCGGTCGTAATGGAGGCCGTGGCCCGGCTGCTGCCGGGTGTGCTTGGGAACGAAGAGTCGCCACGGCAGGAGTCGTTCTCCGAAGACCCTGTGAGTGCGGTGGATTCCAAGGCGGAGGTCGCCGGCACCGGGGCACCGGCGTGGGCCGGTGGACGCGGGTTACTCGATTTTCCGCAATACACGCGGCCCGTCGAGTATCGGGGCCTGAAGGTGCCTGAAGTTTTGCTCTCAGGTAATCACCAGGAGATTCGACGCTGGCGGCGTCGCCAGGCGCTTGCCCGGACATGGCGGCGGCGTCCTGAGCTGTTGCACCAACTGGCGCTGACCGAGGACGATCGGCAGCTGCTGGCTGGTCTGCGGCGCCAGGAGACAGAGTGAGCGGCCTGGAGGCACAGGTCTCAGGCACAGTGCCAGATCGCGGTCGAACGGCGGGCTGGGTTTTGCGCCCACACATTCTGATTTTGGGGGAGTAGGCAAAAATGACGGCATTGGAAAAAATCGAGCAGGAGCAGATGCGCAGCGATGTGCCCAGGTTCAGGTCCGGCGACACCGTGCGTGTCCACGTGAAAATCAAGGAAGGCGATAAAGAGCGCATTCAGGTTTTCGAGGGTACCGTCCTCGGTCTGCGGCGCGCGCGCAATCACTCCACCTTTACCGTGCGCAAGATTTCGTTCGGCCAGGGCGTGGAGCGGATCTTCCCCTTGCATTCGCCCGTAATCGACAAGATTGAGGTCACGCGCTCGGGCCGTGTGCGAAGGTCCAAGCTCTATTATCTGCGGCGCCTGAAGGGCAAGGCTGCGCGGCTGCGCGAGGCGCGCACCGAAAGCGCAGCGTCGTAGTTTGAATACCTTTCCGACCTGCGGTACGATCTTCGTATGCCAGCCTCCCCTGGTGCTGCCTCTTTTCGCTGTACGTCGCGTTTTGAAGCGAAGGTTCGGCGGCTAGGCTACGCCGCGGTGGCTGGTTGCGACGAGGCCGGCCGCGGCGCCTTGCTCGGACCGCTTTACGCCGCCGCCGTGATCCTCGACCGGGCGCGGCCCATCCGGGGTCTCGACGATTCCAAAAAACTTACTCCGGAGGAGCGTGCAATCCTGGCGCCGAAGATACGCGCCCGCGCCGTGGCTTACGCGGTGGTGGCAATTCCCGCTGCGGATGTGGATCTTCTCAACGTCTATCAGGCATCCCGCCGCGCTATGATCCGGGCGCTGGAGATGCTGCAGCCCGCGCCCGATTACGTATTGACGGATGCCATGCGTCTGGCCGGATGGGGCGATGCCCGCGAATTCGCCGTTCCTTACCGCTCCGTCATCCACGGGGATGCCCGGTCGGTTTCCATCGCCGCCGCTTCGATTCTCGCCAAGACGGAGCGCGACGCGCGTCTGGTCGAACTCGACCGCCTTTATCCCCAGTACTGCCTGGCAAGCAACAAGGGCTACGGTACTCCGGAACATCTGCGGGGGCTCGAGGCGCACGGCCCCTGCCCGGAGCATCGCCGCACGTTTGCGCCCGTCAAGTACCATGATCTGCCGCTGCTGCTGGGCGCGCGGGAATCGCTGACGATCGCCTAGCGGCTGGGCCAGCGTCGTAGCTGGAAAGCGTTCCGATCCATGCCTTCCCTCCTGATCCAAGGCGGTCGTGTGATCTCGCCGGCCGATGCTCTGGACGCGCAGTTGGACGTGCTCGCCGAAGACGGCCTGATTCGCGCCCTTGGCCCCTCGCTCCGCGCTCCCCATGCCGAAGTCATGGACGCGCGAGGGTTGGTCGTTTCGCCAGGCTTCATCGACATTCACGTTCACCTCCGCGAGCCCGGCGGCGAAGCGTCCGAGACACTCGAAACCGGACTAGGCGCCGCAGTCGCCGGCGGTTTCACCTCGGTCTGTCCTATGCCCAACACACGGCCGGTGAACGATCGGCCGGAATCTGTCCGACGGCAGATCGAGCGCGCGCAGGAGATAGGGCTGGCGCGCGTCTATCCGATTGCGGCAGTGACCCTGGGAAGCGAAGGCGAGGTGCTTGCAGATTTACGGGCGCTCGCCGCGGCGGGCGCGGTTGCTTTCTCCGATGACGGCCGGCCGGTGAAGACCGCAGGACTCGCGCGTGCTGCGCTCGAGGTGACGCGCGGCTTGGACACACCTTTGATCGAGCACTGCGAGGATGCGAGCCTCAGCGCCGGCGGAGCCGTCAACGCCGGGAAGATTGCTGAGCAGTTGGGCGTGAGGGGGATCCCCAAAAGCTCCGAGGAAGTGTGTCTCGCTCGCGATCTTGTGCTCGCCGCAGAAACGGGCGCGCACCTGCACGCCGCCCATCTCTCCACCGCGCGATCGGTCGAGATGGTGCGCGCCGCGAAAGCCCGCGGCGTGCGCGTGACGGCAGAGGTCACGCCGCATCATTTCGCCCTGACCGACGAGGCCGTACTACGCTACGGGACCGGCGCCAAGATGAACCCGCCTTTGCGCGGCGCCGGCGACGTGGAAGCGATCCTCAGCGGCCTGGCGGATGGGACGATCGATGCCATCGCCACCGATCACGCCCCGCACGCGCCGGCCCTCAAAGCCAGGCCCCTGGCCGAAGCTCCTTTTGGCGTGATCGGTCTCGAAACCGCGTTCGGCCTCGCGATGACACACCTCGTTCACGCTGGCCGCATTTCGCTCTCGAGGCTGATTCGCCTGCTAAGCGTGAATCCGGCCGGCATCATCCGGCGTCAGGGCGGCCACTTGCGAGTAGACGGACCGGCAGACTTGACCTTGATCGATCCTGAGCGCGAGTGGACCTATTCGGTCGCCGGCAGCCGCTCGCGAAGCCGCAATTCACCGTTCGACGGTTGGAAACTGAAAGGCGCCGTGGCCGCAACCGTGATCGCGGGCCGCATCGCTTATCGATGAGCATCCCCGCGGCGCCCATCCCCCGAGACTGGCAACGCTCGTTGATCGAACCTCGTGCCGGACTTGCCGGTGTATACTGCTGCCAGGATCGCAGATGCAATTCCCCGAATCCAGAAGCGCTTCCAGAGCGAGCTGCCTTCTGATGTCCGTGGCGCTCTGCAGCATTGCCTGCGGCAATTCCAGCGCGCCGCCGGCGTTGACCTCTCCGACATCAACCTCAACCCCGACGTCAACGTCACCGCCCGTGATGCCGGGCGCTCGCAATCCTTTGACCTGGCCATTTGCTCAAAGCAGCATTTGGAATCAGCCGATCGGCAACGGCGCCGTTTATGTTCCCGCCGGTTTCCGGCCGGCTGAAAATATCAGCGTGGATGAAGACTGGTGGATCACAACCACCGACAGCGATCCGGTCACGGACGTCTACAACCCCTACAGTTGGGACCAGCGTTGCGGCAGCGGCACCGAGTGGAACAGCACAACGCATCTTCCGGCATCGCTGATCATTCCGGACGCCCAGCCGCCGAACACGCCCAATAACGCCTCAGCCATTCTTCAACCCGATGGCCGCACCATCCAGCAATACGAGCCCACCACCCGTTGTGTATCAGGCGGCCCGCTGTTTGGTTATCAGGCGACCACCGAGGACATGTACGGCGACGGTATCTACGGCGGTCACTTCGGCTCCGGATTATCCAGCATCGGCGGCACGATCCGCGTGGGCGAATTGCGGCCCTCCACGGGAGCGATCCACCATGCTCTGAAGCTCGAAGCCTGGGCGCAGCTGTACTATTACTATTCCGCCGCCGAGCCCGGTTTCCGCTGGCCAGCGGACGTGGCTGACGATTACGCCGCGAGCCAGTATCACGGAACGAATCCAGCTCTGACGGAAGGCTCGTTGCTAGCCATCCCGCCGACGGTAAGCATCGCCAGTCTGGGATTGGCCACAGACGCGGGGAGAAAGATCGCGCAGGCTTTGCAGGACTACGGCGGCTACATCGTCGACGATACGGCTTGGAATGACTTCGGATTCTGTACGGAAATCAATCCGAGCATCAGCGTTCGAACGCAGTTTTTCAGCGATTACGGCTACTACCCGGACGATGATGGCACGCCGTTTTTCGCCGACATGAACACCATCTTCACCGCTCTGGAAGTGGTCAACAACAACGGACAGGACAGCGTGGGCGGGGGCGGCGCGCCGCTCGTCCCTCTGGCGCCGGCCATTGCGCCTTGACCGGGCTGAGAACGGCGGTTGAGCAATCGTTCGATTTCACTGCGCTGCGGCCGGTTTGGTCCGGCTGCCCGGCTTCACTGCCGGCGTGCCGGCCTTGCAGAGTGGGCATTGCCCGGCATCGTAATTTTGCACGGTCACGGTGAGGAGAGCGGCTCGCGGCAGACCCAGATCAGCGCTGCCGCCGCTGCGATCCACCAGCGATCCGGCCGCGATCACCCTGCCGCCTGCCTCTTCCACCGCGCGAATGGTCTCGAGCGTCGAACCGCCTGTAGTGATCACATCTTCCACTACAATCGCAGGCTCGCCGGCTTCGAGCGTGAATCCGCGCCGCAGAGTCATGCGCCCATCGTGTCGTTCGGTGAAGAGGGCCCGGACGCCGAGCGCTCGTCCTACCTCGTGCGCTACCAGGACGCCGCCCAGCGCCGGCGCCACCACCACCGTCGCGCGGTGGTTTCCGAGCTTCGGGCCGAGCTTCGCCGCCAACTCGCGTCCGAGCTGCGCGGCCACTTCAGGGTGCTGAAGCACGAGCGCGCATTGGATGTAGCGGTCGCTATGCAGCCCCGACGAAAGCACGAAGTGTCCTTCGAGCAGGGCGTGATGGCGTCGAAAGACGCCGAGAATCTCATCTTGTGTCATGCGGAGCGGTCTCCTGATTTCCGGCTGGCGAGCGCAGTTTCGATCTCGTGTGCGATGGCCCGAGCTGCCGCGACCGGGTCTGGCGATTGCGTGATCGGCCGGCCGACTACCAGAAAGTCGGCGCCCGCGCGAATCGCAGCCTCGGGCGTGCTGGCACGAGCCTGATCGTCGAGCGAAGCCGACGCCGGACGAATGCCGGGTGTCAAAATGGCGAATCCGGGCCCGCAGCTTCGGCGAATCGCGGCGGCTTCCTGCGGCGACGCCACCACGCCCTTCAGGCTGGCGGCCTGCGCCAGCGCTGCCAGGCGCAGAACGACGGCCTCGGGAGCTTCGCGCCAGCCGATGTCCGCGAGGTCGCTTTCGGCAAGGCTGGTGAGCGCGGTGACGCCGATCACCAGCGGCGGCTGCCCGGCTATCGCGCCCGATTGCGCGCCTTCGAGAGCCGCCTGCATCATGGCGCGTCCGCCGGAGGCATGAACCGTCATGATGGAGACTCCAAGGTTCGCCAGTTGGCGCGCCGCGCCGCGCACGGTATTGGGGATGTCGTGCAGTTTGAGGTCGAGGAAGATGCGGGCGCCGCGACTCACCAGCTCACGCACCAGCGCCGGACCCTCGGCCGAGTACAGCTCAAGCCCCACTTTGAAGACGCCTACGTGGCCGCGAAGATGGTCGACCAGCAGCAGGGCGGCCTCAGCAGAGGAAACGTCGAGGGCAACGATCAGCTTCTCCGCGCCCCGCGTGGCCTGGACGCTGCTCTGCGCCGTCGGATTGCTCGGGATCATCGCTCTAACCTTGTCCCTTCGATCTTATCGAAACGTCC
>Ga0335078_10015436_pt1 | contig 11342 bp, 6 predicted proteins | sample Lox_Sample_32_FD_206711 | JGI IMG/M metagenome (GOLD analysis project Ga0335078, IMG submission 206711) | Soil microbial communities from Loxahatchee National Wildlife Refuge, Florida, United States - Lox_Sample_3.2 | ecosystem: Environmental > Terrestrial > Soil > Wetlands | place: USA: Florida...
AGAGAACGAAGCTGTAACACGATTTGAAGCTGGCGATTTCGACTGGGAGCTGCGAGGATGCGCCGCCGGCCAGGAATTGACTAAAAGGTGGCGGGCCATAGCCTCGATTCACTTCTCTCGTAGGATGTCTTGTCCACAGGTTGAGTCGCGATGGCCGACACCCCGTCGAATGTCAGCGACGCGCTTTACGCAAAATTGCGCCAACATTTTTCAGAACAACAACTCATTGAACTTGCTGCCAGCGCGGCGCGGGAAAACTTTCGCGCGCGCTTTAACCGCGTATTTAGCGTGGGAAGCGATGGACTCTATCGAAAAGGGCTGCAGTACAAACAGCACCGCGCCGCGTAAGACACCTTTACAGGAAATTCCCTCCGCCAGCGGGGGAAAAGGAGCACGCGGCGGCCTGGCCAAGAGTCAATCGGTTTACGAAACAGGAGAAGATCATTGCCTGAGATCGTTGAGACAGTGAACATGGCCGTTTACGCGAATCGTTCACCGGTTCGACCGATGGGCTTGTCTGTCAGAGGAGAAGGCGGCCTGAATCAGGCCGCCAACCCGGTGGACGCTTCGCCTGATACTATTGGGCAGGTCAACTGCCGTGGTGGCCAGAACAGCTGTGTAACAACTTTGTCCCAATACGTAACACGATTCCGATTCAATGCCGAATAGCTCCGGCTATACCGAATGAGGCACTGGAACCGACTTTGTTGCTGCCCGGCAGTTCGCCCTTCTTATGATTTGATCCTGCTGGTACAATCGCTGTGTGTTCGTTCCTGCCCGCGCCAGCGAATGAGCGCCGGCGGGCGAAGTGCAATCATGAAGAGGAGTGTGCCGTGAGTGATCAACCGGAAGACTTTGCCGCGATGTTCGAGGCTTCCACCCAGGCCAAGCGCCTCGATCAAGGCGAACTCGTGGAGGGCAGGATTGTCTCCATCGGCCCGGAAGTGGCGTTAGTCGACGTCGGCCGCAAGGGTGAGGCGGTCATGGATATCGCCGAATTGAAGAACACCGACGGCGTGGTCGAGGTCGCGCTGGGCGACCGCGTTCAGGTGATGGTGGTATCGACGTCAGGCGGGCTGACGGTCTCCAGAAGGCTGGCTGGAGCTGCCGCGAGCGATCGGCAGGTCGAAGCTGCCTTCGAAAGCGGGCTGCCGGTGGAAGGGAAGGTTGAACGGGAGGTGAAGGGCGGCTTCGAGGTGCGCATCGGCCGGCGTCGAGCTTTCTGTCCTTTTTCCCAGATCGACCTCCGTGGCACGGACCCGACGGCGCACGATGGGCACGTCTATCAATTCCGCATCGTCGAGTACAAGGACGGCGGCTCGGACCTCGTCGTCTCCCGGCGCGCGCTCCTTGAGGACGAGCAGCGGGCGAACGCCGCCAAGGTCCGCGACAAGATCGTCGCCGGTGCAGTCATGACCGGCCGCGTGGCCTCCGTCCGCGAGTTCGGCGCGTTCGTCGACCTCGGTGCAGGTGTCCAGGGTTTGCTCCACGTGTCCGAGATGGCGTGGTCCCGCGTCTCGAACCCGGCGGAGATGGTCAAAACGGGCGAGGAGATCACGGTCAAGGTCCTGCGCGTGGACGAGGAAAAGCAGAAGATTTCGCTCGGGTTGAAGCAGCTCTCTGCCGACCCATGGTCGAGAGTGCCCGAGGTGTACAAAGTAGGCCAACGGCTGCCCGGCCGCGTTACCCGCGTCGCGCAGTTCGGGGCGTTCGTGGAGCTCGAGCCGGGCATCGAGGCGCTGGCCCATGCTTCCACGTTCGAGCCGACCGGACGACCGGGAGGCTGGTCGAGTCAAGTCGCCCCCGGGACGGCGGGCACATTCGAGATTCTCGCCATCGATCTCGAGAAGAAACGCATCGGCGTGGCGCTGGTTCAGGAAGCCTGGGCGCGGACCGAGGGGGCTGCGGGAGCCCGCCCTGGCATCGTCCCGGGCGCCCGCCTGACGGGAAAGGTCGAGCGGCACGAGAACTTCGGCGTGTTCGTCTTTCTCGCCCCCGGGCGTACCGGCGTCATCCCATTGGACGAAACCGGCATCGCGAAGGAAGGCGATCTCCAGCGAGCCTTTCCGGTCGGCGCGGATGTCGAGGTCATCGTGCTGGAAGTCGATCCCTCAGGCCGGCGCATCCGCCTGAGCGCCAAGGCAGTGATCGAAGCGCGCGAGGCCGAGGAATTGCGCGAATGGGCGGAGCGCAATTCCCCTCCCGCCGAGGGCTTCGGAATACTCGGCGATAAGCTGCGCTCGGCCCTCAAATCGCAAGATAAGTAAATACTCTCCAGATCGTGTCGTAATCGTCGTCCGGCCGCGCCGGCGCCCTTTGGGTGCTGCCGTAATTCGGCGCTATCTCACTCATTCGCACTATTCGATCCGCCCTCTACGGTCACGGGAATCACACAATCACGCGTCGTCGTGTGAACTTGAATGCTGGTTTTTCCGGGACCCACGGCAGTCACCAAGCCGTCGGCACTCACGGTGGCAACGCGCAGATCTGCGGATGTGAAAGTCGTCTTGCTGGATTTCGTCAGTGTTTCCTCGGAGCCGTGGGCAAATGCGCCGAGCACGCGCAACGGAACCCGCTCTCCGGCACTCGAGAAGAGGATGGTGGACGGCTTGGCCCAAATTCGCGCGGGTTCTTCCGCATTCTCCACATCCAGCACCAGCCGCTCGGATACCGTTTCACCTCCCGCGAGCGTTCCGATTGCCGCCACGTGATAGGGTCCGGGGCGGATGTCCGTGGGAATCCTGACCTGAAACTCAAATGGGCTTGCCACGCCCAGGCCGGGCGCCACAACCTGGCTGACGGGCAGCGGGTGTTGCCCGACGAGAGCGAGTTTTTCCACTGAAGAATCCGCCACCACTGCGATTGTGACCGTCTGCCCGGGCTGGACGACCGTCCGCGCCGCGGGCGATACAAAGTGAATCAGCGTTTTCTGCGCGCCGGCACCAGAAGTGACCAGTCCCGCTGCCAGGATCAAAATGCCTACCACTCTCGACGTGTGCTGCATGATGCTCATGCCTTCCTCCCTTTGCTCATCGCTCGATGCTTTGTTCGCCGGGCCCGCAAGAGAAACCGCGAGTCGCTAATGAAAATCACTGCCCGTCGGCTGTTCGTTCAGCAGATTAATGACCTGGTTCGAAATGTTCGACGCGGGATCGAGCACCGACGGCCCTTTGAAATCCAGGGTTTCGAGCGCCGCGGTATGAATGACCCCGGAGAACTGCTGCCCCGTAAGGTTATTCAAAGCGCTGTCCAGCGGCACGATGGTGTCATTGCTCTGCCCATAAATTGTGGTCCACTTCGTGGCCGTCAGATCTTTTGCCAAAGGATTGCTCGAACACAGGACTCTCACCACCGCCGCGGTACAGAAGATGCAACTCAAGCCGTTCAGGTTTGTCGACGTCGCAACTCCCGCGATATAGGCCGTCTTGAAAGGCTGTGCCTGTTTCAGATTGGTCAGCGCCGGACTCAGGCTGCTGCCAAATCCGTTACCTTCGAGGTCCCCCACCGCACCATTCGCCGTTTGTCCGGAAAAGGTGATCGACGCCAGCGCGTAGTTTTGGTCCGAAGCCAGGACGTTTCGCACGCAGGCGTTGTTGCTGGCCAGCAAGTCGGCAGCAACCGGCGTGCCCAGATGCGGCGTGGCAACAGTAATCAGCTTGTTGATGGGCCCGGCGCCAAACGTCGGAAACGTCGAATTGCTGAGGAAGGTCGGCAGCAGGAACATGGTGCGCGAGACGTCCCCGCCCATGCTGTGCGCGACGATGTCAGCCTTGACCGCGGCCACGTTCGCGCTCGTCCGGTAGCCGGCAATAAAGTTGTTGATTTGCGCCAGCACGGAAGGGGCGTTATACGCAAACCCCAGCGAATTGGCCTCGATGGGATCACTCGTCGGGTAGGAGGGCGTCGTGCTGGTGATGCCGGTGATCGCGTTGTCGTAAGTGGCATAGTTCACATCGAAAATTGCATCCGTAGTCAGCGGTGTGAAGTTATTGAAACTCGCCGCGCTTCCCCAAAGACCGTGCACGAGGACAACGGGGGGCCTCGCCACCGTAACGCTGGCAGTGCCGGTTATCGTGGCGGGCGGCGACGCCACTTGCAGAGTCACGCTGCGCGTCGCGCGTGTGTTGTCGGTTGCGGAGCGCGAGAAATTCAGCGGCGCAAGATAGATCGCGAAAGCCTCCGCTCCCCCGGTAATCGCGACTGCGCTCACCACCACGGAGCTTGCGGCAGAGCCAGGGTTGCCTCCCAGCGCAAACACTCCGCCATCGTTCGGAACCGAAGTGCTCGGAGAGTTCGCATCATTGATGACGGTAACGGTGAACTGCTGGCCCACGCTCGCGGCAGGAATCCGCAGTATGACTTGTGTAGTGCCGTCTGCCGCTGCTCCCTTGACCACCCCAGTCGTGGCGGAGGCAATTGCGGTGGTGTTGGTGGTAACTGACGAGCCGCTGATCAATCCCGCCACCACGGGATCGATCAGGTTGTACGCGGCAACCTGCCCCGTGGCATTCACGGAAACGACCGCTGCGAGAATCAGCGCAAAAGCCAAGTGCTTTCCCATTGATCCCCCTTTTTGAATGTTGATTCTTGACTCCCTGCTACTGATACCAAGATACAGATAGTTCCCGCAGAACGCAATAGGAAGTAACGTCGATAGGGTTGCTGACAGGCACGAAACCTCTGGTGAGGCAACCGCTGCACCCCCACCCGAAAGCTCAGATCAGATGCCAAGAGCGTAAACCCAAGGTGTGTAAAAAAAGCTGCTGCAATTAGCAGGGACAGAACACACATCGTCTTATTGTCCTGAGGCAGCGTACTTTGATCGAGCACGGGAACAATCTTGGCCAGATGTGATGGCCAGCGCGCACAAATTTCGACTGGATTGGTCTGGCTGCGTGCGGTATCATCGCGGTACCCCCCGCCGGACGCGGAGACCACACAGTCGTGAGGTTTGTCATGGCCGCGGAACAAAAGCATTTCACCTGCAGAATCTGCCGGCACGTCGCCACGTCTGTGACGACGATCTTTGCCGTGTGCCTTTCAGTACAAGCGAGTTCAGTCTTGCTACGTTCTTCTTCCCCCCGGCCGCCCGAGCAGATTCGAGTGAAGACTTATAACGGCACTGCGGAAACCGCGGTGTCTCCAGTTCGTCCCGCAACCGCGCTTACCATCGTTCTCCTTGTGGATACGATGCTCCCCGACGCAGTCGAGGCGCTCAAGACAGATATTGTGGCGGCTTATGGTTCACTGCATGGACGGACCTTGCGCCTCGCAATTGTGCAGAACAATTCTGTGCGCGTGGTGGGACCGCTCCTCAGCCGCATTCGCCTGCAAGATGCTCTGAAAGATCTCCCGCCGCTCACCGCTAATGCCGCCCCCGCAGCTACAGCTGCGATCCTGGATCTCTTGTCGACTCACGCCGACCAGTTTGGAAGCAAATGGTCGCACGTCTTGTTGGTCGGGAATTTCCCTTCACTCGATCCTGTAACCCTCCAATTTGCCTCTGCTGTTTTGTTGCGGGCATTCATCGCCGAGCAGTTGCAGGTGAACTGGTACCCTATTACAAAGGGCGATGATGCGTGGCTTCCTCTGTTTCAGTCGACAGGCGGAACCATTTTGCACGAGGCAATCAAAGATGGTTTCTCAGGACCTCAGGAGCTCAAAGAACAATTCTTGCAGGTGGAGTGGACCGCAACACCACCTTCTGCCGGCTTCGTCGCGTCCCTTGACGTTCTCTCCGATTCGCAGGGGAACGCCCTCCTCAAAGTCCCCGATCTGGCGGCCCGCGAATCGACATCTCTTCCCTCGATTGAGCGGTTCGGCGAACTGCAAAGCCAGATTTGCGGTGTTGCCCCCTTGCTGAATGCGCAACAACTCGGCGAGCAAGACGCCCGGCGCATCCGCGAGACGCTGGCGGCCGGTTTCGAAATGAACCCGCTCGATCCTGCCGCGCTGCCTCTCGCCATGTCTTTCTATGAGCGGTCCAAGGATCTCCCGAGCGTTGCCAAATACGCCCAGTTGCTGGTCGAAGCCCATCCTGATGAGGGCACAGCCTATGCTTCCCTGGGGCACGCCCTGTTGCGGACCAACGATCTCGAAAAGGCCGCTGCTGCTCTCGAGCGCGCCGCCGCGCTGCACATCCAAACCGCGCAGCTGGCTGAGGATTCGGGCCGAGTCCGGCTGGCGAAGAAGGATGACAAGGGCGCAATGCCCTATCTCGGCGAGGCATTGCGGCTCGATCCGGCGCGCCAGGGGCTCTGGTTCGATCAGGCCTACACTGCGGAGCGGCTGCGTGATTCCAGCCTGGCGACTGAATCTTTCGAAAAGGGATTAGCGTTGGGCGGGAGCCACGTTCCGGAGTCCCTGTCGCTGCTTCGTCTCTATTTGGCTTCGAACCAAAGCGCCAAGGCCCTCGACTTCTCGACGCGCGTCATCAAGGATCTGCCGCCGGACCCCGCCGTTCGTTCCCAGTTCGCCGCCGGGCTGGACGAACAGCAGCAGTCCAGCCAGGCTCTCATCGCCTGGAGGCGAGTGCTGGAGGTTCAGCCCGATTCCGAGGCGGCACACTTCCGCATCGCGCGTTTGCTCTTCGAATCGGGGGACGCAAAGGGCGCAGAGGAGGCAGCGACGAAGGGACTCGAGGCGGCGCCTAAGTCTCCCCGGCTTTACATCGTGATGGCCGAGGCCCGCAAGAAACAAGGACACCGGTATGGCGCTCGCGCGGCATTGCAAAAAGGTGCAAGCGTCGCTCCCGACACCGACCTCCTTTCGCAACTCGCGGTGGTCGAGGACACGTACGGCAGCGGCGCAGCGGACGCCTATGCCCGGCTGGCTGATTCGCTGGGCGCTTCCTCTCCCGAACGCTTGCAGGCGCTCGAGCGGGGATTCGCCGTGTCGATTCGGGACGGCGATCTGAAGCACGCCTCGTCTTTTGCCGCCTCGCTCGAATCAAGCGGCCGCCCCGAGTTCAAGCGCTTCATGGGCAGGGAGAAGCAGGCCGACAGCGGGACGATGGTTCCAGGGGGTTTGGATGCTCTGGCTTTTGCGGTGCACGCCAAGAGCCAGATTCCGACGGACAAATTCTTTGTGGAGTACAGCCGCGCTTTGGCCAACGCGGCCCACCTAAATCTCAATTCCAGCAAGTACCCGATCCAGGCGGAGATCGAGAAGCACTTCCAGGCAATAGCCGCTCTCGAGGCGATGGGCAAACGCGACGGCGACCATGTGGTAATCGAGCTTTCCGTGGACAGCAAGAAGAGCCGCAAGAACACGGAGGAGGTGTTGCGCGTTTTAGGCATCAAACTGCACGCCTCTAAAGGTGAGGTGGAAGTGAAGCGCGGCGAGAAGAAAGCCCAGGCAGAAAAACAGGAAACAGCCTCAGCCCTGGCCATCGATGAAGTCGGCATGCAGGAGACGCTGGAGGCGGGCAAGCCGTATGATCTGGAGATTCGAGACGAATGGGCCCCTGTTTATCCCAATGAGACGATGTGGCGAGACGCATTTTACGCCAAAGAAAAGGATCCCGGCGGGCTCGCGTTTGCGCTGGCGCGCATGCCGAAGATGGCCGAGCTTTACGTGGGCATGAGCTCGCTTGACCGCAAGGTGGTCGCAGCGCTATTGGGTGCTGTTTCTCTCCGGACTCTCTACGACAAATATTCGCGTTCGCTGTACTTGTACGGCCCCGCCCTTGCTATGAACGGTGAGCACGCCGCCGTCCCCGGCGGGACCAAAGCTGAGCCGATCTGGGCCCAATTGGCGGGAGTCAGCCCTGCCGAGCCAGGTGTTTTTTTCCGGGCCTTATTGGAGCGCGATGAAGGCAGGCTGATTGCTTTCTTCTTTACGATGTCCGGCCTTGACCAGGCACATCAAGCGTTCTTCGAGGCAAACGCCTCTCGCACAAGCGCATTCTACAAGCTCTTCGCGCGTTCCGAGGAAATGCATCACATGTCTGTGCTTGGGCTTCGCTCGCCCCTCTCCGGTTTTTTCCGCGCCGTGCCTCTCGACAGCGAGGGGCGCCTGGATTTTCCTGGATCGCCGGAGTTGTGGACAGTGGCGGCGGGCCACTCTGCCAGCGATGCGCATATCAATAAACTGCTCAAGAAGGTATCCAAAGCTGCGGCGCCGGAGATCGAGGATTCGGTTCTTCTGCGCCTCGCCGAAACGCGCTCGCACGACAGCCACACGGTGCAGCATAGCGAACTGGACAACTTCCTTGCCGTCTCGCGTATTGACGCGCATCGGGCGGAACCGCTCGACGAGCGGTCGGTCTTGATTCTGGCCCAGAGATACGACGACTATGGCGGCGCCTACGCATATTTCACCGACCTGGCAGCGCTCACAGCCGCCGATTTCACACAGTTCTTCGCCGCTGCCGATCATATCAAGTCACACCCTCCGCTTGCCGGGAACTTTCAACTGGGGGAACTCAATGCCCTGATCGAGTGGATCTGCCTGATCCGGCGCCGTCAGGCCATCGGAGATAATGAGGCGGAGAAACTCTTCCAGTATGTGACCGGCCACTTCGCCTCGGCCGCCGATGTCGCCGCTTACGCCAGCGCCTCTCTCGACTCCGCGGATGCTATTCTTGCCGCTTGTAATGCGGGCAAAGGGTTAGCCTCTCGCGATGACCAAATCCGGGCATGCACGTTGGGCGTGAACGGCGTCCAGCTTTCAAGTGTGAGGGGGAAGGCATTCCAGGGTGTCCTGGGACGCCAGAATGTGCCTCGCCTGGATACTCTCTTTGCCATTTTCGACGCGGTGAAGAAGCTGTCCGGAAACGGACCGATGCGGGACGAAATCTCCACCCTTCGGACCGGTGTGGCCGGGCTTCCGAGCATTGAGCTGCCTCAAGATGTAAAGAGCTTAGGAAAAGAAAAAGAAATCCTGTTTGGTTACGGTCTTCGAGAAGCCACCAGGCGTGTCGAGGAAATGGCGCAGAAGGCCAGCAAGCGAAAACCCAATCGCAAAGCCATCCAGAAGCTCGGTCAAGAACTGTTGGCGCAACTCCAGCCGCAGATTACCGCCGCGCTTGCTGGTCCGGTCTATGCCTATTTTCTCCGGCCAACTGATCTGGTTGTTTCGGAGGACCCGTTGCTGCTGCGCAAACACCGCTACTTCGACTTTGTGAGCCCGGAGGCGGTGCGCGGTTCGTTGATTGCGGAATCTAGATTCGTTCCTCAAAGTGAGGGTACGGGAAGTTACTTTGAGGGGGGCTTCGCTTTGTTCGGAGTGGCGGCGGGCGAAGCGGCGGTAGTAGGATCGAAGTCGGGGGCCGGGAGTGTAGCTGACGCCGCGGTCGCACAAATCGCCGCCATTCGCAGCACGATGTGGGATAGCTTCGCGGAAGTAGACCAGCGACTGCTGGCGCTTCGCGTGGCCATTGCGCGCGAATGGATCTTCGAGTCGGCGCGGCTTCCCGATGCGTTTCAGGCGTTAAGTGACGCGACAATTGGAATGCTCTCGCTCTCCCGCCGGGCCGATCTTCTGAACGGGATCGGGGCCAGGGACTGGCGAAAAGCGCAGGATTCCGTAACTCTCGCCGATACGTTTGCGCTGGGTGGCAAGTATCTGGATCATTTCAAAACCGACCCTTGGCAGTCGCCTGTCGCTCACGAGTTGCGCGGGGTTGCGGGTGAGAGCGACGCTTCCCACCTCGAGGTTCTAGGTTCACTTCGGAGGCACGCTTTGGGTTGTCCGCATTCGCATCTATTCATGGACGCCCCCTACGAGGAATATGAGAGGCATTTGTTTCCCTCAGAGATAGCCGAGAGAGCGGCGGAGTTTAAGCTCTATCTGGCTTACCTCGCTGACGGCATGGGCGTCGAGCCTGCGGCCCTCGCCGATGTCGCAGAGCCGCTGGTTGACAAGGCTTTCCGCGCGGCCCAATTGAACGATCCGCGGGACTGGCGGTCGTTGCTCGCCGCTTACGCGTCGGTCAGTGCGGCGGACCTTGAAACGGCATTGCAGCCATGAAGAAGGCCAAGTGCCACGTCTTGACCTGCGCAGCGGCGGCTATTCTTTCAGTCGCCGCAACTGTTTGGGCTCAGGATAATGCGGGTGTAATTAAGGTGGAAGTGCACCTGGTCGAGGTGTATGCGACCGTATTCGACCACAAGGGGTACTACATCGACGGCCTCGGCCGGGACAGTTTTGAAGTGTACGAGGATGGAAAACGGCAACAGATCTCGAGTTTCGAAACCCAGTCGCAGGCACTCTCATGCGCCATCCTGCTCGACACCAGCGGCAGCATGGCGGATGCACTGCCGCGCGTGAAAAACTCGATAGTCAAGTTCATCGATCAGCTCAATCCCCAGGATATGGTTGCCATCTACACGTTCGACCGGCGGCTGGTGACCCGCCAGGAATTTACCACCGACAAGGACATGGCCAAGCGCGCCGTTCTGCGAACACGCGCCGAGGGGGGCACGGCTTTGTTCGACGCGCTTTCTGAGGTGGCGCTCGAGGCCTCCGCCCGGCAAGGCAAGAAAGCGATCGTTGTGTTCACGGACGGAGACGACAATTCAAGCGCCCTGACAGCCGGTGCGTCAATTACGCGAGCAAGAAAACTCGGTATCCCTTTGTACGCGATCGCAGCCGGAGAAGCCACCCGCTCCCGGAACCTACGGCAGACCCTCAATGATTTGAGCCAACACAGCGGTGGTGCAACCTACGAAGTGAAAAGCTCCAAAGATATTGATGCGATCTTCCTTGGAATCACTCAAGACTTGCAGCACCTCTACATGCTCAGCTATCAAGCACCGACGGCGGCTGCGGATGGAAAATGGCACAAGATCGATTTGGTCATAAAAGGGGTCAAGAAGTATTCGGTACGCGCCAAAGAGGGTTATTATCCGGACTGAAAATCGCTCCTCCCGCGCTCTCACCTCAGACTTAAGGTTATAAGAAGGAAGATCTATAATCGATTGACCCCGGGGATCGGTTCGGCGCTAATAACAAACCGCGTTGTCCGGTGGAAATCGCGGTCTGACACTCGAAGCATCTGCCTTGGGATTCTCGAAACAAATGCCTGGAGGATGGAATGGACCGACAGGAGATGATCGCTATTAACACCACCAGCATGCCGTGGGAAGAGCGCTACATGGCCGCGGCAGGCAAAAGCAGCTTCCGAAAACTGTTGCTTCAAGACCCGGATACAGGCATGGAGATCAGGCTGGTCCGGTACCCGGCAGGATTCACGACCCCGTGGCACACCCACCCCTGCGCCCACGGCATGTATGTGTTAGAAGGCACGCTGGTCACTCAGAACGGCAGCTACGGTCCGGGCGCCTTTGTCTGGTTTCCAGAAGGCATGCTGATGGAGCATGGTGCGAGCGCCAACGCTG
>Ga0335078_10015437_pt1 | contig 11342 bp, 12 predicted proteins | sample Lox_Sample_32_FD_206711 | JGI IMG/M metagenome (GOLD analysis project Ga0335078, IMG submission 206711) | Soil microbial communities from Loxahatchee National Wildlife Refuge, Florida, United States - Lox_Sample_3.2 | ecosystem: Environmental > Terrestrial > Soil > Wetlands | place: USA...
TTTTCGGTGTCAAATGAGTGTATGAAGCGTCTGCCGCTGTTTGTCTTGCTGATGGGCTTGTGCAGCATCGCTGTCGGTCAAGACGATCTGAGGATCGCCTACCGCGATGGACTCTACGGATATATCGACCGCTCTGGAAGCTGGGTGATTGAACCTCGTTTCACCGAGGCGAGTGGGTGGGAAGATGGCGCTGCCAAGGTGAGGCTACCTAACGGCGATCTTGCCTTTATTGATAGCGACGGCAAGTATCTGATGCATCCACGAGCATTCCACGACCTCGGTGATCTGAGCGACGGATTGGCCGTCTTCGAATCGGAGGGCGGCAAGTATGACACTTACGGCTTTCTCAAGAACGTCGGATTCATTGATGTCACTGGCCAGGTCGTGATCGCACCCCAGTTCGTCGCCGCAGGCGACTTTTCTGAAGGAGTTGCCGCTGCAAGCGTCGAGTTCTTCAAGTGCGGCTACATCGACAAGCAGGGGCATTTCGTAATTGAGCCTTTATTTGACTCGGGCTATCAATTGTGTGGGCCCTTCTCTGAGGGGCTGGCGCATGTCGAGAAAGGCGGCAAATTCGGCTACATCGACCACAAAGGTTCCTTTGTCATAGAGCCGATTTATGACCACGCTTACGACTTCTCCGAGGGGTATGCTGTGGTTGGGATCGGGTCGAGGTACGTATTCATTGACAAACAGGGTGCGGTTTTAGGTACGTCGTCGTATGGCTTTGCTAGAGCCTTCTCTGAAGGGCTTGCCCCTGTCGTGCCGAAGGACAAATGGGGTTTTATCGACAAGTCGGGCGCTCTGGCAATCCCCACCAAGTATGAGGAAGTGGGCGATTTCTCGGAGGGGCTCGCATGGGTTCGAATAAACGGGAAATACGGCTACATAAATGTGCACGGCGATCTGGTAGTACCGCCCAAATACGATAGAGCGTCTGACTTCTGGGATGGCATGGCAGAAGTCATACAAGGTCCAGCCCGAGCAGGTGATCGAGAAGTTCGCACGATCATCGACACCGCCGGAACTCCCCTTCTCTTGGGGAAGAAATAGCCTCAACTGTCGAAATCAGGCGTTTACAGAACTTTGCGCCTTCTGTTCGCCTTTTTGCGGGACAATGAGTGTAATTGATTCCATGACAATGTCGGCTCCCAGTCCCGAGTAAAGTTGGTGGTGCTGAGTCCAACCAACCAGGCTCGGGAAAGAGGAGCCGAACATGCTGATTATAGGAGTAGATTTCCATCCCCAGTTTCAACAAATTGCCCGGGTTGAAACGGACACTGGCGAGTTCCAAGAACAGCGACTGCAGCATCGCGAAGAGGCGGAGCAGTTCTATCACGCTCTGGCAGCAAGTGGGCAGAAGGTGCGTGTAGGCATGGAAGCCAGTGGACATGCACGCTGGTTCGAACGAATGCTGGCCGAACTGCAGTTTGAGCTGTGGATCGGAGACGCGACTCGGATCCAGAGCAAGCGCGGGCGCAAACAGAAGACGGATCGGCAAGATGCGCAGCACATTCTGAAACTCATGCTGAAGGATGACTTTCCGAAGATCTGGGTACCGAGCTGGGAGAACCGGGATCTGCGGCAACTGCTATGGCATCGCCACCGTATGGTGCAAGCGCGAACTCGCATCATGAACCAACTGCAGGCGGTGGCGTTGAACGAAGGTCTACGCTGCAAGAAGAGGTTGTGGCGAGGAAGCGGACGAGAGCAACTGGAATCGTTTCGCTTGGCCCCGTGGGCGAGTCGCCGGCGGCGCGATCTGCTGGAGTTGCTGGATCGACTGAATCCGACGATCGCCGAGTTAAGCCAGGCCGTCGAGCAAGCAGCCGAGAACCATCCCGAGGCGCGGCGATTGATGACGCACCCGGGTGTAGGGGCGTTGACTGCACTCGCCTTCGTGCTGGTGATCGGGGATGCGGATCGCTTTCCATGTGGAAAGCAGGTCGCCAGCTATCTCGGATTGGTGCCGCTGGAAAAGTCCAGCGGCAATCGGCGACGACTGGGTCATATCACCAAGCAGGGGAGCTCGATGATGCGCTTTCTGCTGGTGGAAGCGGCCCAGGTCACGGTGCGCAGCTTGCCGGAGTGGCGCAGCCAGTACTTCCGTCTGATGATGCGCCGAGGACGGAAGACGGCGAAGGTGGCGATGGCCCGCCGATTAGCCATTCGTTTGTACTGGATGTGGCGAGAGGAACGAGATTACGAGCAGTGCAGAAGTTCGGTTCGCACGCAGGAGAGCCCGGAAATCCTGATGGTGTGTAAGAGAACACCGAGTAATTGATTGGGCATCCTGCTCCCTTTCACCGGGGAGTCTGAATTAGTAATCATGATCGCAGTTGCGGACCGAAGAGACGGTTGGGTCGGACCGAGTTCCTGACCTGAGACGATTACGATGCGAGCCTTGGTTGGAACGGCACTTCTTCCGCTAGAGCGAAATGGCGCTCTTCATTGGGTGCAGGCTGTAGTGTGCTCAAAAAGAACTTGACACCGCCGACATTGTCAGAGACGGGATTTTACGTCAGTCACTGGAGGTATCTATTCCGCTGGGCAATCGTCGTACTCACCCTCAAAAACAAAAGTGACTTTCGGAAATCTTCCTTTCAGGTCCCTCATCTTTGCGTCGTTCCGAGTAATCTTGCAGTTGCTCCCGAGGGTTATTCGCGTCAGTTTTGGAAGGCTACTCAGAGAATCTGGAAGATCGGTCAAATCATTACCCTCCAGTCTCAAGGTCGCCAACGCTCGTAGAGTAGAAAGGAACGCTGGAAGTGCCTTAAGCCCGTTAAATTCAAACGAAAATTCTTGGAGCTTTGGTAAGTCTTTCACGAACTCCGGGATCTCGCTGAGTCCGTTCCCTCCCAGATCCAAGTACGTGACGTTCTTCAGTTGAGACATGCTGCGCGGAAACCCGTGACGTTCCCCGATACGGTGGTGAGGCCCACGTGCATCTTGCGCGCCCCAAAGGACCAGCTTTTCCAGCGAACGCAAATTCCCAAGGCTCTCCGGCAGGGCGGGATTCATCGAACAGCCATTGCCGTGGTCGTCGCCAATTGTTAGCTCTTTCAGCTTGGTAAGCGTACCGATGGTATCGGGAATTGCCCGAAGCCCCTCAACGCAGCTGATCGAGAGCATTTCCAAGTCGGGGTAATCCGCGATGTGTTCCAACATCTGTATATTCTCTGCTGAAATCTTCAGTTCCCTAGCAGATGCCAGCAGGTCGTCAGATGCGCCAAGAACAAAGACGGTTACTGCGAGAATTGCGGAAGCTAAAAGAGTCGTCCTCATTGAACTGTCACCCCCTCGGCTGTGGCACCCGCCGTGATTCTGTGGTACGCCCGAAACCCCGCAGAAGTATCAGCGGATTCTACTAGTCTGTCTGTGATGCGAGTCACGGAGTCACTTGACGTTAACAGGTCAGCATGACCGGTTCCGGTCACAACGAAGCATGAAAATAGACGCGAGCTGAGGGACAATGGGGTGCCGCTGGCGACCAAGCCCGCAATATCGCAATGGTGCGATAAAGCAGCCCGTTTAACAGGTTGGAGCTGGACGCCGTAGGAACCGCGAAGTGACACCTCCATGAGGAGAGTTCGTTAGGGAGAATCTTTGAGTGCAGGCGTCTTCGCCAGAGGTAAAGGAGAAGCGCCATGAGGGTGCATCGTAACTGCTGTGGTCTGGATGTACATAAGAAGATAATCGCGGCGTGTCTGATTAAGGAAGACGGAGAAGGAAACAGCATCCAAGAGAAGCGCCTGTTTGGAAGCATGACGCGAGAGCTGCAAGAGCTGGCGCAATGGCTGTGCGCGGCTCGGGTCACGGCAGTAGCGATGGAAGCAACCGGGGTCTACTGGATGCCGGTGTGGAATGTACTGGAACGATATGGGATGCAGTTGCTGCTCATCAACCCAGAGCATTACAAAGCAGTGCGCGGAAAGAAGACGGATCTCAAGGACGGAAGGCGCATTGCCGAACTTCTGCAGGACGGTCGTCTAGAAGGTAGCTACGTGCCTGCCGTGGCAATCCGAGTTTTGCGGGATCTGACACGCTATCGCACCAAGCTGGTGCAGTATCAGTCCTCGCTATCGAACCGCATTCAGAGATTGCTGGAGCAATGCAACATCAAACTAGCCGCAGTGGCCAGCGACGTTTTGGGTGTCAGTGCGATGGCAATGCTGCGCGCGTTGGCGGAGGGAGAAACGGACGCAGTGCGAATGGCAGACATGGCTAAAAAGCAACTGCGCAAGAAGATTCCCCAGTTGCAGCTGGCGCTGGAGGGCTGCGTGTTACCGCATCATCGTTGGCTGCTCCGCGAACTGATCGAGGATCTCGACCATGTGGGAACCAAGATCACGCGCATCGAAGAGACGATCGAGCAACAGATGCGACCGTTTCAGAGCGCCGTCGACCGGTGGGTAACTATTCCTGGCATCAAACACCGTCTAGCTTGGACCTTGGTCGCCGAAGTGGGTCCCACGGTAGAAGCCTTTTCTTCAGCCGCTGACATAGTGAGTTGGGCAGGCGTGTGTCCTGGCAACAACCAGACCGGTGGAAAACGAAAAAGCGGCACCACGCGAGCCGGCAATCCATGGCTGCGTAGAGCCTTGTGTGAAGCTGCATGGGCCGCATCCAAAACCAAAGGGACTTATCTGCAGGCGCAGTTCCGGCGACTTGCTGCACTGCGAGGACCCAAGCGCGCCCTGATTGCCGTTGCTAACTCGATCCTCACCGCCGGTTACTACATGCTGCAACGGGCCACCACCTACCAAGATCTCGGTCCCGATTACTTTGACAAGCGCAACACCGTTCGCGCGACCCATCGTCTGGTCAAACGTCTCGAAGCGCTCGGACACAGAGTCATCCTCGAACCCCGCTTCATCGCTGATCCAAACACTTAGAAGAATTTTCTAGGGAGGCGTTAGCACTCATTGACCCCGATGTCCCGTGCCGTTGTCCGTGCCGTTCGCACTGCTTTACATCGAAAACGGGGTAAAACGTGCCCTCTGCTGCGTTGTAAGTTGTTGCGTTTACGTTGTGGCGCGGATTCGAATCCTATAGCGCCCACCATTTCTAACTTCCGACGATGCAGCCACTTGGGAATGGCTGGTTGTTCTGCTCTCCAAATTTCCAGCCCGATGCCAGCCCGACGATGTCATGGGGTTGACTCGAAGCTGGCTTCATCTTGGGCAACTGACCCATGTACTCGCGCTTGGCGGCCTGGCCGTTACCAGAGCCTCGAACTTTCGGACTCGCAGGTGGTTTTTTTATGCTTAAATATACCTTGACAAGTATATACGTATCAAAGTATATTAAAAGCATGGAATCTGTATTCGAGATCATTGCCGAGCCGAACCGCCGCGCGATCCTGAGCCTCCTGGCTGCGTCCCAGCAGTCGGTGGGAGAGATCGAGCGCCGGCTTCGCATGACGCAGCCGACCGTGTCGAAGCACTTGCGCGTGCTGCGCGAGACTGGTTTTGTGGAATCCACGGTGGATGCACAGCGCCGTCTCTACCGTCTGAAACCGGGACCATTTCAGGAGGTGGATATCTGGCTGGATCAGTTCCGCCGCTTCTGGTCCGCACATGTGGATGCTCTCGAACGCCACCTTGACCGTATGGATCAGGACCACATGGATCCGTCGACACCGTCGAAGTCAGCATCATCGAAAGGGAAGACTAAGGAGAAACCGGCGCGGCCCAAGCCGCAAAATCACAAAGGAGAAAGGAAATGAAAATCAAAGTTACCAGCGTTTACGTGGACGATCAAGAGAAGGCCCTGCGCTTCTATACGGAGGTACTGGGCTTCGCGAAGAAGACCGACTTCAGCCAGGGCGCATATCGCTGGCTGACCGTGGCCTCGCCCGAGGAGCCGGATGGCATTGAGCTGCAACTGGCGCTGAACAACAACCCCGCGGCCAAAGCGTATCAAGAGGCGATCTTTCAACAGAACCAGCCGGCGATCATGTTTTTCACCGAGGACATCCAGGGCGACTACGAGCGGGTGAAGGCCCGGGGAGCCGAGTTCACCATGCCGCCCACCGATGTGACGGGCTCGACCATTGCCATGCTGAAGGACACCTGCGGTAATCTCATTCAGCTCACCCAGCTGAAGCGCTGGTAGGGTGGACGTTCAACAGGAGGAGAAGATGATCGATTACGAGCAATACGCACCGCTTCCGGCCAGTGCCGCGCAGCTCTGCCGGTTCTGGTCCGATCACGTGGATGCTCTCGAACACCACCTCTCGACCAAGATGTGGGCACTGGCCGCCGCAACCGTGGTGCTGATCGCGTACCCGATTGCACGGATGGTGGTTCCCGCCGTACTCCACGCGGTTCTGCCTGATGTGGCTCGGGCTGTGCTCAACTTCATCTGAGTCCGACTTGGGCACCGCGGCTAAAATCGTACGCACCTCGCCCTTCAGTCGTGAGGATCGTCGGGTGCGGCTCACTCAGGTGGCACGCTGGTAAGACAAAGGAGAAGAAGATGACCGATCGCGAACTGTACCCAATGAGTTCCGAGCAATACATACCGGGTCCCGCCAGAGGGGCGCAGGTCCGAAAAGAAGGCGACAAGTGGACGCTCATTCTCGTCCGCGAACTGCGCCACTCACCGGAGAAAGTCTGGCAGGCGCTGATCGACCCGACCCATCTGCGCGAGTGGGCGCCCTTTGTGGTCGATGGGAGCCTGGGTACGGTCGGGGCCACCGTGAATCTCACCTGGGTGGGAAATCCCACGCCGATCCCAACGAAAGTGACGCGCGCCGACGCTCCCAAGGTGCTTGAGTACAGTGATATCCGGTGGGAACTCGATCCGCTCGGCAGCGGCACGCGCCTGACGCTGTGGCACAAGATCGATCGTCGCTTCGTCGCGTGGGGCGCTGCAGGGTGGCATATCAGCTTCGACGTTCTCGATCGGTTCCTCGGCGGTGATCCGATCGGACGCATAGCCGGCGCCGATGCCATGAAGTTCGCCGGCTGGCAGCGATTGGTCGGCGAGTACGCCAAGCAGTTCGGCGCCGAGCCCCCCGGTGGGGCACCCAAGCCAGCTCAAAAGTCATGAATCCAGGAGATCGCAAAACCATGCCCCAACCATCCAAGAGCAACAAGAAGCAGCTGTCCCCAGAGCAACGCAAAGAACTGCTCCGAACCTTGCAAACCCGCTTTGAAAAAAATATGAATCGGCATAAAGGCGTTGCCTGCGCGGAAGTCCAGGCAAAGCTGGAAGCGAATGCTGAAAAGCTGTGGTCACTCCATGAAATGGAACGAACCGGCGGCGAACCGGACGTGGTTGGTCATGACAAAAAGACCGGCGAGCACATTTTTTATGATTGTTCGGCGGAGAGTCCGAAAGGCCGCCGAAGTCTCTGTTACGACCGCGAAGCACTGGATTCAAGAAAAGAGGCCAAGCCAAAAGATAGCGCTATCGACGTGGCAGCCGCCCTGGGCATTGAGCTCCTGACGGAGGAACAATATCGAGAGTTGCAGGAACTTGGAGAGTTCGATACGAAAACGTCGAGCTGGGTGAAAACACCTTCTGATGTCAGGAAGCTCGGCGGCGCCCTGTTTTGTGATCGCCGCTTCAACATGGTTTTCGTGTATCACAACGGCGCGGACTCCTACTTTGCCGCCAGGGGATTCCGCGGCTCGCTAAGGGTCTAGATTTTTCATGTAGGGACAGCGGGCCCGGTGCCGGGCGCCCCATCTTTGCGCGCTCTTTGCGCAAGGGTGGGATTTCACGGTCTCTAAGAGAACGAAGACGAAATCCAAGGAGTGACAGTATGGCCGCATCTGCCAATGCAGGAAACGTCGTGAGCCGAGGCGTCACACGTACGATTTTTCGCTGGATTCACATCGTCTTCGCCATTCCGATCCTCGGTTATATTTACAGTCCCTTTGACAGGCTTCCGAGCTACGCCTTCAAGACTCGGTTTGTCTTCGTTCCGGTCATGATCCTTTCAGGCCTGTGGATGTGGAAGGGCCACGTGGTTCGACGGCTGATTTCGAAGAGATCGGCCAAACAAGACCCTGCAGCGAAAGTGCTCGCGTAAAAGCGGGACATCAATCCGGAGGCACAGAGATCTAATGAATCCATCGGAACGTATTGATCAGCTGATCGGAAAACTTACTGACTGGCGCGGCAAGACACTGGCCGGCATCCGCAAGACGATCCTTGCGGCCGGTCGTCTGGAGGGAGACCGCGAGATCATCGAGGAATGGAAGTGGATGGGAAGCCCGGTGTGGTCGCGCGACGGGATCATAGCAGTCGCCACCGTCCTCAAAGACAAGGTGAAGCTTACCTTTGCGCAGGGGGCGCACATCCCCGATCCTGACAAGCTCTTCAACGCGGGCCTCGGCGGCAATCAGTGGCGGGCGATCGATTTGTTCGAGGGCGACAAGATTGATGAGCGTGCCCTAAAGAATCTGATCCGGGACGCCGTTGACTACAATCAGGTGAAATTGAAGAGCAAGGCGCCTGCGGGTACTCGAGCGAAAGCACACAAAAGTAAGAAGTGATGAGATTGCGGAAGAGTCCAAAGCCCCGACCGCGGCCGATCACGGCAGCATGATGCGCTGTTGACGTTCCCTTAAGCGATAGACGAAGCTCACGGTTGCGCGGAAGTTGTTCTGCAGATGCGCGACGGCGGAAGAGTCAACAAACGTGGTGCGCAGATAATCTCCGGTCACACGGACCGCGAACCTGTGCGACAAGGAGCGCTCGAATCCTCCTCCCAGCGCTTCGGAGGGTCGCGCCACCCATCCCTGCAGATAGCGAGTTCCGCTGAGGGGCACTGCACTGTCCACCAGTCCGGCGCCGACGAGAGCGTGGACGAACATGCGGGCCGGTCCGCGCTCGACCGGATAGAACACGGGGCCGGCAAGAGCACTCAAAATATAACTGTCGTGGCCCGTGTGGAAGACCGCAGCTGAGCGGACGTAGTTCGTGTCAATGATCGCGCCCCAGCGGCCTCTCAGATCGATATGCCCGCTAAGATCGAAACCGCTCAGGTTCACGGTTCCGGTTGAAGGGATTGGCATTGCCAGATAGGTGTAACCGGCACTCACAGCGAACGCTGGACCTGTGGCCGCAGCCGGCGGTTCTGTCTGCAGACGACTCTGCCCCATAGCCACCGCTACTAGCGCGAGCACGAACAGACCGGCCTTCGCTATAAGTCTCATCTTGTTGGCCTTGCGCTTGGGGATAGTGCTTAGTTGAAAATCCGCAATCCGGTGCGGCCCTGTTTTTCCCGGATGACCCCTAACCGGCGACAGCAAGGAATGGACTCACGATAAAACGTTGAGAGATCGGGAGAAAGTGTCCAGAGCCGGTGTCCTTAGGTAACGACCATCAGCCATTCCGGCAGGGGCGAGAGCGAGCCTTCTACAGTCTCGCAAGCCTGACCCGCGACTCTGCTCCCGTTTTGAAGCTTCCAGATGAAACGAAAGAACAGATTGCTTTGCTCGCGGATGCCGACTGAACCCGTAGTGAACCGCGAGGGGACGATTCCCTTATTCCGTCGTGTAGTTGATCTCCATGCGCCGCACCTGCACGCTGGAAACGAACAACGCAATCAGTGCGACAACAAGGATTCCTCCAATGGCGAGAGGAGGAGAAATTGGATCCGCGTTGGAGACGAGTAGGGCGAACAGGCCTGGAGTGCCCGGCGAGACTGGGATTTCGACCGGGCACAGCGACTTCAAATAGTAGATCACGCTGAACTGCTTCAGGATGGCCGGAAGGAAAGGATTAATCCCTTCCCAGATCAAGACTGCTGCGGCGGGGATGATGGGGTTGCGGAAGAGCATTCCTGCAACCAGAAAGAATGCGCCGTAGCCGATGCAGGCTAGTATGGTTACGCCGACGTAAATCGCAGCGTGTTCAAGACCGTGATATTGGTACAGGTAGAGATCCCGCACGTGCGGATTGAAGTGCCCCACGAACGCGACCGTCTGCAGAATCTCGCTGGTCACGAAAATGGTGCAGGTGGCCAGCAGACCGGCGAGGAACTTTCCCGCCATCAGGACTTCACGGCGGATCGGTGCGAGAAAGTAGAAGTGCAGGCTTTTGTCGAGAACTTCGCCGCGGAACAGGTTCATGAAAACGCCGAGGCATCCGAAGAAGATGGCGAGGCGCAGGAAGAAGAACTGGAAGACGCCCGCGAACAGAATGGCATCCTCACCGAAGTTGTTCATGCCCTGCATATTGATGTTCTGGACTTTTCCGTTCTCGAGCCCCAGGTACAAATTATCGAGTCCATCGGAGTAGTGAAAATCTTCGCGAAGAATCGGTTCTGTGGTCTTGGGACCCGTAGGTCGAGTTTCGGTCCACTGAAAATCGCCCGGCGGTTTACCCAGGATGGCAATCACTTCTTCCCTGGTCATGCCCGGTTTGATTGAGAGCATTTCCTGACGCGTGATGGCCCTCTGGCTCTGCCGGGCAATGTTTGCGCTTTGATGTTGCTGGTTCGCCGTCACTACCGCGTAAACAGTGAAGAGCGCCACGGGCATGGCAGCGACTACGTAGATCCAGAGGCCACGTTTTGCGAAGAAGGTCTTCTTCCATTCCAGCCGAATCACGGCTTTGATTTGTGTCCACCAGAGCCGGTTCATCGCACCACCTCTTCATTGCCGATCAGGTACTCGTAGACGGAGAGAACGTCGTCGTCGGCCGGGGCGATGGATTCGATCTGAATGCCATCGAGCGCGAGCTGATTTATCGCCAGATAGAAGCGGTCGGCGTCGCGCGTTTTCAGCAACACGCCGCGCTCGTCCTTGTGAATCGAAGCCTCGATCATGTATTCCGACTGAAACAACCTGGCAGCGAGATCCCTAGGCCGGTCGCAACGGATGAGAATCTGCGTGGGATGTTCCTGGATCTCATTGCGCACGCTTTGGATCTGGCCTTCCGCAACGACGTATCCATTGCTGAGCAGGATGACCTGGTCGGAGATGACGTCGACTTCGTGCAAGATGTGGCTGGAAATGATGACGTAGCAGCCTGCGGCGGCCGAGGCGCGAAAGACTGCGATCATCTCGGAGCGAGCCAGCGGATCGAGGCCGTTCAGCGGTTCGTCGAGTACGAGAACCTTGGGATTGTGCGCCAGCGCTTGCGCGAGACGAACTCTCTGGCGCATGCCCTTGCTGTAGGCGGCGATCTTGCGGGAAGCGGCGTCGACCAGGTTGACGCGCTCAATGGCCTGCCAGGCGGTGCGCTCGGCGTCCGGCTGAAGCATGCCGGTCAAGCAGAGGTAGGAGTAAATGAACTGAAATCCGGTCAGGCCTTTGGGGAAGGCGTCGAACTGTGTCGAGTAGCCGACCAGCTTGAAGAGATTCTCAGGATTGTCCGTT
>Ga0335078_10015438_pt1 | contig 11341 bp, 8 predicted proteins | sample Lox_Sample_32_FD_206711 | JGI IMG/M metagenome (GOLD analysis project Ga0335078, IMG submission 206711) | Soil microbial communities from Loxahatchee National Wildlife Refuge, Florida, United States - Lox_Sample_3.2 | ecosystem: Environmental > Terrestrial > Soil > Wetlands | place: USA: Florida...
GTTCTGGCTGTAGCGGCGGCCATCGCGCTCCTAGTTGTGCTGCGGAAGCATGCTCCACCGGAACCCGCCCGCCTTTTGCCGGGTGCCGATGCTTACCTTTACGTCAATCTGCAATGGATGCGACGAACGGACATTATTGGGCAACTCCCCGAAGTTCCACACGATCCTGAATACGAGCAATTCATTCAAGCAACCGGATTCCAGTTTGAGCGCGACCTAAATCAGGTGGCGTTTGCCGTGCACTACCCGGACAGATCTTCGACGAATCGAGAACCGCGGTTTTCAGAAGTCTTCGTAGGGAAATTTCAAGGCGATCGCTTGCGCGACTACCTGAAGAAACTTGCGGGGTCGATAGAGGACTACCGCTCCACCAATATCTACAGTATTGCGCTCGAAGGACGGACACTGCGGGTGGCGATATTGGGAGTGGACACGGTCGCGGCCTCGAATGTGGATGATCCCCAAGTGCTTCGCGGGATCATCGATCGCTCGCGCAAACTCGCGTCTCCGTTTGGTGGGCCGGCTCTTTTGCGTCACTATTACGGACACGTTCCGCTCGCGAGCTTGGGATGGGCAGTGGTTCGAATCGATCCCGCTGCTGACTTTCCGTCGAACGTATTCTCAGCGGTGCTAACCCAGCCGGCGGTTCTGCTGGCGTCTATTCGCTATTTGCGCACGCTGAACGTGCGAGCAGTGGCATTTGCGTCGAGCGAGGGAGAAGCCAAGTCGATTACGGACCGTGCAACGACTTTTCTCACGCTGATGCGGTCGGCTGAGGTATCGACGGGTGCCGAGGTTCCGGACCCGGACGTGAAGAATTTGTTCGACAGCCTGAAAGTGGAGCAGGAGAAGGATCGAGCTGTGCTGACGGCTAGTATGCCGCTGGGACTTATTCGCAAAGTGTTGGCGGAGGCGCCGCGGCAAGTCACGCCGGAAGTAGAGGCGAAGCCGCCCGAGAACGCGAGCCCTACGGTAAAGAAGAGTCCAAGGCGGCCAAAGTGATTGGATTTGGTTTGTCGCGCCTAACTTTCTTGGCGGGGTGTCGTCGAACTTGACGGCGGGTGTCCTTCAGTCTCGGGGAGCCGCGCAACAGGTAGAATAAAGTCGAATGAATAGCCTTCCACTTCCGCTTGCAGCATTCGTGGCGGGATTGGTGTCTTTTCTGTCGCCGTGCGTTTTGCCGCTAGTACCGGGATATGTATCGCTGATCTCCGGCGCTGGAGTGGAGGAACTGAAGAGCCAGGAGTCGCGACTGTTTCAGAAGATGATGCTGAATTCCATCAGCTTCATCATCGGATTCAGCGTCGTTTTCATCACGCTGGGGGCGATCTCAACCGAAGTCGGGCAACTTCTGGCGCGGTACAAGTCGACATTGGCCGAGGTCGCGGGCGTAGTCATCATTCTGTTTGGGCTGCACCTTACCGGACTGTTTCGGATTAATGCCCTGTACGCGGATAAACGCCTGCACAACGTGAAAGGCGGGAGCACGGTCGGAGGAGCGTTCCTGATCGGTTTTGCATTTGCGTTTGGCTGGACTCCGTGTGTGGGGCCGATCCTGGCGGTGATCCTGGGATTTGCCGCGGCGCAAGATTCGGTTTTTAAAGGCGTGCTGCTGCTTGCGATTTATTCACTCGGGCTGGCGGTTCCGTTTTTGATCACGTCGTTTGCGCTTGAACGGTTTCTGAAGTTTTATGGAAGATTCAAATCATTCATGCATGGCGTGGAAGTTTTCAGCGGAGCCTTGCTGATTGCTTTGGGCGTGTTGTTGGTGTTCGGGCGGTTTACGCTAATTTCGAATTATTTATCATTCTTGAATCGATTTGCTCTGTAACAGGAGTCTCTTGTGAAGCGCGATCCGTTGGTAATTATTGTTGTGGCGGTGGCGATCGCTGCCATGCTCGTCATTGGGCTGAGAATGGCGCGCCGTCCAAAAATGGCTGGGATGCCGCAACTGAAAAGCGATGTGGCTCCGGATTTTTCCTTGCAGTCCTTAGATGGGAAGACGGTGCACTTGTCGGACTTTCGCGGGAAAGCGGTGTTGCTGAATTTCTGGGCGACGTGGTGCGGTCCATGCAAAATTGAAATGCCCTGGTTTGTTGAACTGCAAAAGGAGTACGCTCCGGAGGGCTTTCAGATCGTGGGCGTTGCGATGGACGACGCGAGTCCAAAAGAGATTGCGGACTTTGCCAAAGAGATGGGGGTTAATTACCCCGTGCTGATTGGAAAGGAATCGGTAGGCGATGCGTACGGCGGAGTGCAGTTTCTGCCAGAAAGCTTCTACATTGATCGCAATGGAAAAGTGATCGACAAGGCGTTCGGGCTTAAGGGCCGCGGGGAAATCGAAGACAATGTAAAGAAGATCATTGCTTCTACCGCAGTCGCGCAAAAGTGAAGACCTTCCTAAAACTCGCGCTGATTTTGTTGTGCAGTTTGCAGTTGATCGCTCAAGAGTCGATGGGGCGAAAGGTCCCGTCGGTCACGTTGCTTCCACCGGCAACCCCCAGCGTGTTGCGGGGCAAGGCGAATACAGTGAATCTGGAATTCAAAGTGGATCCCGGATTTCACATAAATTCGAATAAACCTTCTGCTGAGTACCTGATTCCAACCACACTAAAATTGGATCCTCCGACGGATATTGTGGTTGGGCAGGTTACCTATCCTGAGGGGAAGGAACTCAGCTTTGCATTCGACCCCAACGAGAAGCTCAGCGTGTACAGCGGAGAATTTACTCTAGGCGTCAACGTTCGACCGCTCAGTACGGTGATACCGAGCAAGTATGAAGTCCGGGGCACGCTGAAATACCAGGCCTGCGACAACGCCGCTTGCTATCCGCCAAAGACGGTTCCGGTGCAGTTCCAAGTGAAAGTGGTGAAAGCACCGCCGCCACGCAAGAAAAATCCAGCTCAGAGTCCGCACGGATAAAGTAGTTCGCCCCAGCCACAGAAGTTCTCATCGTGTTGCCAACCTTTGTATCTTGCCCGCATCGAATTCGGGTCGTCCGAAAAATGGGCGAAAGAGAAATGCGGGAGAAAGATGATGCCACACGCTTCAGAGCGCCTGCCGATGCTCGACAACGAGCGCTCGTTCAATCGTCGCAGCTTATTCAAATCCGCGGGAGCTCTGGTGGGACTGTCGCTGTTCGCCGGAAGTTCGACGGGCGGATTCGGTCAGACCGGAAAAAGCGCACATTCGGGAAAGGTGGTGAATCAATCGCTGACCTCGAAGACCATGGGCTTCATGCTGGCTCACGAGCAGTTTCCGGTGACGGAGTTGGTCGAGTTCGGTATCGCGGCCGAGGAAGCCGGATTTGATCTGCTCGCGACGAGTGATCACCTTCAGCCCTGGCAGTCCAATGAAGCACACTGCGGAGAAGCATGGGTGACCATGGGGGCAATCGGCCAGCGGACGCGCCACATTTGGATGGGGACCACAGTCACGTGTCCGACATTTCGTTATAACCCGGCGGTTGTAGCTGAGGCGTTTGCATCGCTGGGCAGGCTTTATCCGGGGCGCATTTTTCTTGGGGTCGGCTCGGGTGAGGCATTGAACGAGCAGGCGGCCGTGGGTTCGTGGCCAAAGTGGCAGGAGCGCTCCGAGCGGCTAGTCGAGGCTACGGACATCATCCGGCAACTTTGGAAAGGTCAGCAAATCGATCACAAGGGCACGTATTACACCGTGAATGCGAAACTGTATGACCCTCCGCTGAAGGCGATTCCTTTGCTGATGGCGGCCAATGGCCCGAAGGCCATGAGGCGTGCAGGGCAATATGGAGACGGGTTGATCACTGATCCGAAGACCTGGAAACAACATAAGGACGAATTCTTAGAAGGGGCGAAAGCTGCAGGGAAGAATCCGTCCGCTATGCCGGTTCTCGTGGAGCAGTATGTGATCGTGGGAAATCAGAAAGACGCAGAGGCGGCTGGCGAGTTGTGGCGTTTTGGACCGAAAGCGTTCAAAACTTATTACAACCTGAGAGACCCGAGAGAAATTCAGCGACGGGCTGATGCGGAGATCCCGCTTGATCAGGTTTATGGGGACTGGCCGGTGAGCACCGAACCGAACGTCCATCTCAAAACGGTGAATGAGCTTTTCGAGAGCGGAGTGACGATCGTGAACATTCACTCCGGCCAACGGGATCAAAGAAAAGTGATCGAGTTTTACGGCAAAGAAATCCTGCCCAAGGTGAAGCAGGGGGCGATGGCAGCGTGAACTACTGAGACTTCTTTTCGATCTTGGCCCATGTGTCTTTAAGCGCGACGGTGCGGTTGAAAACCGGTTTTCCCGGGGTCGAGTTGGCGTCAACGCAGAAATATCCGAGGCGCTCGAATTGATAACGGCTGCCGACGGCAGCGCTGGCCACGGAGGGCTCCAGTTTGCAGGCTTTGAGCAGTTCAAGCGAGTTTGGGTTCAGATTGACGGTGAAGTCCTGGCCCTCTGCGGTTTGAGTGGGGTCTTCTTTGGTGAACAGCGTTTCGTAAATTCGGACGTCCGCGTCTACCGCGTGCGCAGCCGAAACCCAGTGGATAGTGGACTTCACCTTACGGCCATCGGGCGCATTGCCACCGCGGGTTGCCGGGTCGTAGGTGCAGTGCACCTCGACGACGTCACCCCGATCATTCTTCACCATGCTCGTGCAAGTAACGAAGTATCCGTAGCGCAAGCGTACTTCGCGGCCGGGTGACAAGCGGTAGTACTGCTTCGGCGGGTTTTCGCGGAAATCGTCCTGCTCAATATAAAGGACGCGAGAAAACGGAATCTTACGGGTCCCGGAGGATGGGTCTTCGGGGTTATTCACGGCGTCCATCTCTTCGACTTGGTGCTCGGGATAATTGTCGATGACGACTTTGAGTGGCTTGAGCACCCCCATGACGCGAGGCGCCCGCTTGTTCAGGTCTTCGCGCACAAAATGCTCGAGCATGGACAGATCGACAATTCCGTTGGTTCGCGAAACTCCCGCTGCCGCGACGAAATTGCGGATCGCTTCGGGGGAGTAGCCTCGACGGCGCATCCCTCGCAGAGTTGGCATGCGTGGATCGTCCCAGCCACTGACGTAATTTTCCTCGACCATGCGACGGAGCATGCGCTTGCTCATGATGGTGTACGTCAGGCTCAGGCGATCGAACTCAATCTGCTGAGATGGGAAAATTCCGAGCTGCTCGATGAACCACTTGTAAAGAGGCTGGTGGTCGGCGAATTCGAGCGAGCACATGGAGTAGGTGACCTTCTCGATCGAATCCGACTGGCCATGGGCGAAGTCATACATGGGATAAATGCACCACTTGCTTCCGGTGCGGTGATGATCCGCGTGCAGAATGCGGTACATCACGGGATCGCGCATGTTCAAATTCGGCGAATTCATGTCGATCCTGGCGCGCAATACCCGGGAACCATCGGGGAATTCGCCAGCCTTCATGCGCTCGAACAGACCTAGGTTCTCTTCAACTGAGCGGCTGCGGTAGGGGCTGTCTTTGCCCGGCTTGGTCAGGGTGCCCCGGTACTCGCGAATCTCATCGGCTGAGAGGTCGTCCACGTAGGCTTTGCCGTCGCGAACGAGTTTGACCGCCCATTCATAGAGCTGATCGAAGTAGTCGGAAGCGTAGAACAGGCCGTCCCAGTGAAAGCCCAACCACTTGACGTCCTCCATGATGGAGTCGACGTACTCGGTATCTTCCTTGGAAGGATTAGTGTCGTCAAAGCGCAGGTTGGTCTTGCCACCGAATTCGTCGGCCAGACCAAAATCCAGGCAGATGGCTTTCGCATGTCCGATATGCAGATATCCGTTGGGCTCGGGAGGGAAACGCGTCTGCACGCGGCCGGCGTACTTATTGGTCTTCAAATCCTCCAAAACGATGTCCCGAATGAAATTGGATGGACGAGGCTCGGCAGTTGGGCCGGATTCGGTGGTCGCGCGACTGGGGGAGACGGTCATGTTCGGTAGATTTTTATGCTAGCACGGCGCACCGGAGGGAAGGCCCAGAGTGCAACGGCGCAGAAAGGGCTTTAGCCCGCCAATCTTTAGTAACCACTCATGGTTACCTAAAGGTCGATCCAGCACTCGATTACCTCTAAACTAATGTTGTTCTCTGTTGTATGGTGTGAAAACATGGGAGGCACAGGCGTGGCCACCCAAAAGTTAAGAGCAGGTAGGGGCTGTTTAAATCTCCCATGAACAGCGATTCCATCAGTATGGTTTTGGTGCCCGGTATTGCGGCACTCCTGCTCTTCCTGCTGTTCACCTACCTGTATGAGCAAAGCCGGCAACAATACTTCCGGGCGTGGCAATTCGCCTGGGCTTTTTACGCTCTTCATTATTGCGTAAACGCGTGGAACGCGTTCCGGTCGCCGTCAGTCCCAGTAACTCTGCTTGCGTCGTTGCTGCTGGTGGCGATGACCCTATGCATTTTCGTGTCGACCCGGCTCATGCGGGAGAAGTTTGAGCCGCGCTGGGAAGACGGTGCGCTGGCTCTCGCTGGAATCGGACTTTCGTGGTGGAATTTGCGGGAGCAGATTTCAAGCGGGGTTTTCTCCCCGGACACGGCTCCCACCACCCACTTGCCGCTCGATGTAGGCATGGGGCTGGTTCTGCTTTACTGCTCATTCTATTTTTACCGCCATGCCCATCGGAAGAATTCTTTGGCCTTTAAGCTCCTGGCTATCTCGCTCGCACTGTGGGCCGTATTGATGGTATTCGGGGAGTTGCGTAATCCATTCGTGGCTCTCTTCGGGACGGCAGGCCACTATCTTGGACCGATTCCGCAGATGCTGCTCGGCGTCGCGATGGTGATGGTGCTTTTTGAAAACGAGCGAAATGCCGTTCAGGAGAATGCGCTGGCTTTTTCGACGTTGGGCGTCGATCCCATGCGCCTGCTCTCGGCGGACGACCTCACGCCGAGCCTGCAAAGCATTCTGGATCGCCTGGTTGCGCCTCTGCCGACGGGACGTGCCGTCATCTATATCTCGGATCGCTGGCGCGCTCTGCTGCCTTCGGTGCAACGCGGTTTCTCACCGGAACTATTGACCAAGTTGGAGAAAACCGGGGCTGGGGAATATATCGCGGAGCTGGCTTATCGCCGCGGCGGATTCGTGACGTTCCGGAATGTGACGGAGATGACCGAACCGCTTCCTGCGTTTCCCGGCGTGCGTTTCGAACAGTTCCGTCAATTGATGGTGCAGGAAGGGATTCGGCATGTCACGGCGGTAAGTCTGCAAACTCGCGAGCACAGTTTCGGAGTGATTTTCTTTCCGCACGCGGCGCGTAGTGTTTTCGGGTCTTCGAATCTGCGCTTACTGATTGGCCTTGCGCTGCAGATTGGGCTGACGCTCGAAAACTATGTGGTCATGCACAATGCGCAGCGCCGGACGAAAGAATATGAATTGCTGACGCAAATCGGGCAGGCGATCAGCTCGCGTCTAGATCAGGACGAAATTCTTCGCACGGTGCATAAAGAACTGGGCCAGATTTTCGATACCAACGATTTCTATGTTGCCTTCCAGGAGGGCGACGAAATCAAGTTCGAGCTCGAAGTGTTTCATGGTCAGTTTCGTGCGAAGCGGTCGCGAAAATATAACAACGGTTTGACTGAGTATATTTTGCGCACCGGCCAGCCATTGCTGATTCGCTCCGATCTTGAAAAAGCACGCGAGCGCCTCGGGACGACGTTTATCCCGCCGAATCCCGCGAAATGCTTCTGCGCAGCCCCGATCTTGCTTGGTGGGAAGACCGCGGGCGTGATGGCGGCGCTAAGCACTGAGCGCGAATATGTGTTTGAGCAGCGCGATATGGAAGTGCTGCAAACCGCTGCCGGGCAGGTTTCAGTGGCAGTCGAAAACGCCCGTTTATTTGCCGAAGAACAGCGGCGAGCCCGGCAATTTGCGTTCCTGAACAGCATCTCGAAGACTGCAATCTCCAGCGAAGATGCTGAACAGATGCTGATCGAGATCGTTGGTCATATCCAGAAAACCTTTCAGTTTGATCATATCGGCATCGGAATCTTCGACTACGCGCGCAAGGAAGTGGAAATCAAAGCCGAAGCAGGAACCACGGCGAAGGCGCTCGGAAAGAGGATTCCACTGGGGATTGGCATTTTGGGCCGAGTGGCAAGGACAGGCGAGAGTGCTCTGGTGCAAACCAGTGGTGATGCTCAACTGCAGGGAGTTTTGCCGGAATCGCGCGCGGTGCTGTGCATACCGATCAGCTATGGCGACACGCTGCTTGGTGTTCTGAACGTGGAAAGCCGGAACGAGGACGCTTTTGCTCCGGAAGACGTTCTGATCATGAATACGCTGGCCGACCTTCTGGCAACGGCTCTGCACAACTCGTTCGTGTTTCAGAAATTGCAGCAGCAGTCGATCACGGATGGGCTTACTGGAATCAAGACCCGGAGATTTTTCTGGGAGTCCCTTACTTCCGAATGGAAACGAGCTTCGCGATCGGGCCGGCCGTTCTCGGTTGTATTGATCGATCTCGACAAGTTTAAGGAAGTAAATGACGGACTGGGCCACCTGGAAGGAGATCTCGTACTGGCGCGGGTAGGACGGTTGCTGGAGCAGAAATGCCGTCAATCGAACGTCGTGGCCCGGTACGGAGGGGATGAATTCATTATTCTTATGCCGGAGACGGGAGTCGAGCAGGCGCAGATTCTAGCTGAGCGTTTGCGACTCTGGTTGTCGACCGACCCGATGCTGCAGGAGCACCACATCACGGGGAGCTTTGGCGTGGCCAGTTTCCCGGTTCATGGACTCTCGGCCGAGGACATCATCCGGGTTGCCGATTCTGGCATGTACATGTCGAAGCATGCGGGCGGAGACCGAGTCTCGACGGCTGACGAGTTCGGAGTGGATGAACACGGAGCCATGCAGCGGCAATTGGTGTCGGCTTACATCGAAGGATTTTTCCAGCGCGAGCACACAGGTCCGGAGCATCTGGACGAGCTGCTGACGACTTTGAGAAAGCTTTCCAGCGGTGAGGAAGGAGATCCGCATACTAACACGGAGGTATTGCGGGAATCCATCGATGCACTGAACCGGGCCGCGGAGATGCGGGAAGTGAATGGTTCCGGACACGGGGATTTGGTTGCGCGGTACAGCCAGCTGATTGCTCGCGCTTTAGCGCTTTCTGCGGAAGACATTGAGGATATTGGTTACGCGGGCCGGGTGCATGATGTAGGAAAAATATTTGTGCCGGACCGGATTCTAAATAAGAATGGCCCGCTGACGGACGATGAGTTCTACCTGGTAAAGTTGCATCCTCACGTAGGTGCCGAAATTCTCGCCACGATTCCGCACAGCGAACCTCTGCAGAAAGCCATCGAGCATCATCATGAGGCGTTTGATGGAAGCGGATACCCGCAAGGATTGCGGGGAGAAGAAATCCCGCTGTGGGCGAGGATTTTGTCGGTTGCCGATGCTTATGTGAATATGACCAGCGACCGACCGTTTGCGCCCGCAAGGACGGCAGAACAAGCGCTGGCGGAACTCGAGAGGTTCAGTGGGATTCGCTATGACGGAATGCTGGTCCGCATTCTTTTCCGCGAATTAAAAAGTGAAAGAGCGTCGTCGAGCCTAACCTAGGCGCAGCAAGTGGAGATTCTGCAGCTCCCTTCCTATATCACTTGCAAGTAAGAGCTAGAAACTGGAAACTATCCTCCCATGTCTGTCGAGCTATCGCTGAAAGGGAAAGTCGCGCTCATCACAGGCGGGTCGCGCGGAATCGGAGCGGCCACGGTGCGCATGTTCGTCGAAGCTGGAGCGCGCGTGATGTTCAACTACGAGAAATCGCGCGAACGAGCGGAGCAGTTGGTAAAAGAATTGGGCGATGAGCATTGCGCTGCCATGGCGTGCAATCTTTCAGGAACTGAGACCGCCGGAGAGTTGGTGGCTGCCACAGTGAAACACTTTGGGCGGCTGGATGCGCTGGTGGCTAACCATGGCGTATGGCCGTCGGAGGATGCCGCTGTCGATCAGATGTCCGACTCGCAGTGGCGCAATACGATCTCGGTCAACGTCGATGCGGTGTTTGGACTGATCAAACATTCGGTCGCGCGAATGAAAAAGCAGGGGAAACAGTCAGGAGCGGCAGGTCACATTGTTCTAGTCAGTTCGACGGCGGGACAGCGTGGCGAAGCGTTCCATTGTGATTACGCGGCCAGCAAAGGCGCGCTAATCAGCATGGTGAAGGGGCTATCGACGGAACTGGCGAGAGACGGAATTTATGTGAATTGCGTGGCGCCGGGATGGGTCCATACTGATATGTCGACACCGGCTTTAGAGGATCAAAAGCGAAGTGCAGCTATCTTTGCCACGATTCCGATCGGCCGGGTAGCGAAGCCGGAGGAGATTGCGGCTCCGATTCTGTTTTTATGCACGGCCCATGCCGGCTTCATCACGGGAGAGATTTTTAACGTGAATGGCGGGGCGGTGCTGGCGGGATAGTTTGTAAAGGAACCCAAGCAGCTAGAATTTGCTTGGGAGCGTCTTACCTATTGAGAACCATGAAATTCATCCTTTGCCTCTGCCTATTTTCCGGGTTGGCGCTTGCTCAAGCGGCCTCTTCGCAACCCGCCGCTCCGGCTCAGGGTTCGGTGGATCAAGAGAATGCGAATAAGGCAAAAGAGCTCATCCAACAAGCGATCGATGCGTTAGGCGGGGATGCTTACCTCGGAATTCAAGACATTAGCCAGGAAGGACGCACCTATGGTTTTCACCATGGGCAATCCGAGGGAGTGGGAGTTGTCTTTTGGCGCTTTTACAAATACCCCGACAAAGACCGCGTGGAGCTAACGAAGAAGCGCGACGTGAAGTACATCTACAACGGAAATCAGGGGTATGAGGTCACCTACAAAGGCACCCGCGCCGACGATCCAAAAGCGGTTGCCGACACGCTGCGGCGGCGACAATATGCTCTCGACTATGTTCTCCGGGAGTGGATCCATCAGCCGGGGATCGCGCTTTTCTACGAGGGCGCGACAGTCGCGGCTCAGAAAGACGCACAACAAGTCACCATCATGAATTCGAAGAATCAGGCAGTAACGTTGTATTTCGATTCCAGCACGCACCTGCCTGTGAAGAAGAGCTATTCGTGGCGCGATCCGACGGATCAGGAGCGCAACGTGGAAGACGAAGTTTACGACAATTACCGACCGGTGCAGGGAATCATGACCCCCTTCAGCATTACCCGTTTGTATAACGGGGACATGGCCAACCAGCGATTTCTGCATTCGGTTGAGTACAACAAAGGCCTGAATGATTCGCTTTTTGAGGCCAGCATCACCTATGACCCGCAAAAATCGCCGGGGAAAAGATAGCCTCCGCAGACAGATCTCGCCGAAGTCCCGTCTACCGC
>Ga0335078_10015439_pt1 | contig 11341 bp, 9 predicted proteins | sample Lox_Sample_32_FD_206711 | JGI IMG/M metagenome (GOLD analysis project Ga0335078, IMG submission 206711) | Soil microbial communities from Loxahatchee National Wildlife Refuge, Florida, United States - Lox_Sample_3.2 | ecosystem: Environmental > Terrestrial > Soil > Wetlands | place: USA: Florida...
AGCCCCTGCCGCTCGCAGACCGCTCGGCGGTCCTGGTGCTGAGCATCTTCGGGCCGCGCAACGCCGCCGAGACCAGCCGCATCCTCACCCCCCGGCGGGACCCTGATCATAGTCGTGCCAGGCACCGGGCACTTGCGCGAACTCCGGCCGCTCGGCACGATCAGCATCGACCCGCGTAAGCCCCAGCGGCTCGCCGGGGCTTACCGTGATTACGCCCGATCCGGCGTCACCAGCGTGAACTACCGGCTGAGCCTGGATCACGCCGATCTCACCGCGCTGGTGTTCATGGGGCCCAGTGCCCGTCACATCACGCCGCCGGCGCTGGCGGGCCGCGTCCGCTCTCTGCCCAGCCCGTTCACCGTGACAGTCGACCTGCAGATCAGGATCTTCCAGCACCCCCGCGCCCTCGCCTGGGTGACAACTCCCCCGGAGAAGAGATGACACACCGGACCGACGTAGGCCGGGTGGCGGATGTCTGGCGGGCTAGCGCGGCCGCATTCTGGGAGCGTTGCGGCCAGGTGGGCAGTTGTATGTCCGAGGCGGGGGACGGCAGGCGATCACCGCCGCGACACAGAACCGCTGAAAGACGAGAGGGGCCATGATGGATCCGCTGGCAGTATCGCCGAGGTCAGCTCGCCTGCTTGAGGGAAAGCGGTGCTGGCATCAGCCCCGGTGCCCCGATGCTCTGGCGCCCGATCGCATGGCCGCGCGAGCCGTGTCGAGCCATCCCGAGCAAGGGTGGAGCCTGCTCTGCAACGGCGTCGTGACGTTTGACGACGGCGGCGCACTACTGCCTGGCGGCCTGGCCGTTCAGCCTGCGTCCATCGTGAGGGCCGCGGCCTGAACGGACAGGAACGGCCGTGAGCAAAGAGCGGACGATGGCAGATGACATCACCGGCCAGGCGCAGGACAACAGGGAATACGTGCGCAGGCTGCTTAAGGAAAGGCAGCCCGACTTCGCCGTCATGCTGGAATCGGTTGTACGTGAGCTGGCTTGCCCAAGGTGCCCTGGCCCGGGCTGAGACACCACCCGCCTGCAACGAGGGTGACCCAATCGTGTCAGCTGCTGAAGAGCACCTGCTTGGCATAGGCGGTGTCGAGGTATTCGGTGACGGCTGCAAGTCGCCCATCGACGATCCGGAAGACGCCGGCATAGTCGCTGTCGTAACAGCGGCCGTCACGGGTGCGGGCGTGGGTGGTCCACTCAGCGACGGCATACTCGCCGTCAGCGATGATCCGGTGGACATCTTGCACCACGGGCACCTCCGGGTCGAGGCGGCCGAATATCTGGGGGAAGAACCCGTCCATGATTCCGTCCGGACCGGTCCACGTTCCCGAGGCAGGAAGGCTGCCGCGCAGGATCCAGGTTGCATCCGGCGCGAAAGTGGCCCTCAAGGCGTCCATGTCGCCAGCCCGGAGGGCGCGGAAAAAGTCTGCCACCACTGCGCGGCTGGTTTCGGTTGAGGCTTCCTGCATGAGTTTCTCCTGCTGTGTGCTGCTTGTTTGAGGATGAACGGATGGCCTAGCCACCCAGTCACGTGGCCCGGTAGAACACCGTCTGCGGAGCTCAGGCCGGTCGCGGGGCGCGCCGGTCGCGTCGCTCCGCCAGCTCCCCGGCGGAGACCAGGGTCAGCATCGGCTCGCCGGGAACCCCGATCATGACGACCAGGAACCTGCTCCGCGCGTCGCTGAGATGATTCGCCGCCTGGTAGTGGATAACATCGCCGCCGGGTTCCCAGAATGCCTCCCCGGCACGGATCACGCGCTCGGGTTCCCCCTCGAGCTCGAACGTCATCTCGCCTTCCAGCATGTAACCGAACACCGGCCCGGAGTGCCGGTGCGGCGGGGTGCCGGGATCCCCGGGCGGCAGCTCGACCGTCGCGGTCATTACCTCAGCCGGCACCGGGATGGATGGTGGCTGCTGTGTCAGCAGCATGGTGAGGCCAGAACCTGGCAGAGGGTGTGACGGCATGTTAGGCACTCTCCCGAGTGAATCGGCAATCGCGATGAGCGATGCTGTCAGCGTGCCGCCGCGGCGGACGCGAGACATCCGCCATCCGGCTTAGGCCGGCCTGCCGGTGCCGCCGAGCGCTGGCTGACCCCCTCAGGCCGTGATCTACCTGACTGGATGGCTGGGTGACAAACACGTCGCCATGCGTCCCGGCTCAGCATCGGCAGCGCCGGGGAGATGCGTATCCGGCCTGCTGGATCGCCAGTGCGGGATCCCCTGATACCAACATGGGCCGGCTGGCCGATGTCTCGGCCAGGGCGGCGACGCCACGCTGACCAAGCAGGCAGTGCCGCGTCCGGATGACACCGGACAGGCGGGACTGTCTCACCCGGAAGCGATCATCACAGCCTGACGCCGCGCCCATGCCGGCCGTCAGGGCCGGGTGATCGCCAGCGGCACGGAAGGTAATGCGCATGCGGCCGGAAATCGGTGACTATGCACTGCTCGGCGACACGCGGACGGCGGCGCTGGTCAGCCGGGGAGGCTCGGTCGACTGGCTGTGCGTGCCCCGGTTCGACTCACCGGCCTGCTTCGCGAGCATCCTGGGCGGCAGCGAGCACGGGCGCTGGCTGCTCGCTCCCGCGGCAGCGCCGGTGGCGGCCCGGCGGGGCTACCGCGGGGACACGCTGGTCCTGGAGACCGACTACGAGGGCCGGTGACCGGCCGGCAACGGGTGCCGTTCGTCCTCACCTGGTTTCCCGCGGGCGAGCCGGCGCCCCCGCACCCCGATCCCGAGGCCCTGATCAGCGGCTGTGAGCGCTGGTGGCAGGCCTGGGCCGCGCAGTGTACCTACGACGGCCAGTGGCGCCCGGCGGTCATCCGGTCACTGCTGACCCTCAAGGCGCTCATCTACGCGCCGACCGGCGGGATGGTCGCCGCCCCGACGACCTCGCTGCCCGAGCGGATCGGCGGAACCCGCAACTGGGATTACCGCTATTGCTGGCTGCGGGACGCCGCGCTGACCCTCACCGTGCTGTATGACGCCGGTTACCCGCAGGAGGCGCTGGCCTGGCGGGACTGGCTGCTCCGCGCCGTCGCCGATGACCCCTGTGGGCTGCAGATCGTCTACGGCCCCGGCGGGGAGCGGCACCTGCCCGAACGAGAGGCCACTTGGCTTCCCGGCCATCATGGATCGGCGCCGGTGCGGATCGGCAACGCCGCGGCCGGCCAGTTCCAGCTCGACGTCTACGGCGAAGTCGCCGACGCCCAGTACGCGCTGGTGCTGGAAAAGGGCTTCGCGGACGGCCAGCAGCACCTTATCCGCCGGGTGCTGGCCGTCCTGGAGCAGGCTTGGCGGCGGCCTGATGAGGGCATCTGGGAAGTTCGCGGCCCCCGGCGCCACTTCACCTACTCCAAGGTGATGGCCTGGGCCGCCTTCGACCGGGCCGTCAAGCTCGCCCAGCTCACCGGGCTGGACGGACCGCACCAACGGTGGCGCGCCCTGCGGGATGAGATCCACGCCGAGGTGTGCAGTTCCGGCTTCGACACCGGCCGCAACTCCTTCGGGCAGACCTACGGCTCCCGCGAGGTTGACGCCAGCCTCCTCAGGCTTCCCGCTGTCGGGTTCCTTCCCGCTACCGACCCCAGGGTCACCGCAACCGTGGCCGCGATCCGCGACGAACTGTCAGTGGGCGACGGGCTGATCATGCGCTACTCCCCTCAGGCGCAGGGCACCGTGGACGGGCTCGATGAGAGCGAAGGCGCCTTCCTGGCCTGCTCCTTCTGGCTGGCCGATGCGCTGGCACTGTCCGGCCGGCCCGATGAGGCCAGCACGCTGTTCGAGCGATCGCTAACGCGGTGCAACGATGTGGGGCTGCTGGCCGAGCAATACGACCCTCACGGTGGGCAGCTCACCGGCAACTTCCCGCAGGCCCTCTCACACCTGGCACTGGTCAGCACCGCGCTGCTGCTCTCACGGCAGCCGGAGGCGCGGGCCGGGAATGGGCGCCCGGCCCGATATCAGCGGCCCGGTCCGGCAACCACCCGGGCGTGGCACCGGCCCCCTACTCGCGCACGAATCAAGGATGGATCACTATGACAGCACTCAGGTCTTCCCGATCCGCCCGGCCGGCCGGGTGGAGCACCGCCCGGCTCGTCACCGCCGTGACCGGCGTGCTGCTCGCCCTGTGCTCGCTCGGGCTGCTGGCGGCAGGCGGCACAGCCGCGTGGGCCGACGGGACCCAGCGGCACGGCGGCGACATCGATCTCGGCACCTGGAGCTACCGCAGCACGGGCTACGCCGTGGCCGGCCGGCCGGCGGACATGTTCGGTGAGCCGGGCGGCTGGGACGTACTGCGATCGCTGCTCGGGACGGTCCGGATCCGCGTCACCTCCTCCACCGGTTCGAGCCCCGTATTCCTCGGCATCGCTCCGGCTCGCGCCGCCAGCGGCTACCTCGCGGGCGTCAGCTACGCCACCGTCCGCGGCATCACCCGCGACCACGCCACGTACGCCGCCCACCGCGGCGTCGCTCCCGCAACGGCACCCGGGCAGGCCGGCATCTGGGCCGCCGAGGCCGCCGGCCCTGGCAGTCAGACCCTGACCTGGCCTGCCAGGGATGGCAACTGGACGGCGGTCGCCATGAACACCGACGGATCACGGCCAGTGGCCGTACGTATTGAAGTCGCCGCCGCGCTGCCGTCACTGCCCTGGATCGCCGCCGGCCTGCTAACCGGCGGGGGCTTCCTCCTGGCGGCGGGAATCATCCTCATCGTGGTTCCTGCCCGTCAGGCCAGAAGGCCGCGCAGAGACGCTGCAGGGCATGATCGATGACCATAACGCGGGCCACCGGGGTACCCCGCTCGCCGGCCGTGGCCGGGAATAGCCTTCATGTTATGGGAAGCCTGGCGCCAGTCCCGGCCATCCGCGGGCGTGAGGCAGAGACCGCGATCCTGGAAGAGACCCTGGATCAGGTTGAGTCGGGCCGCCGGGCGGTCGCGCTGATCGAGGGCGAGCCCGGCATCGGCAAGACCCGTCTGCTGGATGCGGCGCTGGAGGACGCGCGGAGCCGGGGCATGCAGATCGCGGCGGGCCGGGCCGAGGAGCTGGAGCGGACCCGGCCGTTCGGCGTGATGGCCGACGCGTTCGGGTGCGCCAGGTCTTCGCCGGATTCCCGGCGGGCGGCCATCGGGGGTCTGCTGGCGGCCGGGGGAGACCGGGAGCGGGATCCGATCACGGTGACCAGCGATCCGGGGCTGCGCTTCCGGGTCGTCGATGCCGTCGCTGACCTGGTGGAGGAACTCGCCTTGCCAGGCCCGCTCGTGATCGGCCTTGATGACCTGCAGTGGGCCGATGTGTCCAGCCTGCTGACGCTGAGCGCGCTGAGCCGCCGCGTTGAATATCTCCCGGTAGGCCTCATCGCGTGCTTCCGGCCGGCGCCGCGATCCCCGGAGCTGGACCGGCTGGCCGCTTCGCTGGCGGCGGCCGGGGGACGGCATCTGAACCTGGGCGATCTCACCGAGCAGGCGGTGACGGAGCTGGTAGCAGATGCAGTGTCGGCCGCCCCGGGCCGGGGGCTGCTGGCCGGGATTTCGGGGGCCGGGGGCAACCCGCTGTTTGTCACCGAGATGCTCGGGGCGCTAGCCCAGGAAGGGATGATCGAGACCTCCGGCGGGCAGGCCGAAGTGGCACAGGTAATCTTGCCGCCCACGCTGCGGCTGACGATCCTGCGCCGCCTGAGCTTCCTATCCGATGACACGCTGCAGGCGCTGCGTGCGGCCTCGATCCTGGGTTCCGGTTTCACTGTCACCGACCTGTCGGTGACGATGGCCCGGCCGGCCCTGGAGCTATTCCAGATGCTGGCGGAAGCGATCACCGGACGGGTGCTGGAAGATGACGGTGACCGGCTCCGGTTCCGTCACGACCTGATCCGCGATGCTATCTACGAGGATATGCCGGCGGCCATCCGCAGCGGGCTGCACCGTGAGGCCGGGCAGCGGCTGGCACAAGCGGGAGCGCCGTCCTTGCCCGTGGCCGAGCATCTGGCGCGCGGTGCCGGACAGGGGAACACTGAAGCCATCTCCTGGCTGACCAGGGCCGCCCGTGAGGCTGCGCCGAGATCGCCGGAGGTGGCCGCTGACCTGATGGGGCGAGCAGCCGGGCTGATGCCGCCGGGCGACCCGGACCGCGACAGCCTGCTCGCCGAACGGGCCAGCAGCCTGATGCTGGCGGGTCGGATCCCCGACGCCCTGGCTGCCTGCCGCTCGCTGCTCGAGCGCCGTCACGCTCCAGGCGCAGAGGGGCCGGTCCGGATTTGTCTCGGGCACGCCCTGCTCGCCCAAGGGCAGGTGCGCGACGCGCTGCAGGAACTGGAGTGGGCAGGCCAGTCACCCGCCCTGTCCGGCGCCGAACAAGGCGCCGCGAAAGCGTGGGCAGGCTTCGCCCGCGTGTCGCTGGGCGACCTCGACGGCGCCGCAGCTCTGGCCGGGCAGGCCCGCCCGGCGGCCGCAGCCGCGGGCGATCACCTGACCACCAGCATCATCATGTCGACGGAGGCCAGGATCCCGGAATCCCGCGGCCGCCTCCGGGAGGCGCTCAGGCTGGCCGACCAGGCAGTGCAGCTGGCCGATGCGAGCCCTGGCCGGCTGGGGCACCGTTTTCCGGTCTGCCAGACCCGCGGGCGCATCCTCATCGAACTCGGCCGGCTCGAAGAGGCCAGGTCCGCGCTTGGCGCCGGCATGCGGATCTGCGAGGAACTGGGCGTCCGCTGGGCCCTCGCCGCCCACCAGATGTACCTGGCCTACGGGCGGTTCGTCGCCGGGCAGTGGGATGACGCCATCGCCGAGCTCGAGGCGAGCATCAAGCTCGCAGAGGAGACCGGCGAAACCTACAGCCTCGTGTACGCCCACGGCCTGCTGTCCCGGATCAGCCTGTACCGCAACGACCTCAACCGCGCCCGGGAAGCCGCCGCCGCCGCTGAGGAGAACCTGGCCGGCTGGGGCAGCGGCCACAGCCTGACCTGGGTGGCATGGCCACGTGCGCTCATCCTGGAGGCAAGCGGCGAACCTGGGCAGGCGCTCGCCACGATGGCCGGCCTGTGGGACTGGTGCGCCAGCTCCGGGCTCGCGCTGGAACACCCGGCCATCGGAGCCGATCTTGTCCGGCTCGCGCTGGCCGCGGGGGATCTGGGGCGAGCCAGGCAGGCGTCAGCAGCAGTCGCCCAGGTTGCCTCGGCCAACGACGTGGCCTGGATGACGGGCGAGGCGCTGCGCTGCCAGGGCCTGATTGAGGATGACACCGAGATTCTGCAGGCCGCTGCGGCCGCACATGCCCGCGGGTCGCGTCCGCTCCGGCTCGCGCTCGCCTGCGAGGACGCGGGCAGCGCCCTCACCCGGCACGGGCACGCGGAACGCGCCCGCCCGCTGCTGGACCGCGCGGCCGGCATCTATGAGCGGCTCGGCGCCGCCCGTGACCTGGCCCGCGCCGAAGCCGCGTTGCGCGAGGCTGGCATCCGGCGCGGGCGCCGGGGCCCCCGTGGCCGGCCTCAGGTCGGCTGGCAGAGCCTCACCCCGACCGAGTTGTCCATATCAGGCCTGGTCGCCGAGGGACTGTCCAATCGTCAGATCGGCGAGCGGCTGTACATTTCATACCGGACTGTGCAGACACATCTCGCACACGTATTCGCCAAGCTGGACATTTCCTCACGTGCCCAGCTCGCCGCCGGCGTAACCCGGCGGCGCGACGGGATGGGCCAAGCGGATCAGAAATGACTGAGCAGGACAGGACGATGCGCGCGGTCCGTATTCACATCCAAGCGGGGCCGGAGGCACTGGTCGTGGAGGAGGCTCCCTACCCGTACACGGCCGAGAACGACGTCATGATCCGGGTGCACGCGGCCGGGTTCACGCCCGGCGAGCTGGACTGGCCGAGCACCTGGAAAGACCGGGCCGGGCGAGATCGCGGCCCGGTGATCCCCGGCCACGAGGTCTCCGGCGAGGTTGCCGGGCTCGGCATGGGGACCACCGGACTGACGGTAGGCCAGCGGGTGTTCGGCCTTACCGACTGGACCCGCGACGGCACGCTGGCTGAGTATGTGGGGGTCGAGGCGCGCAACCTGGCGCCGCTGCCCGGCTCCATCGACCACATCCGTGGTGCTGCGCTGCCGATGGCCGGGCTGACGGCCTGGCAGGCGCTCTTCGACCACGCCGGCCTGCGGCCGGGGCAGACCGTGCTGGTGCACGGGGCCGCAGGAGCGGTGGGCGACCTGGCGGTGCAGCTAGCGAGGGAGGCCGGGGCCCGCATCATCGGCACGGGGCGGGAGCGGGACCGCGCGGCCGTGCTGGAAGCCGGCGCCGAACGTTTTGCCGCCCTCGACGCAGAGCACTTCGAGGAGGTCGCGGGACAGGTGGATGTGGTGCTGGACACTGTCGGCGGAGACGTGCTCGACCGCTCCGCGGCGGTGATCCGGTCCGGTGGGACCCTGGTCTCGGTAACCGCCCCGCCGAAGGTCAGGCCGGCCGACGGCCGCGCAGTGTTCTTCGTGGTCGAGTCGAACCGCGACCAGCTGACCGAACTCGCCCGCCGAGTACAGCAGGGCAAGCTGACGCCTAAGGTGGGCGCCGTTCGCCCGCTGGCCGAGACCCGGGACGCGTTCCTGCGCAAGCGGGGCATCCCTGGCAAGATCATCATCCAGGTCGCCTGACCCCGACCCGCTCCAGGCGCCCGCGGTCACGGCGAGCCCGGTGAGGCACTCTCAGCGTAAGGCCGCGGGAGCGTGACGGACATCCGCCATCCAGCCGATGTCGTCGCGTCGCAGTCGCACCATGGGGTTCCGGCCAGCACAAACGCAACCTGCTGGACCGCCAGGTCCACGCCATCGACCGCGGCGGTCTCCGCGAAATCAGCCCTTCAGGCGCGGCGGTGCCCCCAGCTCGCACGCAGGCGCCCAAGCCGATGTGTTAAGCGCGTCACGCCGCAGGCCAACGCCGGCCAGACGGCCGATGTCTGCCGCAGAGGTGCCGGCCCAGGCTAGCTATATCCGGCAGCACCAATCAGGAGACTCCAATGCGGCCGCCGGGCGCTCGAGTACGAGATGAGGTTCGCTGAACGGATTGGAAGGCCATCAGGACCCACCATCGGCTCCCCTGCGCCGCCTGACCTGCGCTGATCGTGCTCGCCGCCGCATCTGCAGAACAGAAGGGTATTGACATGCACGTATTCCTGGCCGGCTCGACCGGAGTGCTCGGCCGCAGGATCATCCCGCTGCTGACCGGCCACGGCCACCAGGTCACCGCCCTGACCCGGCGCAGCGACCGGGCCGGGATGCTGCGGTCCCTGGGCGCGCACCCCGCCGTGGCGGACGCGTTCGAGCCGGAGTCGCTGGCCGCAGCGGTCAAGCTAGCCGCGCCCGACCTGATCATGCACCAGCTGACCGACCTGACCTCCGGCACCAGCGCGTCCAACGCCGTCCTGCGCGTCCGCGGGACCCGCAACCTCATCGATGCGGCTCATGCCGCCGGCGTCGGCCGGGTGATCTCGCAGAGCATCGCGTGGGCCTACTCAGCCGGCTGCGAGTCGGCCGCCGAGGAAACGCCACTGGACCTCGGCGCCGCCGAGCCCAGGCTGACCACCATCCGCGGCATAGCCGCCCTGGAGCAGATGACCCGGGAGGCACCCCAATGGGTGGTGCTGCGTTATGGCATCCTGTACGGGCCGGGCACCTGGTATGAGCCGTGCGGCAGCAAGGCGGCCGACGCGCGCGCCGGCCTGCTGCCCGCCGATGACAACGTCACCAGCTTCGTCCACGTCGATGACGCGGCCGCGGCCGCGGCCCAGGCGCTGACCTGGCCGTCGGGCCCGGTGAACATCTGCGATGATGAGCCGGCCACGGGCCGGGCGTGGGTGCCTGCGTTCTGTCAGGCCGTGGGCGCCCCGACGCCGGCCCGGAGCAGCCCGGACGCTCGCCAGCCGTGGGCGCGCGGAGCCGGCAACCGCCACGCCCGCACGCACCTGGGCTGGTCACCCCGCTTCCCGTCCTGGCGCCAGGGTTTCCGCGCGATGCGCTCAGGCAGCCCCGCCCGCCAGCTCCCGCCTGCCGCCGGCCACGCCGCGGGAACGGCCGCATCCGCATCCGCTACCGACAAGAAGGAACAAGCCTCATGACGCGCACCCAGGTCACCAAAGGCAGGCTTCCGGCTCCGGCCGGGCCGTTCCCGCAGGTCGGCCACAAGAGCCAGGTGCTGCTGTTTGTCCTGCTGGCGCTGGGTCTGGCCATCTCCGGGTTGCCGTCGCCGCTGTATGGGGCCTACCAGCGGGAGTGGGGGTTCAGCTCCTTGACGCTGACGGTGATTTTCGCGGCGTACGCGGTGGCCGCGCTGGCTGCGCTGCTGGTGGTGGGCAGGTTGTCTGACAGCATCGGCCGCAAGCCCGTGCTGCTGACCTCGCAGGTCATGCTGCTGGCGGGGCTGGGGCTGTTCGTAGCGGCACGGTCGGCTGGCTGGCTGATAGCCGCCCGCGCGCTGCACGGCGCGGCGATCGGTTCGATCGCGGCGACCGCCGGCGCGGCCTTGCTCGACTTGAGGCCGTCGCACGGGGCGGTAATCGGGCGGCTCACCGGCATCGTATTGACGTTCGGCATGACGGTGGGGGTGGTTGGCAGTGCGCTGCTCGGCCAGTTCGCCCCGGACCCCCTCGTTACCCCGTACCTGGTGGCCGCAGCGGCGGTCCTGGTCACCCTGTCCGGCACTGCGCTCATGCCGGAGCCGTTGCGGGCCCGGAGGGCGCTGAACCTCCGCATCCAGCCGCGCGTACCCGCCCAGATCCGCGGGCCCTTCTGGTTTGCCGCGGTGAGCACGGCCGTAACGTGGTCGGTGCTCGGGCTGTACCTGTCGCTGGCACCAGGGCTGGCCGACCAGGCGGTCGGCCGCCACAACCTGCCGGTGGGTGCCACGATCTCGGCCGCGCTGGTCGGCACGGGCGCGGTGGCGCAGCTCATCAGCCAGCGGGCGGACGCACTGCGGCTGGCCATCGGCGGTGACCTGCTGCTCGGGATCGCCCTGCTGCTGAGCGTGACCGCGGTGGCAGCGCACAGCGCGTGGGCCATGTACCTGACCGCGGTGGTGATGGGCGCGGGCCTCGGCCCCGCCTTCAACAGCTCGCTGCGGCACCTTGCCGCCGTTATCCCGGCCGCGGAGCGCGGTCAGGTCATGTCGGCCTACTACCTCACGGGGTATCTCTCACTCGCGATTCCCGCGGTGCTCGCGGGCCTGGCGGCCACCCGGTTCGGCCTGACTCACACGTACGTGGTATTCGGTGCTGTCGTCGCGATCACCTGCGGTGCCGCGGGATGGCTGGGCAGCAGGCTCGCCGCAGAGCGCCCTAGCCCTGATGCCG
>Ga0335078_10015440_pt1 | contig 11341 bp, 12 predicted proteins | sample Lox_Sample_32_FD_206711 | JGI IMG/M metagenome (GOLD analysis project Ga0335078, IMG submission 206711) | Soil microbial communities from Loxahatchee National Wildlife Refuge, Florida, United States - Lox_Sample_3.2 | ecosystem: Environmental > Terrestrial > Soil > Wetlands | place: USA...
GCCTCCGCAGGCCTTCGTCCTCGTACATCACAGGTGAGGGCGCCTCCTCGATAAGCTTCTGGTGTCTCCTCTGTATGGAGCACTCCCTCTCGCCCAGGTGAACGCTGTTCCCCTTTTTATCGGCGAGAATCTGGATCTCGATGTGCCTGGGCCTCTCGATGTACTTCTCCATGTAAACCTCAGACCTTGAGAAGGCCGAGGCTGCGAGCCTCTGCGCCTTCTTCACGGCGTCGAGGAGCTCTCCCTTGGAGCCGCACACCTGCATGCCTATCCCGCCTCCGCCTCCTGCTGGCTTGACCATTACGGGGTAACAGATCTCCTCGGCGATCTTCAGCGCGTCGCCGTCGTCTTGGATGGCATCGAGCGCCCCAGGCACAATTGGGATGCCCGCCTTCTTCATCATCCTCCTTGCACCCAGCTTGTCCCCGAGGAGCTCCTGTGCCTTCACCTTTGGTCCTATGAACTCAATCCCGGCGTCCTCGCACATGCCGACGAACTCCGCATTCTGGGAAAGGAAGCCGTAGCCAGGGTGAATGCCCTCTGCCCCGGTCCGCTTTGCCACCTCGATTATGGCGTCCATCCGCAGGTAGCTCTTGGCGGCAGGGGCAGGCCCGATAGGGTGCGCCTCGTCTGCGTAATAGACGAACTTCGCGTTGGCGTCCGCCTCGGAGTACACGGCTATGCTCCATATCCCCATTTCCTTGCAGGCGCGGATTGCGCGTAGGGCAATTTCGCCCCGGTTCGCAATTAATATTTTCTTAAGCATGTAGGATGACCTGAGATAATCTATCTAGATAGTTATCTTGAGTGATATAACTTTTGTTAAATGTTAGAGCATTGTATTCGGCGTCAGTCCGCCCATCAGACTCTCACAGCGCGAGCTCAAGAGACCATCGTTACTTCATCCGCCGGGAGTTAATGGGAGAAGACGGTTAAAAAACATTGCTCTGCACGGTTCCGCCAGGGGTCGAACTCATCTTAGCTGGGGCAGCGTCCTCGATTCGCTTCAATTGTTTCTCGAGAAACATCCTTTCGCGGACTCGGGCATTCATAAGGCCTGCAGATCAAAACCGAAGTCGCCCCATGCACAGTGCTTAATCCTTATAGAGCCCCGGCCCTTAATTGTATAAGGTGGAATTTTTAAGTTTCTCTTGATAGGAAGAGACATCGATTATGGTGGCCCAGCAGACCCGGCGTACCTTGCAATGCTTTTGGAGAAGGTGTATCTGCCAAGTTTCGAAGTGCTGAAGGGCTGGGAAAAGGACAAAAAATGGTAGGTGGCTTTTTTGCCGCCCAAAGGGGAGGGGTGCTGATAATGGGGGCACCTTCGGCCAAGGAGCTGGGCCACTTGATGACAAGCCTTCCGTTCTGGGGGAGACTGAAATGGAAGGTCATTCCGCTTCAAACATTCCAATCCGGAATCGATGACTTAAGGATCCAGATCGAAGCAATAAAGAAAATGGCTGAAATGGCTCCAGCACCCCGATGAAAAATGCCGCGGCTTCTCAGAAATCAGAAATGGGCGCGAAAAACGCCCATTTCCGTTTCTTTTTTCCGCAAATGAGAGTAAGCCCCGAGAAGGTGTGAGCCATCACCTAAAGCTCCAGAGCCTGTACCAGTTTGTCTATGCCCTCACCTGTTCTGGCGTTGGTGACTACGACCTTCATTTTGGGGTTTGCGTCCAGAGCATCCTTAACCAGGCCGTCAACGTCGACGCCCATAGGACCGGACATGTCCTTTTTGTTGATGATCCCGACTTCAGCAGCCCTGAATATGTCCCCCTTCTTCTTTATCATGTACTCCCCCTCGGTAACGCTCACAACGACGACCCTTTTGTGGGATCCCAGTGGGAACTCTGCGGGGCATATCAGGTTGCCGACGTTCTCGATGAGGATCAGGTTTACGCGCTCCCTGAGGAGCTTTTTCGAGGCCTTCCTGACCAGAGGCGCATCAAGGTGGCACTCCCTTCCTGTGTTGATCTGGATCGACAGGACGCCATGCCTGGCCACCCTCTCGGCGTCGATGGCGGTGGCGGTGTCGCCTGCAATGACGCCTATTCTGTATTTGCTCTTCAAAGCCTCTGCAAGTCTTTCTATTATGGAGGTCTTGCCGGAGCCGATGGAGCCCATGAAATCTATTACCTTAACGCCTTGGCGGTCAAAGGTACGCCTGTTGAGCGCAGCCATCTGCTCGTTTGCCTTTATGAAGTCCTCTTCCAGCTCGATATCAAGAACTTCGTCTTCGTCAGCCTTGATCACTTCGGGCTTACTCATTAACAGCACCGACGTAAATGAGGCTGGCAGATTTATAAATAGCCCGCAAGAAAACCACTGCTTTTGGGCGGCGGATGAATTATGCAAGGGCATTGGGACAAAGAAGCCTACTCCTGCTCCGCGTCTCCCTGTGTCCAGGAGCGGCGCTGGATGAGGAGTGCGAGCATTGTCAGGACGAGCATGATCACCGCGATGGCCAGTACTAGAACGGGGGAGGTGCCTCCGCCTATAAATATCGGAATAGGACCGATGAAGAAGATGATTCCACCTCCGGAGATCGAGGAGGAGGACAACCCGAGGAAGCCGACCAGTGTAAAGGCAATCCCGGCCAGAATAATGGCTATAGCGAGAAGGTCTAGCTTCTGCATAAACTCAACCCACCAGCAGCAAAATCACAAACAATACGAAAATGGCTATGCCGACGATGATTAGTATGCGGGCGATCCGTGGATTGCTGGCTATTACGACGGGTATAGGGCCGATCATTATTATTGCTCCACCTTCCGCCTTCTTCAGATTTTTCAGGTTCCTAAGCGCAAGAAGCGTCATGCCTACGAATAGGAGGATTACTCCGATGTACAGGAATGTGAGGAAATCAGCCATACAAGCAGTGATGGATAGTTGATGCTATATTATTTTTTCTTTCCGGACTTCGATGGATCTTGCGCGGCTGGCGGGCCGCAAGGTTTGCGGGGGGAGCCTGAGACACCTATTCTCCTGCCTCGTTTTTCTTGATCCGGGCCTTGACAAGCTTCTTTATGAGCGTGGCTGGAATATCCTTGTCGAGGGGCAGATGAATGGCTGATTTGGTGGTTTTGTAGCCCACCAGTTCGGCCCTATGTTCCTCAATGACCGGAGGGCGAATGTAGAGCCCGATGTGTGCTTTCTGGAGGCCGAACCAGGCCAGTCGGCCTTTGTAGTTGTAATATGGCATTCTGTAGCTGATGCTTTCGGCAGCAGCAGGCGCTACCTCCATGATTGCTGCTCGGATCTCCCTCAGTTTGCCCCGCAGTTCCTTGGGGGCACCAGAGATATACTCGTCCACACTTTTCGGTTTTTTATTCATGCGACTCACCGCATTGCAGTTTAGCCCTTCATATTTTTGCAAAAAAATCGAATTTTTTCTATAAAACTAAGAAATGGCGGAGGGTAGCGGGACAGGTCAGGGAACACGTATTTTCATCATATCTTTATCCCCACGTTCTCTTTGACCTCTTTGAGAACAATTGCGGTCTCGGTGCTAGAAACACCCTCCACCGCACCCAAATGGTCAATCACCTTTGCCAAAGCCTCCTTGTTTGACACATCAACCCTGAGTATTAGGTAATACGGACCAGTTACATCATACGCCTCTGTTATCTCCTCCAGAGTACGCACGACGTTAAGAACCTCGTTGTACTTGCGTGGGTCAGCCCTGACTAGGATGAAGGCAGTAAGGCTCTTGCCTATTTTGGTAGGGGAGACTATTGCCCGAAAGGCCTTCAGAACACCGATCTGCTGCAGCCGTCGCACACGCAGGAATATGGTCGCCTCGCTCATGCCCGCCTCCTTTGCTATTTTCGAAAAGGGAGTGCGCGCATTGTCCTGGAGGACTGTTATTATCAGCTTATCAAGGTCATCAATATCTGCCGACATGTAATCCCTCACGGCTTTTATGATGATGCGTAATATAATTAAGTTTTTCCTATAATTTGGCGCACCACCCTAACAAAAGTTTAAAGATTTTTGGGTTTGGGTTCGATATCTGAACTGTCGGACAGATGGACTTAGGTTGCCTGCTGTTTAATACACACTCAAGCGCGGGCGATACCACCAGTCAACGGGACGGTGCAAATCACTCGGCTTGACGCCGCGGGACTAGCAGATGCATGATGAGGCACTGATCCTGGGGTATGAAGGACTCCTCGATGGTGTGTCCCTCCTCAAGCTTCACTGGGGCCCCCCTCACTACAGCGATCGGCACCGATTCGGAGGTCTCACCCATAATGAGATTCGCGGCTGACGCGATGTCATCGGCGATGGCCGCCCTTTTCAATTTCATCGGTCTGCCATAGAGGTCGGGCGTGCCGCGCAGGTCCTCCACCGGGCTGAAACCAGATACGCCAAGAGCAACGCCGCTGCTGCCCATCCTTAGCGGAAGCGTCCGGCTGTCTATTACGAGCACGCCGACATCCAAGCCGTGATCTTTGAACCTCTTTTTCAGGGCGTCAGCTGACCCCTGGGGGTCTTCAGGCCATAAAGCCGCGTGGCCCGGTGGTGCGTTTGACTGATCGATGCCGGCGTTGGCCACAAGGATCCCGCTTTTAACTGTGAGGACTGCATGCTCAACACCGCCGAGTATCGAGTCTGCCTCCCTCACCACGAGCTCTGCGAAGGGGGGTTCTATGCTGTACTTACGCGAAAGCGCCATGGCCTTCTTAGTTGGAGTGATCTTAGAAAGATCCACCAGCCGGCCCTGGGAAACCCCTATGACCTTTGCCGAAAAGACTACGATGTCGCCGCTAAGGATAGGCGTGTTGGCAGCATGCGAACATTTCAGCGCCAAGGCTACAAGGTCATCCCCGGACTTAATCAGGGGGGTCTTCACACCGAATACCTGCATTGGTGAAATGGAAATGCCTCCTATTCTTTTCTTTTCACAAATCGTTCGATTATAACAGATATGAGAAAGAGCGCCTGAAAACTTCTTATACTTAGTGCTTAATTCCGTTCTACTGTGAGGTAAAAAAATGGGAGTTACTGTTCTTGTAGGCGGCTTCTTCGGAGACGAGGGGAAAGACGGTTCGCTGTAGCGGCCGTCCCCCACAGGAAAGATAGCCGCCTATCTGGGTTACAACGACAACTACAAGCTGGCAGTAAGAACCGGCTCCATAAACGCAGGTCACACACTCGTACATGATGGCAGGGAGGTAAAGCTGAGGATAGTGCCCTGCGCGTATGTCAACGAGAAGACTAGGCTCCTTATCGCCGCGGGCGCCCTGTACTCAATCGAGACCTTCAAAAGGGAAGTAGAGATGACCGGCGTAAAGGACAGAATAGGGGTCGACTCTGGCAGCGGCGTCATACTGCCCGAGCATATAGAGCGGGAGAGGAAGGACGAGTTTCTCATGAAAAAGGTCGGATCCACCGGCTCAGGCGTTGGCGCTGCCACAGTAGACAGGGCGCTGCGCCTGCTGAAGCTCGCAAGGGAGTTCGAGGAGCTGAAGCCATTCCTCACCGACGTTTACGCCGAGGTGCAGGACAGCATGGACGGTGGAGTGCTGTTGGAGGGCACGCAAGGGACGTACCTTTCACTCTACCACGGGACGTACCCCTTCGTCACGAGCAGGGACGTGACCGCCTCCGCCGTGTGCAGTGAGGTCGGTGTGGGTCCGAGGGACGTGGACGAGGTGATCGTGGTTTTCAAGTCATATGTCACAAGGGTAGGCGGAGGGCTGCTGGAGGGCGAGCTTAAGGAGGATGAAGCAGCAAGAAGGGGATGGATGGAGGTGGCCACCGTGACGGGCAGGAAGAGAAGGGCTGCCCCATTTAACTTCGAGCTTGCCGTGAGGGCAGTCAAATTGAACTCTGCCACCCAGATCGCGCTGACGAAACTGGACACGATGTTCCCGGATTGCAGGGGCGCAAGGGAGTACGAAAAACTTCCAAAAGAGGCAAGAAGCTTCGTGGAGCAGATCGAGGATAGGCTCAAGGTGCCCGTTACAATCATTGGTACGGGTCCCGGAACCGAGGACGTTGTCGACAGGAGAGGCAGCTGAACCAAGGCTGCATTTTGCTTGATCGTGATGCAGACGGCGAAAGGCATCGCAAGAATAATCGCCGTCTTTTTTTGCTTTTAACACGAAGCAGTTTTCATGTCTTGCTTTAAAGTAGCCTACAACTCACCGGAGGCTCGTGCATTTTTGGCTCCTCCGCATGATCCCGATTGCCTTACCAAGAAGGGCATCTGCCGTCAGGAGGGTATCCAGTGCCTCCGCATCCTCACCGGAGTTTAGGAGTGCAATGCCGGAGGATAGGGCATCGTTGATCTTGCTTAAGTATGACTCAAGCCCCGACCTGCTTGTTTTTGGTGGCTGAGCCTCGCTGCTGTACTCGAGCCTCAGAAGGGCTATGGCGTACTGGACCTCAAGGCGGCATTTGAGAGCGATCTTATACGCCTCAATCCCGGGCGTTTCTTCATGCGACAACCGGGTCTTGAGAAGGGATTCAGCAAAAAATTTCGCCCTGTTTACAGCATCAAGGCACTTGCCAGTTTCATGCCTGCTCATGGAAACAGCCCAAGCATGGGTAAGAGGGTCGCATATCTTTAAGGGTTCCTTTCGATGGCGGCATCATCTTATCGCCTCTTAGCTTACAGCGAAAATGTTCCCTTAGGCGTTGAGCGTTCCTGGGGAAACTTGCATACCGTGGTCTTCGGTTCGGCGGGTGTAGCCATACTAGCTTGGCCAGCCCGCCCTTCCCTATTAATTCGGTTAGCGCCTCGATTTAAACTACCATTATGCCGAAAACCACCAGCGTCGCGGCGAGCATCACAATGACATGCTTGAGCCCAGCCTTTATCGTCCCCTCACCGAGCTTACCCGCAACGAGCCCAGAGAAGGCGGCCAGGATCGCAGTCATCTGGAACAGGATTATGTAGTAGTCAGAGAAGCTTGCCTGCGAGGTAAACAATGGCGTGCTGCCCGCAACGACGAGCGGGTAAAGCAGTTGGTTCAATATAACGAGCAGGGTGGCAAGCAGGATTCCAAACGCGACATACGTTATGATCACGTAGATCCTCATTGTGCCCTTTCTTTCCTCGCCGAGCGCCTTGATGTCCCAGAAGTACCCAGCCATGCCCCTGACGATTCTCTCGATATCGCCCCCGGAGCGGTTGGTCTCGATGATGATCGTGGTAGCCATTCTCACAAGCTTGGACTCCACCCGGTCAGCGAGCAGCTGGAAGCCCTCCTCGACCGTGCCTCCTACGCGGATTTTGTTGAGCACCCTCCTCAGCTCCACTGAGAGCGGGCCAAAGTTCTTGTTTGCGGAGCCCTCAAGCGCCCTTATGAAAGTCATCCCGGCCAGCTGACCCTCACCGATATCCTCGAGGAGCTCAGGGATCTTATTTTCTATGGCGTGCCGCCATCGGTTCTCCAGCTCGAAAAGCACGGACTCCGGAGTTATGACGGTTATCGCGGCTATAATGAACAGATAATTGGCAAATCTGGCGTTGACCCCGTATGCCATGGCACCGATAAACAGTATCACGACCGCAGCGGCAGCCGTGGCGCCGTACAGGATGTACCTTTCTCTTTTGTTGAAGTATTTCATGTTTACTCCTCCGGTGGAACTGAAGAATCAAGAATCACGAGCATGAGCACAGAAATCATGGGCACCATGGCAAAGGCCACGAAGTACAGCCACATCAAAGCGTTGATGCTTCCGCCGCCCAGGAATGAAAGAACGACAAGCATGACGACCATGATGAGAGGCATCACCACGCCTCCGGTCACATACATCTCGGCCATGACGCCCAGCCCGTCCAGTGACTTCTTTAGCGACAAATTCTTGATGCGCATGAAGCGCTTCCCCTGCAGAAAGAGGTACCTCTTCATGTCGCCGCCTGTGCTTCCGACAAGCAGTATGCCCCTCAGAAGCTCGGCGAACTTGGCTGAGGCAGTTTCCTCAACGCGGACGCTGAGTGCGGTGTAGAAGTCCTCCCCGAAGACCTCCATCCTTCTTATGATCTCAGAGACCTCGTATTTTACGACTGGGTCTACATCGCTCTTTGATACGCTCCTGAATATCTGCTCAGGGATTACGCCCGCGCCGGCGAGTATCGCCATATAGTTGGTAAGGAAGCTCAGGCTCCGGTCAATCTTGGTAGCCCTGCCCTTTATCCTGAAGGATGGCAAGGTGTACATTATCCCAAACGCGGCCGCCCCTGCGATAAGACCCATTGCGACCGTAACCAATATCGCGAAAAACGGCAGGAAGAAGCGAAACAGAATCGGCAGAGGCACCAAAAGCCCGACTAGGAGGGCTATCAGCGAGGCGAACAGTATCTCGCTTATGTATTTAATCAGCGTGACCTTCATGCCCGCCTTTTTTAGCATGAGAGCATAACCCGGGAAGTACTTCACTATCTTGGGGGCAATGCCTCCGAAGATTTTGAAACTTATGCCTGCGAAGTCGAACTTCACATCGGCTTTTTTCTTGGCAGGCTGGATGTCAGGAACTTCGGGCTGTGCCGAATCGCTGGTGCTCAACTGGATATCTCCACCATTGCTCTCTTGAAGACCCCTTCGGGATCAGAGTAGTACTCCCTTAGAACGGCATCAAGCTCAAGGTATCTGCGCATGCCTTTCTTCTGGAGCCACTTCAGGATGATTTTCCGTTTGTTTATCTCCCGGTTCACGGCCTCGATCGTAAGACCATTCTTGAGGGCGAGCTTCTCCAGCAGGTAGCTCTGTTCGCTGATGACTTGCGTATCGGTGGCTGGATCCCATCTTACCCTCTGCCTTGTGACGAGCTGATCCTTTTCGTTGTCGTAACCTTTTACCTCGGTGACGTCTATAGTTCTGCGGAAGGACTTGTTTCCTATCCTTATCCTGTTTTGCACCAGGATCAGGTCCGCGAGACCTATCATTGGCTTGGGAACGTTCATTGGTTTTGACTCGAGCCTCTTGATGACGCTGCTGGGGCTGTCCGCGTGTATTGTTGCGCAGACGCCGTGTCCTGTCGCGAGCGCCTGGAATAGGGTATAAGCCTCCGCGCCTCTCACCTCGCCCACTATGATGTAGTCGGGCCTCTGCCTGAGCGCGTTCTTGAGGAGGTCGAAGAGCGAGATCTCCGTGCCCTTGGTCCCGAAGCCCATCCTCGTGGTCATGGATGCCCAATTGACGTGGGGGATGTTAAGCTCGGGGGTCTCCTCAATGGAAACGATCTTTAAATCGGGTCGGATGAACATGCATAAGCCGTTCAGGATCGTAGTCTTTCCTGATGCGACGCCGCCTGCCACCAGTATGGAGCTCTTGTTCTCGATGGCGTACCAGCAGAAGGCTGCAACATCGGCAGAGATCGTCTGCAGATCCATCAAGTCTACGACTGTCAGCGGATCAGCCCTGAAGCGCCTTATCGTGAAGGTCGTGCCTTTCGTGGATATCTCGTTGCCGAAGGTCGCGTTTGTCCTGCTGCCGTCTGGCAGCGAGCCGTCCAGTATGGGCATTGCGAAGGAGATATGCTTGCCGCACTTGTAGGCAAGCCGGACGACGAACTTGTTCAGCTCATCAGCCGTGTTGAACATGATGTTGGTGGGGATGGACTCGTACTCCCGGTGCCATATGTAAATCGGCACGCCCACACCGTCGCAGGATATATCTTCTATGAGGTGATCTCTCATCATGGGGTCTATTCGCTCATAACCCAAAAAGTCTCTCTTCACATAATAGAGGATCTTGTTCATGATCCCCGGATCGACCTTTATCTTGTACTCGCGGATAATCCGGCTCACCTCCTTCTCGATTATGCCGGCCGAGGTGGAGGAGTTGATATCCGCTATGGGAACGTTAAGCTCATCGATAAGTATCTTTTTAATCAGATCGAGGATTTTTTTCTGGTCCTCCTCGATCGTCGGTTCTATGACACGATAGGTCGTCTCGCGCGTTAAAGGGTCTTCGGCTATCGCTATGTAAACGTAGGGAGCCTCAATCGCGTATGTCGTTTTAAATGCCGTGGTCTCTTGAAGCTTCATTGTGATCTCTCGGCGTCTTAGTTTCTGCTGGCTTTAACCTTTTATACCTTGTTTCTGGTTTCAGTCAGTTTTTATAATTTTTTTTGAACGGCGACCGTCCGATCCATTATGCGCAAAGTTTTAAGGCAAAGCTTTCAGCTTAGCATAGGTAAACTACGCATTGGTTGGTGCGCTGTTGCTGGATATTGGATACATAAACCTCTTACTAATAGCGGCGGTTCTGGTGCTGGCCTCTTATCAGGATCTGAAGACCAGGGAGATAGACGACAGGATTTGGCTATATGCCGCTCCAGTTGGAGCAGTACTGACCGTCGTGGAGTACTTCACCACGCCAGGCTACCCCCTTCTTCTCGCGCTTTTTTCTGTAGGGCTGACCGTCGCTTTGGCCTTTGGCATTTTTTACGCCGGGCTTTACGGCGGAGCAGACGCAAAGGCACTGATCTTCATAGCGGTCACAATGCCTGTGTACCTTTTTGCGTCAACTACCCTGTCCCCATTCTATCCTCTCACTATACTGGGGAACGGGCTCGCGTTGTCGCTGCTCCTTATCCCGACGCTTCTCGTCGTTAACCTGGTGTGGAAGGTCAGGCGGGGCAGCCTTTTCGATGGCATAAGCGCAACAACGGGTCAGAAGGTGCTCGCGCTTTTCACTGGAATGAAGGTGAAGCCGTCGACTGCGATGTCAATAAACTTCAACCTGATTGAAAAGGTCGGGAAGGGTGAGGAAGGCGAGGAGCGCGAAGAAAGGAGAAGGAAGGGCGAGCGCTATCTCAAGCTGTTCAATACTGTAGAGGACACGGATGAGGTAAAGGTGATACCAAAGGGGGCAGAGTATGTCTGGGTCACCCCGGCTATCCCAATGATAGTCTTTTTCCTCATCGGCTATGTCCTTGCGCTTGTGGGAGTAGACATAATCGTGAAGACCGTCCTTTTCTTCCTGCAGGGCAGTTAGTGGCGGCGCAAGAGGGATCGCAATAACTTACAGAAAAGTTAGCCTAAAATAGAAAAAGCGGTTGCCAGCGGAGGGGTGGCCAGCTAACTCAACTCAACCACAAAACGAATACTTGCGTCTCCGCGCGTTTAAGGTAAAAAGGTCGCATTCACTATGTTCAGCTTCAGGAAGTGATCCTGCTGGCTGCCACCAAAGCCGTAGTAGTAGACGGTTATGTTATGCTGGGTATACTGGCCTCCGGTGAGCGTGAAATACGCGAAGTGAGTCCAGTTGTAAAACTGGTTGTTGGCGGGGCTTGGCTGCAGCACTCCGTCGATGCTGAACTGTATCTCGCTGTTTTGATCGAGATAGTAGTTGATGGTCGCGTTCGACCCGATTGGG
>Ga0335078_10015441_pt1 | contig 11340 bp, 12 predicted proteins | sample Lox_Sample_32_FD_206711 | JGI IMG/M metagenome (GOLD analysis project Ga0335078, IMG submission 206711) | Soil microbial communities from Loxahatchee National Wildlife Refuge, Florida, United States - Lox_Sample_3.2 | ecosystem: Environmental > Terrestrial > Soil > Wetlands | place: USA...
AGACTCGGCCGCGAGCAAGCCTTGATAGGACAGATGGTTGAAGCCGTGGTCGTTGAGCCCGCCGATGTCGGTCACCAGGCCGACCTTGAAGCCGGAGCCGCTCGACGATGCGCCGCCCGACGAGCTGGTCGTCGTGCTGCTGGTGGTCGCGGCGGCGCTCCCGCCGCCCGAACTGGTGGTACCGCTGCTACTGCTGTTGCTGCTCCCGCACGCGGCCAGCCCCAGAGCCAACACCGCGGCGGCGAGTGCGCATAGGCCGGACGGCCTGATCCTCCCCGACACCACTGTCTCCTTTCCTAAGAGCGAGTGGGCAACCATAACCCGCTCGGCGGACCGGATGCCACTCGCCTAACGTGGTTTTAAGCAATGACGAGGATCGTCCGGGCTCAGGTCGCGCATACACCGCTGAATCCGTTCGTCCACGAGCCCGCGCTCGAGGCGTTCGAGGACGGCGCGTTGGCGTTCTCGGGCGGCCGGATCGTGGCCTGCGGGGTGTTTCAAGAGGTTTGTGCGGCTTGCCCGGATGCGGAGGTCATCGACGCCCGGGGCGCGGTCTTGCTGCCCGGATTCGTCGATTGCCACGTCCACTACCCGCAGATCGGGGTGATCGGGTCGATGGGGCTCGAGCTGCTCGATTGGCTGCGGCTGCGCGCGCTGCCGCAGGAAGTGCGGATGGCCGATGAGTCATACGCGGCTTTGGTGGCCGACCGATTCGTCCGGGGGCTGGCCGCCAACGGCACCACGACCGCGCTGGTGTTCGGATCGCACTTCACAGCAGCGCAGGAGGCGCTGTTCTCCGCAGCCGCGGGGCTCGGGCTCCGCGTGGCGAGCGGACTCGTTGTGTCCGACCGGGGTTTGCTGCCGGCGCTGCACGTGGCAGCGGAGACCGCATATGAAATGAGCCGGGCGCTGATCGAACGCTGGCATGGCCGCGGTCTGGTGCGCTACGCGGTCAGCCCCCGCTTCTCGTTTTCGTGCTCGGAGGAGCTGCTCGACGTCTGCGGGGCTCTCGGGCGGGAGACGGATGGACTGTTGATCACGAGCCACCTTAACGAGAATGCGAGCGAGATCGAGCTGGTGGCCGAGTTGTTTCCGTGGGCACGCGATTACCTCGACTCGTACGAGCGGCATGGCCTGTTGGGTGCCACATCGGTGTTCGCCCATGACGTCCATCCGACCTACGGCGAGCTACGCCGGCTGGCCGCCGCCGGCGCCACCGTGGCCCATTGCCCGTCGAGCAACGCATTCCTGGGGAGCGGGTTGTTCCCGCTGCGTGGGCATGTCGAGGCGGGCGTCCGGGTGGCGCTCGGCACCGACGTCGGGGCGGGCACGGGGCTCAGCATGCTCGGCGAGGGGTTAGCGGCCTATCAGGCGCAGATGCTCGCGCCTGGGGGAATTCGGCTCGGTCCAGCGCATCTGCTGTGGCTGGCGACGGCGGCCGGTGCTGCCGCGCTGGGTTTGGGTGACGAGGTCGGCGATTTCACGGTTGGCAAGAGCGCCGACTTCGTGCTGATTCGACCTGAAGAGAGGAGCACGCTCGCCGCGGTGCTCGAGCGCAGCGAGTCGCTCGAGGGAGCGATCGGGGCGGTGTTCACGCTGGCTCGAGAGGAATCGATAGCCGAGGTACGGGTGGCGGGTGAGGTCGTGTGGCCGGCGGGGGTCTCGTGATGCGGCGCGCGACCGTGGTCGTGATGGATGCGTGCGGCGTGGGTGAGCTTCCCGATGCGGCTTCGTACGGCGACGGCGGTTCGAACACGCTCGTGCATCTGGCCGAGCAGGTTGGCGGGCTGCGGTTGCCAACGCTTTCGCGGTTGGGGCTCGGGTCGATCGTCCCGATCCTGGGCGTGCCGCCGGCAGCCGACCCCGGGGTGTACGGGCGTCTGCGCCCCCTCGGCCCGGGCAAGGAGTCGACGACCGGGCACTGGGAGTTGATGGGAGTCGTGCCGTCACACGCGCTGCCCACATATCCGTCCGGGTTCCCGCCCGACGTCGTGCGGGCGCTCGAGGACGCCACCGGGCTGCGGTTCTGCTGTAACCGACCGTATTCCGGCACCGAGGTAATCGAAGCGTTCGGCTCCCATCACCTCCAGACCGGGGAAGCGATCCTGTACACGTCGGCGGACTCCGTGCTCCAGATCGCCTGTCACGTCGACCGTGTCTCCGAGCCGTCGCTGTACGCCGCGTGCGAGGCGGCTCGCGGAGTGATGACCGGCGAGAACGCGGTGGGACGGGTGATCGCGCGTCCGTTCGAGGGCACGCCGGGAGCGTTCCGGCGGCGCGAGGGCCGGCGCGATTATTCGCTTCGCCCTCCGGGCCACTCATACCTGGAGGAGCTTCGGGACGCCGGCGCGCCGGTGCACGGAGTTGGCAAGATCCACGACCTGTTCGCCGGGGTGGGCATCGACGTGAAGCACGCGGGCGCGACCAATTTGGCAGGGATCGCCGCGACGACGGCGTTGCTCGAAGAGCTGGAGGCCGGGTTGATCTTCGTGAACCTGGTCGAGACCGATCAGGTGTACGGGCACCGGCACGACGTTTCCGGGTTTCATCAGGCGTTGAAGGAGATTGACGCGGCCGTGGCGGAGTGGCTGGCGTTGCTCCGGGACGACGACCTGTTGATCCTCACCGCCGACCACGGCGTCGACCCGACCGCGCCGCACACCGATCACACGCGCGAGTACGCGCCGCTGCTGGCGACGTACGCGGGTGCCGTCGGGCGCCGTCACGATGGGTTGCTCGCCGACGTGGGGGCGACCGTGCTGTCCTGGGTCGCGGGCCGGACCGCCGCCGAGCTGCCCGGCGATCCGTTCGTGTGAGGGTGTGTAGTGGCTGAGGCACAGACAAGCGTGCGGAAGATCGGGCTCGTGATCAGGCCGGAGCGCGATCTGCGCGACGTGCTGCACCGAATCGGCGCCTGGGCCGCCGCGACGGGCGTGGAGCTCGCCGGGGCAGAGGGAGATCGCCGTTTTCCGAATGGCGTGGCACGCCTGCCGGAGGCGTCGCTCGCCGTCGGCTGCGATGTCGTCCTGGCCCTGGGCGGGGACGGCACGATGCTTGGCGCAATGCGGCTCGCGGCGCCGCACGGTGTCCCGGTGCTGGGCGTCAACCTCGGGCGGCTCGGCTACCTGACCGAGGTCGATTCCGCGCACCTCGAGGACGCCCTGTCGACGCTCGAGCGGGGCGACTACGCGGTGGAGGCCCGCGCCGGGCTGGCGCTCGCCCCACTCGAGAATGTCGCCGGACAGATCGCCTACAACGATGTCGTCCTCACCCGCGTCCCCGGCCGGGGTCAGGCGGCACTCGCGCTTCGCATCGATGGCGAGCTGCTCGTGCGGTACGCGAGTGACGGCGTGATCGCGGCGACGCCCCAGGGCTCGACCGCCTACGCGTTCGCGGCCGGCGGGCCGCTCGTGTCGCCGCGGGCGGAGGGAATGATCGTGATGCCCGATGCGCCCCACGGGTTGTTCAACCGAGCCGTGGTCCTGTCCGAAACCGAGCGCCTGGGCATCGAGGTCCTGCCCACCAGCGCGCCGGTTTCGATCGAGCGTGACGGTCAGCTGCTCGGACATGCCGAGCCTGGACTAACGCTCGAGATCCGCCCGCACCCCGACGCGGCACGCGTCGTGCGCGTCTCCCCCGGGGGGTTCGCCGAGCGGGCGCGGCGCAAGCTCGGCATCACGGATCCGGCAGGCCTCGCGGACTTCGACCTCGCGGGTCACGAGCGGTAACGCCGTGGTGGTTAGCCGAGCAGCGTCGTCTGCGCCGGCGTCGTGCATTTTCTCGCCCCTCTAGCGGAGCCCGGGTGAGATGCGACATCCTTGAGCGGGTGGAGGGCGCTCCCGGCAACGGCTCGATTGACCGCGTAGTGGACCTGCAGCTGTCCGAGGTGCTGTCGGGGCTCTCGCACGCCCTGGACATCACCGAAGGCCAGGTGCCCGGGCACGCCGAGCGGAGCTGCCTGATCGGGATGCGGATCGCGGCCGCGCTCGACCTCGACGACGACACGCGCTCATCGCTGTTCTACGCGCTGCTGCTCAAGGATGCGGGCTGCTCTTCGAACGCGGCGAAGGTCGCGGCGCTGTTCGGCGTCGACGACGCGGTGGTCAAGAGCTCCCGGCGGCTGACGGACACCGCCAGCATCTCGCAGGCGCTGCTGCACGTGCTGCGAACGGCCGGCGCCGGCGGGTCGGTGCGGACCAGGGGCAGGCACACCGCTGCGGTCTTGAGGTCCGGGCGTGCCGGCGCGCGCGCCTTGATCGAGTTGCGCTGCGAGCGCGGCGCCGCGGTCGCCCGCGCGATCGGCCTCGGCGAGGTCGCGGCTCGCGCGATCATGGACGTCGACGAGCATTGGGACGGCGGCGGCTACCCCGCCGGGATCTCGGGCGATCAGATCTCGCTGGCGGGGCGGGTGCTGTGCCTCGCGCAGACCGCTGAGGTGTTCTGGCAGCACGGCGGGGCGAGCGCCGCCTGCGAGATCGCGAGGAGGCGGCGTCGCACGTGGTTCGATCCCGAGCTCGTCGACGCGCTCGTCGGGCTGGAACACGACACGGGCTTCTGGCGCTCGCTGCAGACCCCCACCGTTACCGAGGTCGAGCCGCCCGAGCATGTGCTCGTCGCCGACGGCGCCCGGCTCGACCGGGTCGCCCGTGCCTTCGCCTCGATCGTCGATGCGAAGTCGCCCTACACGGCGCAGCACTCAGAGGGCGTGGCAGCGATCGCTGACGCCTTGGCCGCGCTGCTGGAACTCGACCCCCGAGCGCGCGCGACCTTGCGTCGCGCGGCGCTGCTGCACGACATCGGGAAGCTCGGCGTGTCGAACCGGATTCTCGACAAGCCGGGTCCGCTGGGCCCGAGCGAGTGGGAGACGGTCCGTCGCCATCCGCAATGGTCGATGGAGATCCTCGCCCGAATCAGCGCGTTCGAGGATGTTGCCCGGATCGCCGGCGCGCACCACGAACGGCTGGACGGGAGCGGCTACCACCGCGGGCTCACGGCCGCTGAGCTCGACCAGCCCTCGCGGATCCTCGCGGTCGCCGACGTCGCCGAAGCGCTCAGCGCCGAACGCCCGTACCGGCCGGCGCTCGGCGCCGACGAGGTGCTCGAGATCATGAGACGAGACGCCAATCGCGGCCTGGACGGCCATGCGTTCGTCGCGCTCGAGCAGGCGCTCCCAGTGTCCAGGCGCGCGCTCGCCGACGCGGGCTCAGCGTCGCGACCGCGTCGCTAGCAGCGCTCGAGCGGCTGCGACCGCAGGTCGTACTGATTGGTGGCGTACGCAAACGGGTGGTGGAAGGCTTCAAGCGCGTTGGCCGCGTCGACCCGGAACTCGAACGAGTTGCCGTCCCGCTGATCTTCGATCGAGACGAACACGCGGTCCGTCCGCGAGTTCCAGAGCAACCTCACGTCGAATCCGTCGTTGAAACGACGATCCAACTCGCGCACCACCGTCTCAGCTGTTGTTGACATGACTATCTCCTGTCTCAGATGCTCGGAAGTCGTGTGCTGCCTCACTGACATAGAGACCGCCGGCGTGGTCTGAACTCATCGCTGACGGCCGTCATTACTTAAGACGCTTGGCGGGTGCATGATGTGACACCGTGACCGACCCGCTGCCGCTGCCCGCCGGCTTTCAGATCGGACATTGGACCGATCCGGAGGCTCGAACCGGATGCACCGTCGTGATTCCGCCGCCCACGGCGAGGGGTGGGGTCGACGTACGCGGCGGGGGCACCGGCACGCGCGAGATCGAGACGCTGTCGCCGCTGGCGAATGCGGAGGGAGCGACGGCGGTGTTGCTCACCGGTGGCAGCGCGTTCGGCCTCGCCGCCGCGGACGGCGTCGTGCGCTGGCTCGAGGAGCGAGGGCTCGGCCGGCCGACACTGGCGGGCGTGGTGCCGCTCGTGTCCGCCGCCGTCGTCTACGACCTCGTCGAGGGCTCCTCGGGTCTGCGCCCGGGCCCCGAGGAGGGGTACGCCGCCTGCGATAACGCCCGCGCCGCGGTGCCCGAACGCGGTCCGGTCGGGGCGGGCGCCGGGACGGCGGTCGGCAAGCTGCTTGGACGAGAGCGGTCGACTCGGGGCGGCGTCGGCTACGCCGCGACCGTGCTCGGCGACGGCGCGACGGTCGCCGCGATCGCCGTCGCCAACGCGTTCGGCGACGTGATCGGCGCGGACGGCGAGTTGCTCGGCGCTCCGCGCGACGAGCGCGGTCGTCTCACACGGTCGATCGACCTGCTCCGGACGATGCCGGTGCCGGCGGGTCTCGCGTCCGGCTCTGACCCCGCCGCCGGCAACACGACGCTTGTATGCGTGTTCACGGACGCCTCGCTCGACAAGCGCACGTGCGCGATCGTGGCGCGCATGGCCAGCGCCGGGATCGCGCGCGCGGTCGACCCAGCGTTCACCCCGGTCGACGGTGACGTGGTGTTCTGCCTCGCCTCGGGGCCCGAGCCTGCGCCACCGCCCGGGCCGGCCGCCACGTGGGCGCTCGCGACGCTGGGGAGCGTGGCGGCGACCGTCACAGCGGAGGCCATCCGGGATGCCATTCGGCGGCCGAGCTGATTTAGTGGTGGGGCAATGGTCACGACAGCGAACAGCCTCGAGCTTCGCCTCGATCGCCTCGGCGCGCAGGCCGCCGCGCTCGGCCTCGACGCGACGCTGATCACCAGCGACGAGTCGATCGCGTATCTGACCGGCTTTCGCCCGATCCAGCTCGAGCGGTTCTTCGGCGTCGTCGTCTCGCCGGAGCGCTCGGCGGTGATCGTGCCGGCGCTCGACCGCGGCCAGATCGAGGATGCGCCGCGGCGGCTGACCCCGATCTCCTACGGCGCCGAGTCCGACGGGATCCCTGAGCTGGCCGGCGCGCTGGCCGGCGCCCGCACGGTCGGGGTCGAGGAGGATCACCTGATCTACGCCCGCGCCCGGACGCTCGGAGAGCGCGGTTTCGAACTCGTCCCCGCCGGGTCGGTCGTGATGGGGCTGCGGATCGCTAAAGACACGGGGGAGATCGAGCGGATCCTCGGCGCGGTCGAGCTCGTGCAGGAGGGCCTGCTGCGTGCGTTCGAGTGGCTCACACCCGGCGTCGTTGAACATGCGCTGAACGCGCGCGTCGAGGGCTGGCTCCGCGAGCAGGGCGCGACCGCCGCGCATCCGCTGATCCTGTTCGGCGAGAACGCCGCCAACCCGCACGCGGATCCAGGGCCGCGTGAGCTGCGAGCCGGCGACGTGGTGTGCGCGGATCTGTCGGCGTGCCTCGACGGGTACTGGGGCGACCTGACCCGGTGCGCGACCGTCGGCGCTCCCTCGGAGTGGGCGTCGGCCGCGTGGCAGGTCGTGCTCGAGGCCCAGCGCGCTGCGATCGCGGCGGCGCAACCCGGAGCGCCCGGGCGAGACGTCGACGCCGCGCAGCGCCGGATCGTCGAGGCCGCGAGCGAACTCGGCGCGTGCCTTCACGGCGCGGGCCACGCGATCGGGCTCTCGATCCACGAGCCGCCGTTCCTCGTGCCGCGCTGCGACGAGCCGCTCGCCGAGGGCACGGTCCTGACGATCGAGCCGGGCATCTACAAGGCCGGCCTCGGCGGGATCAGGCTCGAGGACGACGTCGTCGTCCGGGCCGGCGGGCCCGAGATCCTGTCGACGCTCCCGCTCGAGCTCGTCGCAGTCTGATCCCGGAGGGTAGCCGGCTGAGGCGGCCTGGCCTCGTGCGCGGTCGGGAGCTTGCTTGTGCAGTGGACCTTTGGAGTGGTCATGGCGAGCACTGTCCCACCCGGGGTCAGCTCGCACATCGGGCAAGCGCACATTTGTTTCGCTGCGTATTTAGATGAGTCTTTAGGCGGTGGTCCCGGGGCGGGGCAGCGGTTCAGCGAAGGATCGAGCCGCCGTCGGCGACGAGCGTGTGCGCGGTGATCGCGCCGGCGGCGTCCGAGGCCAGAAATGCGACAAGCCCGGCGATGTCGTCGGGCATCGTCGTGGTCGGAATCGCCTGGCGAGCGCGCGCCTCCTCGAACGCCTGCTCCGGCAGGTTGACCGCGAACTCCCCCTCGCGGTCGAGGATCGCCACCTCGTGCCCGGACGCAGTCAGCGAGCGGACGATCGCCCCTCCGATTCCGCCGGCGCCACCGGTGACCACCGCTGTTCGCTGCATCCGTCCTCCGGCCGTGTCACCCGAGCGAGCTGATGCGTCTCACCAGCATCTCGCGGAACAGATCGGCCTCGATGTCGAGGGCGACGTTGCAGTTCCGCTCCCAGTCGCTCAGGCCCGAGACATCCGTATGTGTGCGCCCGCGCGAGAGCTCGGGCCCGGTGTCCACGATCACGCCGAGGTGCTCGGTGGTCAGGATGCCGCGGTCGGTCACGTGGGCCACCGCGACTGCGTCGTGCACGGGCGCGCCTTCCCACCCGTATCGATCGCGATGGAATCTCGCGTAGAAGGCGAACAAGTCCGCGACTAGCTTTCCGGCCCTCCCCGCCCCCCTCAGGCGCTCCACGTCGACCGGCCTGAGCAGCGCCTGGTGGGTGACGTCGAGTCCGACCATCGTGATGTCGAGCCCGCTTGAGAACACGCGGTGCGCCGCCTCAGGATCGGCCCAGATGTTGAACTCGGCGGCGGGGGTGACGTTGCCCTCGCCGACCGCGCCGCCCATGAGCACGATCCGTGTGATGCGGCTCGCGAGCTCGGGGTAGCGAGCCAGGAACAGCGCAATGTTCGTGAGCGGCCCGGTCGGGACCAGCGTGACCGGGCCGGCGCTGCTCTCGAGCGCCATCGCGATCCAGTCGACCGCGTGCGTCTCCTCCGGCGACCGGGACGGTGGCGGCAGATCGGGGCCGTCGAGCCCGGTCTCGCCGTGGACCTCGGCGGCGACGTGGCGCTCGCGCACGAGCGGCCGGTCGGCGCCGGCCGCGACCGGGACCGCGGCGCGGCCGACGTGATCGAGCACGCGGATGGCGTTCGCCGTCGTCTTCTCGAGAGTCTGGTTGCCCGACACCGTGGTGACGCCGAGCAGGTTCAGCTCGGGGCTCGCGAGCGCGAGCAGCAGCGCGATCGCGTCGTCGTGGCCCGGGTCGCAGTCGAGGATGATGTCGGTCATGGGCGTTGGGGTCGGGGGCCCGAGCCCGGCGTCATCGCTGACACGCCGGGCACCAGTAAGTCGTCCGGCCCCCGACCCTGTCCCGCTCGAGCCGGTGGCCGTCGCGCGGGCACACGCCCTCGCGTTCTCGCGCCGCGATGAACTCGCCGGTGTGGGCGCCGCCCTTGCGGATGGCCGAGCGGACCGCGGCGCGGAGCTCGCGCCGGAGCCGGTCGAGGTCGTCGGTCGAAAGCTCAGAGGTGCTGCGTTTCGGCGAGATCCGCGCCTGCCAGAGGATCTGGTCGGCGAGCAGGTTGCCGATGCCCGAGATCGCGCCCTGGTTGAGCAGACGCGCCTTGATCGCGGTGTGACCGGCGCCGATCAGGCGGCGGAAGTCCTCGCGGCCGACGATGGCGGCGTCGGGCCCGACGTGGGAGAAGTCCGGGTTGAGCACGGCGCGCCCGAGCCGGCGCTTGTCCCTGAGCACGAGCCGGCCGCCGTCCTCGAACTCGAGCGTGAAGCGGTCCCAGTGCGAGCTGTCCTCGGGGTCGACCACGATCCGGCCGGCCATCCCGAGGTGCAGTCCGACGGCCGGGCCGTCCTGGGTCTCGAGCCACATGAACTTGCCGCGGCGATGGGCGGTGGCGAGCGTGTGGCCGGTCAGCGCCGCGGCGAACTCGCCGGGCTGGTGGGGCCGGCACACGTACGTATCCGAATCGTCGACGCCGGCGATCCGCCGGCCGAGCGCGTACTCGAGCGTCTGGCGGGCGCGTTCGACCTCGGGCAGCTCGGGCATGGATTCAGCGTAGTGGCGGGCGTGCTTTCGGGTGGCGGGGGCCCTGGGCGTCGCGGCCACCGGGTCGCGATCCCGGCTAAGTCAACACTCGTGAGCCACTATGGCTCGAGTGCTCAGAAAGCGCGGCCATGGGTGGCTGAATCTGAATTCACATCGGCGCGAGGGGTCGAGTGTCGACTTAGGCCGGTCCCGAAGACGGATAATCCGATCGGCATGAGCACGACAACCGAGAACACGAAGGCATTCGCCATCGTCAACGCCGATGACGCCGAAGATCACTACGCCGGCACACGCTGACCATGCGCTTCGGCGACGAGATCAGGACGGTCAGCGCGCTCGGCCGGCGGGACTCGACCAAGCTCGATGACTTCTGGGAGGCCTCGCCCGACGCGAGCCAGCATTCGAGCTGACGGTCGCGGGCGCCGCGGCGACCGCGCCCGCGAACAGCGTCAGCCCAGGATCAGCTCCTTGTTGGCGTAGTCGATCGTGACCGACCCGAACCGCGACAGCACGTCCGAGCCGAGCAGGCCGAACGGATGGGCGTTGAGTCCGGCGATCGGCGAGCTCGAGACGACGACGTTCGGGAGCGGCACTCCGCTGACGTTCCAGTTCGATACGCGCACCCGCCGCGCCAGCGCGCACCCGGTCACGCCGCAGAACTGGTGCGGCTTGCCGACCGTCTTCAGGTGCAGCTTGCGGGCCGCCGTGCGGTTGATGACCGACACGGTGGCGCCCGTGTCGACGAGCATCGGTACGAGATGGCCGTGGATGAAGACCCGGACGAGCGCCGCCGTCGCGCCACTCCTGGTCTTCACGACGACCAGCGGAACCGTCTGAGCCGCGTGGGCGTCGATCGCCGACGCGCTCGCGGCGGTGACGCCGGGCAGCGCGATCGCGCACACCAGGCTCACCACAACCAAGAAACGGCGCAACTCTCCTCCCCTCGTTGACCGCAGATGCGAGCGCCTCCTGCCTTCAGAGCGACTAACGCTACTGCAGCGTGGCCAGCGCGAGCGGCACTACCGCCTCGGCGCCGGCGCGGCGCAGCTGGCCGCCCACCATCGCGAGCGTCCAGCCCGAGATGCGGCGGTCGTCGAGCAGCACGCCCGTTCCCGGCGGGGGCGGGGCGAGCACCCGGAACGCTCCCCGTACGTTGGCGGCCTGCTGGGCCGCGTTCGCCATGTCGCGCTGGGGCGGCCGCTCGTCGGCCCGCGCCACGAGCTCCACGTATGGGACCGAAAGCGCGTGAGCCACGCGATCGCCCAACCGCGCCAGCACGCCTCCGAGGCGGACCGACGGCACCGCCGTGACCCAATCGACGCCGGCCGCGCGGACGACGTCGGCCAGCGCCTCGACCACATCGTCGGCGAACTCGCCGCTCTCGAGCCCCCGCTCGGCCGCCGGCCACCAGCCGCCGTCGCCGAACCGCGCCAGCGCCCAGCCAGGCTCGACGCGCACGTCGTCGGGGATCTTGCGCATG
>Ga0335078_10015442_pt1 | contig 11340 bp, 9 predicted proteins | sample Lox_Sample_32_FD_206711 | JGI IMG/M metagenome (GOLD analysis project Ga0335078, IMG submission 206711) | Soil microbial communities from Loxahatchee National Wildlife Refuge, Florida, United States - Lox_Sample_3.2 | ecosystem: Environmental > Terrestrial > Soil > Wetlands | place: USA: Florida...
TACTTTTTCCGTAATATCGTTGACTTCCATAGTTTATCCTCCCATCTGAGTTCATCCGCGTTTATCTGTGGCTAATTCTCTTGCCTTCTCAACCAAAGAAGGCAATGTCTTCAAGAACGCATTTACATCGTTAGAAGAAGAATCTTTTCCAAGCGTGATGCGCAAAGAACCCAATCCCCATTCGCGCGATAAGCCAATCGCGTCCATTACTTCGCTTGGTTCGGGATTGCCTGTTTTGCAAGCCGAGCCCGATGAGCAGGCAAAGCCCGCCGCGTCGAGCAGAGTCAAAAGCAGATTGCCATCCACATCTTTGAACGCAAACGAAGCGTGATTAGGCAAACGCGATTCCATATGACCCGTGAGTCGGGAATCGGGGATCGTCTCAAGGATGCTTCCGATGATTCGGTCGCGCAAGGGCTGGATGTGAGCAACGCGTCCTTCACGTTCCTCGATAGTGAGACGCAACGCCTCAGCAAAGCCGACAATATATGGAACATTCTGTGTTCCAGCACGCCGACCATTTTCCTGCCCGCCTCCGGTCTGCGATGGAAGCACAGGCGTATCTTTACGAATATATAACGCGCCGACGCCCTTCGGCCCATAAAATTTATGTCCACCCAATGAAAGCAAATCAACGCCGAGCGATTGAACGTCAACCGGCAAATACGCCGCGGCTTGTACTGCATCGGTATGAAATAAGACACCGTGGCGATGGCAGACTTCGGCAATTTCATGGATCGGATTAATCGTGCCGATCTCATTATTTGCGTACATCACAGAGACCAGTGCGATCCGATCATTCATCGCCTGCTCAACAGCCTGTGGTTGTACCATACCGTGTTGATCTACGTCCAGCCACTTGACTTCAAAGCCGAAACTTTTTTCGAGCTGTTCGGCGGTTTTGCTTACAGCATGATGTTCCGCCTTTGATGTAAGGATTCGATTCGCACCGGTCTTCTCACGCATCGCTAAAGACGTGCCGCGCAAAGCCAGATTATCCGATTCAGAACCGCATGAAGTGAAAACAATTTCATCGGCGCGGCAATTCAACGCGGATGCGACCGTCTCACGCGCGGACTCGATAGCAGCCTCCGCTTGCTGTCCATAACGATGGATCGATGAGGGGTTCCCAAAAGAGGCGGTGAAGTATGGCATCATCACATCCATAACGCGCGGATCAACAGGCGTGGTCGCGGCATAATCAAGGTAAATCTGGTTCATTGTGAAACGATTATAACCCCATTGAATATGTCATCCGAATATGCTATATTTGACAAAATCTTGCTGTGAGAGGAAGGAGCTAGAATGCCAGTAAAAACTTTTCAATGCCCAAATTGTGGTTCACCAGTCACAACTACAGGCACAGAAAAAGAGGTCCAGTGCGCCTATTGCGGAAGTACGGTCATCGTCCCGGAAGAGCTACGCGAGGCGCCTCAACCCCAGCCTCAACCGATGCAATACAACTTTGGGCCAACCAGCCAGCCTAATGATCAAGCTTTTCAAGGTATGGTGACTGCCGATAAGGTGGCGAAGGCGGCGATTGGTTTCACAGCGGCGAGTTTTATCCTCCCCATTATCCTGACTTGCGTTATTCTCGCAGCGGTTGGTGGGATTTTGTTTTATGTATTTTCAAACGTAAACTCAACCCTTAATCAAGCCAATCAAACCGCCGGTACCGTGTCGGCTCCAATCAACGAAGTTGCAACCGCGGCCCCAGCACCAACGCCCACCGAAGCCATTCCAACGCCGATACCATTTACAAAAGTGTTGTTCAAGGATGATTTCAGCAGTTCATCGAGTGGATTGCCCAGGGACCGTAATTCAAAATATACTCTGGAATACAAAAACGGGAAGTATCACGTTCTTATTAACGATCAAGGGAAGGGGCAAGAAGTGACAATGGACAACCAGGGAAATAATTATAAAGACGTCAGCGTCGAGGCTGATATACAACAGACTGCCGGCCCAAGTGATGGATTGATGGGCGTGACATGCAGGGATGATAATAATGGGAACTTCTATAGCTTCGAGTTCAGCCAAAATGGTACATATGGGATATACAAATATTCGAATGGTAGCGCGGATTCACTTGACGAAGAAACCATGGATCCAAATACCGTTAATCAGAACGACGTGAATCACATCGAAGGAGTCTGCAGTGGCGATACATTGACATTGCTTCTAAACGGGCAAGTGCTATCGCAAGTACAAGATTCCGATTACACCAAAGGAGCTGTAGGATTGACTGTGCTAACCGGTTCTAGCGGTGACCCGGGTGTAGATGTACTGTTCAGTAACTTTGTAGTCAAGGGACCATAAATCAATCAAAGACTTGCTGAAAGGCAAGTCTTTTTGTTTAACCTCCCCACTGTTATAATCGCCTATCATTCATTCTGGAGTCCTTTATGGCATATACAATTAAATTCGGTACAGATGGCTGGCGCGGCGTGATCGCCGAGGATTACACCTTCGATAATGTCCGCCGCGCCGCGCAAGGCTTCGCGTCCTATTTACTGGAGAAAGGCAAACAAGGGCAATGGGTCATTGTTGGCCATGACAAACGCTTCGACAGCGAATTCTTTGCCGCCGCCGCTGCTGAAGTTTTGGCAGGCAACGGTCTAAAGGTTTGGCTGACCGAGGGTGCTACGCCGACACCCGTCATCGCATACGCGGTGGTGGACAAAAAAGCCTGCGGCGCGATCAACATTACGGCCTCGCATAATCCCGCAACGGATAACGGATTCAAAGTCCGCGACGAGAACGGCGGAGCGATTGATCCGGAAGGATTGAAAAAGATCGAAGCATTGATTCCTGACGATGTGAAAAACATAAAGCGCAAAGTGCAGAGCGACGCGGAGGCAGACGGTTCCATCGTCAAGTTCGACGCGTCGAAGGCATATATCGAGCATATCAAAAAGCTGGTTGATTTCCAAAAACTAAAGGACGCGGGTTTCACCGTGATGGTCGATTCAATGTGGGGCAACGGCGGCGGATGGTTTGCCAATTTGCTGGCTGGCGGCAAAACCAAAGTGGTCGAAATCCACAAAGACCGCCATCCATTATTTCCCGAAATGAAGCGGCCGGAACCCATTCCGCCGAATATCGATGTTGGGTTGAAGGCAACCGTTGAAAACAAAGCTGACGTTCTGCTCGTCACGGACGGCGATGCGGACCGCCTAGGCGTTGGCGACGAGAAAGGCGAATTCGTCAACCAATTGCGTGTGTATGCTTTGTTAGCTTATTATCTGCTTGAGATACGCGGCGAGCGCGGTGCAATCGTCAAGACGCTTTCGACCACCACGATGCTGAACAAATTGGGCAAGCTTTACAATGTGCCGGTCTATGAAACCGGCGTGGGATTTAAATACGTTGCACCAAAAATGATGGAAACGAATGCCATGATCGGCGGCGAGGAAAGCGGCGGTTATGCCTTTCGCGGCAACGTCCCCGAACGCGATGGAATCCTAGCCGGGTTATATATGCTCGATTTTATGGCACGCACCGGCAAGAAGCCAACCGAACTACTTAAGATGCTCTTCGAAAAAGTCGGCGCGCACTACTACGACCGCATTGATACGCCATTTAGCGGTGACCGAAAAACCCGCGAAGAAACCATCCTGAAAGCCAATCCCAAAACCATCGGTGGATTGAAAGTCACCGAACTCGTCACAATAGATGGCTATCAATTTAAGCTGGAAGACGGCGGCTGGATGCTCATTCGATTCAGCGGTACCGAACCCATCATGCGCGTGTACTGCGAGACCACGCATCAGGATAAAGTGCAAGCCATTTTGCAGGACGGATTGAAGGTTGCAGGTTTGAAAAGTTAGGAGTTGCAAATCAAGCGGTTCGGGCGTCAAACCTTAACCTTCAATTTGCGGCTCCCTGGAGCGTTTCCATGAAACTGACCGACACTCATTGCCATTTCGACCTCGAGCAATTCGATGCAGATCGCGACGCGGTGATTCAACGTGCGGTGGGCGCGGGCCTGACGCGTATCCTGATCCCGTCTCTCACTATGACCTCGAGCGGGGCCGCCGTTAAATTAGCTGAATCAAATCCCATGATTTATGCGGCAGTGGGTGTGCATCCCAATGAAGCAGAGTCGTGGGACGGACAAACGATTTCCGCATTAAGAGATTTGGCGGCGGCGAGTCTCAAAGTGGTTGCCATCGGCGAGATCGGCCTTGATTATTACTGGAACAAATCACCTCGCGAAGAGCAGATTTCAATCCTAAGAGAACAACTTGCTCTCGCAGCCGAACTGGAATTGCCCGTTGTGCTTCATAGCCGCGAGAAAGAAGATGCAGAGCATGGCGCATGTGCCGAGGACTTGATCAGGATTTTGGATGAATGGGTATCCGGTTTACGGTCAAGGAATGAAGCACTTGCGCAAAAGCCAGGAGTCCTGCATTCGTTTTCGGGGTCATTGGAGACCGCCAAGCGCGCGATCTATCTTGGATTCTACATCGGCGTGACCGGTCCCATCACGTATAAAAACGCCGAGAAAAAACGTCAGGTGATTGGCAATCTTCCATTGGAACGCCTGCTCATCGAAACCGATGCGCCGTATCTCGCGCCGGAACCGTATCGAGGAAAAAGAAACGAACCCGCTTTTGTCATCCATATTGCTGATAAAATTGCAGAAATCAAATCCCGCACCCCGCAGGAGGTTGCGGCCGCAACCACAGAAAACGCGGCGCGTCTTCTCTCCTGGGGAGAGTCTGTTTGAATAACGTCACATTCATTTCACCCGTACAAGCCCAACTCCAACTCGTCGAAGCGCGACTGCAATCACAAGCGGATGGTCATCATCCGGATTTGCGCGCTGCGCTTGGACAGATCCTTGCCGCGGGCGGCAAGCGAATCCGCCCGACCATTACCCTGCTCGTCGGAAATATGCTTGGCGCGCCGGAGGATAAACTGGTCACGCTCGGGGCGGCCCTGGAATTACTCCATACCGCAACGCTCGTACACGACGACCTGATCGATGGATCGCTGTTGCGCCGCGGCATGCCGACTTTAAACGCGCGCTGGTCTCCGGCCGCAACCGTATTGACCGGTGATTTCCTTTTTGCCCGCGCTGCTCAACTGGCTGCGGATACAGATCATCTGCCATTGATGAAACTGTTCGCCAAAACATTGGCAATCATCGTCAACGGCGAACTGACTCAAATGTTCTCGGCACGCGGTGTAGTGGATCGCGAGAATTATGCACTACGCATCCATGCCAAGACCGCCTCCCTTTTTGAAATGACCAGCCGCGCCGCAGCCATGCTTAGTCCGGCAAACGAAGCAACCATTGAAACCATGCGTGTGTTCGGCTACGAGACTGGTCTGGCTTTCCAAATCGTGGATGATATTTTGGATTTCACCGGCGAGGAATCGACTGTCGGCAAACCCGTCGGCTCAGACTTGCTCAACGGTTTGATCACACTACCGGCAATTTATTACGCCGAGGCTTGCCCTGAAGATGAAGATGTCAAATCACTGGCGAACGGTGGTTGGGGAAACCAGGATCGAATGCAGAGACTGGTCGCATCCATCCGCAGAACAGACGCAGTGAAAAAGGCAATGGAAGAGGCAAAGCAACATGCCGCGCGCGCGTTGCAAACCTTGGAAGATTTTGAGCCAAGCCCGGAACGCGAGGGGTTGGAAAATCTAGTAAAGTACATCGTGGATCGGAACGTTTGATTCTGATCGCGTTTTCAATGTAACAACACCTTTAAGGTTCGTATGGTCAATCCGCGTCGCCCTTTCCGTATAAATGTTGGCTTCATTATTCATGAAGAAGTCGGCACTCATCATGAGTTCCCCTTTGAATTCGAAAAGATTCGGATCGCCGACGATCTCGAACTCCGGAATTTCAACGGCCTGGTCGAGATTGGCCGTACCCCGCAAGGATTATTAGTTCAAGGAAAGTTCTCAGGCGAAATCACACTGGAATGCGTTCGATGCTTGAATGAATTCGGCAAGCCGCTCGTTTGGAATCTAACGGAACTCTATGCATTCAACGAAAAGTCCGTGAGCGACTCGGGCCTGATTATTCCTGAGGATGCACAAATTGATCTGGAATCACTCATCCGAGAGTATGCCCTGCTTGAAATTCCGATCAATCCTTTGCACGATCCCAATTGCAAAGGTCTATGCTCTATTTGCGGACAAGACTTGAACGTCGCTGATTGCGGCCACCGCCCCCATGAAGACGAATCACCATTTTCAGTTTTGAAGAAGCTGTTATAGGCCGAAATAAGCACGAGCCCCTTGATCCATCATCAAGGGCCGTTTTACATTTACTTTTTCCTTTCCTGATAGCGCTTATACACACGCTTCCAGGCCTCCGTTGGCTCTTCAGGTTTGGATTTCTTGTGGGCATCTTTGCTCATGTGAAATGCAAAATCTTCCAGCAAGCCAGAGATTGGCAAATCCGGCTTATAGTACACGGGCGGCTGGCCAAGATTGATCGCATCCACAAAGACATCCTGCACATAAGGAATAGTGGCAAAAGCCTGCATCTTAAGCGCAGCCTCAATCTTTTCCCGCGTCAAGTTGGAATGCGGAAAGATGGCACTCAAGACAAGTTTGATCTTTTCCTGTGGATATCCGAGCTTCTGATAGGTATCCATTGCCGCAGTGACCGCGCGAATAGAAGCCATATCCGGTGAGACAACCATCAGGATGGTATCCGCAATATCAAGAGCGTGAACGGCAGGTTCGCCGAAATCATGAGGCAAATCCGCAACCACATAATCATATTGGGTTTTGATGAACTTAAGCGCTGCACCCAGCGTTTCGCTACGCAGCATTTCTGATTCAGATGGAAAGGTCGGCGCTGCAATAAAGTGCAAGCCGCTTTCGTGTTTACCAACAATGGAACTCAAAACATTCATGTCAAGGTCAGACGCGTTGAGGTTTGCCATGTCAGCCCATGTGCGGCGAAGAGTCATGTTGAGCATCAACGCGACCTGCCCGGCTGTCATCGTCAGGTCAAGCAATATCGTGGGTGTTTTCCACAATGCAGATAACTCCATGCCAAGATTGACAGCCAGAGTGGAACACCCGGTTCCACCGCGCAAACTGTGGACCGCGATCATGCGCCCCACTTCTCCGACAGCCGCCGGCGGCACTGGCGCCTCCGTCTTCGACTCTTGAGTAGTTGCCGCGCGCCTAAGCAATACAGCCACCCGAGCCGAAAGTTCTGCGGCTTCAAACGGCTTCGTCAGATGGTCATCTGCTCCAGCTTCGAAAGACTTGAGCTTATCCTCCAAGCCTCCCTGAGCGGTCAATACAAGAATTGGAGTCGCGGCGAATTGCGGTTCGCGGCGCAGAGTGCGCGTGACTTCATAGCCATCTATATCCGGCATCATCACATCGGTAATGATAAGATCGGGCTGAAGGCTGTGGGCAAGAGTTATGCCGCTTCTGCCGTTATCTGCCGAATGCACCGCGCACTGAAGCGGCTCCAACGCATGAGCAACCAATTGATGATTTAGTGGTTCATCGTCAATCACGAGGACGCGTACCATATGGTTTCTCCTTAAAACAGATGAGCGGACAAGTACTCTTCAAGCCGCCGTGCTTCCGCATCGAGTTGCGCAACGAGGGCGGGCGCGTCGGTCAGGTCTTCGCGCCGACCAAGGTCTTCGAGTTTAAGCGCGACCTCGGCCAATGGATCCGCGCTAAAATTCAAAGAGATGCCTTTGAGGTTGTGCGCGAGGCGGCATAAACGATTGGCATCGTGATCATTTAACGCCGCATGAATCTCATCCATTCGCCCGCGTAAATGATCCTTGTATTCCTTGAACATTTCCATCATGAACTGACGGTCGCCGCTGAAACGATCCAATGCCGAATCAAAATTGACAGGCAGGGTGTCACCTGCGGAATTAACCGGCGAAACGGCGATTGCTTCGTTTGTCTGGCGTGAAGCGCTTTCCCCAAATAATCCATCGGTGAAGTCGAGGGAAAGCGCATCGCGGCCAGCCGAATAATCCTGCACAGGTTCGGCGTGTTCAGCAGCCAAGTTGCCTTGCACCCAACGATCCAACACATTGAACAAGACCTTCGGCTCGAGCGGCTTGGAAACGTAATCATCCATGCCCGCTTCCAGACAGCGCTCGCGGTCACCTTGCATGGCATGAGCAGTCATGGCGATGATGGGAATATGTGAGCCATGTTCCTGTTCCCATTCACGGATAGCGCGAGTGGCTTCAAAGCCGTCCATTTCCGGCATTTGAACATCCATCAACACCGCACTGTATGAAACCCTCTTGACTTCCTCAAAGGCCTGCACACCGGTCTCGACCACATCCACCGAGTAACCCGCTTTCTGCATAAGAGCCACTGCAAGTTTTTGATTGATGGAATTATCCTCTGCCAGCAGGAGGCGCATACCCTGTTTTCTTTGCTCGGAAAGCGTATGGCGTGTGATCAAACCATGTTGTTGCTCCTGGCGGCCAAGCGCTGCGATGACTGCATCAAAAAGCAATTGCTGTTTGACAGGCTTGAGTAAATAGCCGGAACAACCAAGAGCTTCGAGACGAACGGCATCGCCGCGCTGGCCCATGGAAGTAAGAATGATGATCTTAACCTCTTTCACTGCCGGATCGCTTTTGATGGCGCGTGCGGTCTGCTCGCCATCCATGCCAGGCATTTGCATATCGAGGAGAACGACATGATACGGATCACCCGCATGATGTGCATTGCGCAAGCTTTCCAATGCTTTTGCGCCGCTGGTCACTGCGTCCACGCGGCTTCCCAATGCTTCCACGTTTTTCGTCAAAATGATGCGGTTCGTTTGGTTATCGTCCACGACGAGGATTCGCGTCTGAGCCAGGTTGCCAGGCCCAACCAGCGCCAGCGGCGCAGTGACTGTTTTCTCACGGGGCTGTTTTTCAAATTTAATATCGAACCAAAAGGTGCTCCCGATTCCGGGTACACTCTCCACGCCAACTTTCCCTCCCATCATCTCGACCAATTGTTTACAGATGGCAAGTCCCAGGCCGGTACCGCCATATTTGCGCGTGGTAGATCCATCGGCCTGCGTGAAACGCTCAAAGATTGAGGCCTGCCGCTCATAAGGAATGCCGATTCCTGTATCCTGTACCGAGAAATGAACTGTGGCAGCCGTCGCAGTTTCCTCCGTGGGTTCCGCACGGATCACGATCTCGCCCTGATGTGTGAACTTAAGGGCATTTCCTACGAGGTTGACCAAAATCTGGCGAATCCGCCCAGGGTCGCCGCGCAGTTCGGACGATAGGTCAGGGTGGATCAGACAGGCCATCTCGAGTCCCTTCTCCTGCGCGCGTTTAGCCATGGTGTAAGCCACATCCTCCACAGCATTACGCAAATTGAAATTGATCTTTTCAAGTTCAAGCTTGCCAGCCTCGATCTTCGAAAAGTCCAGAATATCGTTGAGCAAAGAAAGCAGGGCTTCCGCGCTCTGCAAGGAGGTTTGAAGATAATCCCGCTGTTCCTCAGTCAAGGAGGTGTCGAGGGTGAGTTCGAGCATACCGATCATCCCGTTCATCGGGGTGCGGATTTCATGGCTCATGTTCGCGAGGAATTCACTTTTGGCGTGATTGGCCTGTTCCGCTTCCTGCCGTGCCCGTACAAGTTCGGAAATATCATGGTACATCGCCAGCACACCGATCTTCTCGCCGCCAACAATGACTGGCACACCTAAAATCTCCACATCCACAAGTGAGCCATCCCGGCGGCAGCGCTTGCTAACCGCATGGAGATTGGTCGTCATCACTTGCTGGGTATATTGCCTGGCTTCTGAAAGTGTTTCCTCGGTGGTAATGAGCGGGTCCAGCAAGGCACCGATGATCTCATGTTCTTTGTAGCCATATAGGTTTTCAAAAGCGGGATTGCAGGAGAGGATGCGTTCGTCGTTATTGAGCACTACGATTGCGACCGGGCTGTTTTGCACGAGAGATTCAAAATATTGTTTCCTGTTATTTAGCTCAGCTTCAACCTGCTTGCGCTCAGTGATATCGCGTGCCACCCAAAGGACGGTATCCTCCTGCATCGGCGAAATGGTGGCGGTAAACCATATTGTTTGGCCGGAAATTGGCAGGGAATATTCCACCTGCCTGATCTTGCGGGTTTCCAAAACAGTCCGAATATCTTTAGAGAAAGATTCTGCTTCGCTTTTGGGGAAGACATCGTAAAGCGTCTTTCCGATCAATTCTTCAGGAGGCTTGATCAAAAGATCAGGGTGGGTTGGCGCAATGCTGACATATTTTCCGGCTCTATCGTAGACGATCACGACGTCGTTCATGGCTGCGAACAAGCTTGACAACTGCGCCTCCGAAACCCGCAGTGCCTCTTCAGCCCGCTTTCGCTCAGTGATGTCACGGTCTATGCCGATCACGAGCTCGCGTCCGCCGATCTTGACCAGCGTCGTTGATATTTCAACAGGAAACACACTTCCATTTTTGCGGCGATGTTGGGCTTCAAGTTTAAGATTGTCCACCTCACGCAATTGTTTCATATAGGCAGTCCGCTCTTCCTGCGTGCCGGAGGTTATGTTCAAAATATCAATGGAACGTCCTATCAATTCATCGCGGGTATAGCCATTGATCTGGCAAGCCGCTGCATTGCAATCAATGATCGGCCAGGAGGCCTTACGGTCATGAGGGTCAATGAGCACAATGGAATCCGGCGAGGAGTCAAACAACGCCCGCAGAAGGGTATTCTCCTCAGCTGGCTTGCTTTTCGCTTTGCTTGGCAGTCTATTTACGGATTTTAAGGCAGACACCTTTTTGCTAACGGCTTTTCGCTTCGTTTTCGCAGGTTTCATTTTGGCCATCCAATTCTCAATAATCACTCCGGCATATAACTCGCGAACAAACTATATTAGTGTAGCACTACTTAGGCTGCAAATTTCTTACAAATTGATTAATGCTCCCGTAAAACGGCATTGACAAACCCACCTCCCGCGCTTAAACTATCGCTTATGATCTTCTGCTCTTCTCTAACGGTGACAATGACCATGTCCATGCGAATGCAAGTGGAGATGATTTGCCGCGATTGGGATGAGCGTTAGTTTTGCCTATATTAAAATGAGAGGCTGTCCCGATTGCGGACAGCCTTTTTGTTTGTAATACGATGTCATTGCGAGGGCAACATCGTACTCGAAGAGTAAGCCCGAAGCAATCTCATGTAACCACCAAGATATTTTTGCGAGGAGATTGCTTCGCTCCGCTCGCAATGACGTAAAACACTGGAGACACGAATGCCTGAAAATATTTTGATCGCCATCGCCTGGCCTTACGCCAACGCTGAAATCCATGTCGGGAACATCACTGGCTCACATTTACCCGGTGACATTGT
>Ga0335078_10015443_pt1 | contig 11339 bp, 9 predicted proteins | sample Lox_Sample_32_FD_206711 | JGI IMG/M metagenome (GOLD analysis project Ga0335078, IMG submission 206711) | Soil microbial communities from Loxahatchee National Wildlife Refuge, Florida, United States - Lox_Sample_3.2 | ecosystem: Environmental > Terrestrial > Soil > Wetlands | place: USA: Florida...
GGCTGCGCGCGGGAAGGCCAAGCAGGCGGCGGTGGAAACCCTGGCCCTGCTGCAGGCGCATCCCGATCGCTTCGCCGAGCTCGCCCGTGAGCGCTCCGCCTGCCCTTCCGCCGCCAATGGCGGCCTGCTCGGCCAGCAGAGCCGCGGCGATCTCGTCCCGGAGATCGAGACCTTCATCCTGGAGATGGAAGCGGGACATATCTGCCCGCTGCCGGTCGCCACCCGCTATGGCTTCCATGTGCTGCGCCTCGACCGCCTGCTGCGCGGCGAGCGGTTGCCGTTCGAGAAGGCGGCAACTCTGGTGGCGCGACATCTCAGCACCTTGTCCTGGCAGCGCGCGGTCAGCCAATATCTCCGAGTGCTGGCCGGAAGGGCTCGCATCGAGGGTATTGCCTTCGATGCTGCGGCGACGCCGCTGGTGCAGTAACCATAGACCCCGAGCCTCGCCATCTGAGGCATGCCGACCTTTCTGAGCCAGGGCTTCCGCCCGTTCTTTCTCGCCGCCGGGATTTGGGCGGCGGCGGCGCTCGCCGTCTGGATCGCGGTGCTGACCGCGGGCCTCGAGCTGCCGAGCCGCTTCGACGCCCTCGCTTGGCACGTCCATGAGATGCTGTTCGGCTTCGTGATGGCGGCGGCGGCGGGATTCCTGCTCACCGCGGTCCCGAACTGGACCCAGCGCCTGCCGGTGAGCGGCGCGCCGCTGGCGGCGCTGGCGACGCTCTGGCTGCTGGGTCGGCTCGTCTGCCTGGTCTCGGCGCTGCTGCCGCCTTGGCTGGTGGCGACGGCAGACCTCGCCTTTCCCGCCGCCTTCGTCGCGGTGGTCGCCCGCGAGATCGTCGCCGGGCGGAACTGGCGCAACCTGCCGATGACCGCGCCGATCGCCCTGCTCGGCATCGCCAATCTGCTCATGCATCTGGAATCCTTCGGCATCGACGTGCCGGACGGTCTCGGCTGGCGGCTGGGCGTCGCCGGCATCATCGTGCTGATCTCGGTGGTCGGCGGACGCATCGTGCCGAGCTTCACCCGGAACTGGCTGGCGAAACGGGCAGGCGCCGCCTTGCCGGGGCGCGCGAACTGGATAGACCGCGTCTCCCTCGGCCTCCTTCATGCAGGATTGTTCGCCTGGGCCGGCTGGCCGGAATTTTATCCCGCCGGCTGGCTGCTGATCGGCGGCGCCCTGCTCAATGGCGCCCGGCTGCTGCGCTGGCGCGGCGGCGCCACCCTGGCCGAGCCGCTGCTCTTCATCCTGCATGTGGGCTATGGCTGGCTGGTGCTGGGGGCGCTGCTGCTCGGTCTCTCGGTGCTCACCGAGAGCGTGCCGGACGCCGCCGCCATCCATGCCCTCACCGCCGGCTCCGTCGGCACCATGACCCTGGCGGTGATGACGCGGGCGACCCGCGGCCATACCGGCCGCGCGCTGACCGCGGATGGTGTCACCATCGCGATCTTCGCCCTCGTCAACGCGGCGGCGGTCTTCCGCATCGCCGCCGCCTTCAGCGCCGGCTGGACCCTGCCGCTCCTCGGCGCCGCCGCGGCGTTCTGGATCGCCGGCTTCGGCCTCTTCTCCCTGGCCTACGGCCCGGCGCTGGTGCTGCCGGCCCGCCGCTAGCCCGGCGGCCCGAATCACGCGGCATTCCGCATCCGCGATCCCGCCGGCAGCCCTCGGCCGCGGCGGCGAAGCCGCATCGAATCAAGCAACCGGCTGCCACCCACAGCAATTCCATCCGAGAGAGGTCGCCCGGATCCCGACATATTGAGGCGGCGACACAAAAAAAGGAGCGCGCGATGTCCATCAGTCGCCGGGACTTGCTGACGGGAACCGCGCTGAGCCTGACTTTCTCCCTCGCCTCCGCCCAGGCCCGCACGATCGCCGGCGCGCTCCCCTGGGAGCCCGAGGCAGCCATACCGCCGCCCCGCGTCGAGCCCGGCCCCTGGCAGTTCTTCACCGCCGATGAGGCCGCCGCCGTCGAGGCGATCGCCGACCGCCTGATCCCGCCCGATCCGGAGACGCCCGGCGGCAAGGACGCGGGCTGCGCCGTCTTCATCGACCGCCAGCTCGCCGGACCCTACGGCTCCGCCCGCGCGCTCTATATGCGCCCGCCCTTCCGCGAAGGCACGCCGCAGCAAGGCCAGCAGTCGCCGCTGACGCCGGCGATGCGCTATCGCCAGGGCCTGGCGGCGCTCGACAAGTACTGCCGCCAGGCCTTCGGCGGCAAAGCCTTCGCGCAGCTGCCCGACGAGCAGAAGGACAAGGTGCTGACGGGCATGCAGAAGGGCCCGATCGTCTTCGAAGGGGCGAGCGCCCCGGCGCTCTTCGAGCAGCTTCTCAACAACACCCGCGAGGGCTTCTTCGCCGATCCCACCTATGGCGGCAACCGCAACATGGTCGGCTGGAAGATGATCGGCTTCCCCGGTGCCCGCTACGACTATCGCGACTGGGTCGATCGCCACAACGAGCGCTATCCGCTGCCGCCGGTCGGCATCGGCGGCACGCGCGCCTGACGGCTACCCGTTCTCTTCGACAGGATTGCACTCCATGACTCGCAGACTGCCCTCGACCGACGCGGTCATCATCGGTCTCGGCTGGACCGGCTCCATCCTCGCCGAGGCGCTCACCCGCGCCGGCCTCAACGTGGTGGCGATCGAGCGCGGCCCCTGGCGCGACACCGCGACGGATTTCCCGACGACCTATGCGCAGGACGAGCTGCGCTATCACATCCGCCACGATCTCTTCCTGCGCCCGAGGCAGGAGACCTTCACCTTCCGCCACAACGCCAACGAGACCGCGCTGCCGATGCGCGCCTGGGGCTCCTTCATGCCGCCCAACGGCGTGGGCGGCGGCGGCGTGCACTGGAACGCCGAGACCTGGCGCTTCCTGCCTTCCGATTTCCAGCAGCGCTCCCACAACATCGAGCGCTACGGCAAGAACTTCCTGCCTGATGATATGACGATCCAGGACTGGGGCATCACCTACGACGACATCGAGCCCTATTACGACCGCTTCGAATATCTCTGCGGCACCTCCGGCATCGCCGGCAACGTCAAGGGCGTCATCAAGGAGGGCGGCAATCCCTTCGAGGGTCCGCGCTCGCGCGAGTATCCGACGCCGGGGCAGAAGCAGCCCTTCGGCCCGACGCTCTTCGCCAAGGCGGCGATCGAGACGGGCTTCAAGCCCTTCCCGCAGCCCTCCGGCAATCTCTCCCAGGCCTATACCAACCCGCTCGGCGTGACCCTCGGCCCCTGCACCTATTGCGGCTTCTGCGAGTGGTTCGGCTGCGGCAATTACTCGAAGGCGAGCCCGCAGACCACCATCCTGCCGGTGCTGGTGCGGCGGCAGAATTTCCAGGCGCGCACCCAGTGCGAGGTGGTGAAGATCAACCTCGACAAGTCAGGCAAGCGCGCCACCGGCGTCACCTATATCGACAGCAACGGCGAGAGCTGGGAGCAGCCGGCGGAGCTGGTGCTGCTCTGCGCCTTTCAGCTCTTCAACGTGCACATGCTGCTCAGCTCGGGCATCGGCCAGCCCTACAACCCCTCCACCAACGAAGGCGTCATCGGACGGAACTATTCCTACCAGGTGACCTCGTCGGTGAACGCCTTCTTCGAGGACAAGATCTTCAACCCCTTCATCTCCTCCGGCTCGATCGGCATGTGCGTCGACGACTTCAACGGCGACAATTTCGATCATGGCGAGCTCGGCTTCATCGGCGGCGGCTATATCGGCGCGGTGCAGACCAACGGCCGGCCGCTGCAGAGCACCAACCTCCCCGCTGGCTCGCCGAGCTGGGGCGCCGACTGGAAGAAGCTGGTGAAGGAGAATTACCTCCGCACCTACCAGACCGTGACCCATGGCGGCTGCTGCAGCTATCGCGACGCCTATCTCGATCTCGATCCCACCTACACCGACGCCTTCGGCCGCAAGCTGCTGCGCATCAACTTCGACTTCCATCCGAACGAGCTGAAAATGTCGCAGTACCTGACCGATCGCGTCGCCGACATCACCCAGAAGATGGGGCCGAAGCACATGGACAAGTTTCCGCGCACCGGCCCCTACAACTCCACCATCTACCAGACGACGCATACCTGCGGCGGCGTGGTGATGGGCGCCGATCCCAAGACCAGCGCGCTCAACCGCTATCTGCAGAGCTGGGACGTGCCGAACCTGTTCGTCACCGGCGCCAGCGCCTTCCCGCAGAATGCCGGCTACAACCCCACCAACACGGTGGCGGCCCTCGCCTTCATGGCGGGAGACGCGATCGTCAACCAGTACCTGAAGGCGCCCGGCCGACCCCTGGTGCAGGCCTGAGGAGGTGCCGATGATGCGACAAGCCGCCTGCGGCCTGCTGCTGCTCCTCGCCACCGCCGGCACCGCAAGCGCCGACCCGGACGGGCAGTCCTTCGACCAGATCTCGCGCGGCCGCTATCTCGCCGCGCTCGGCGACTGCGCCGCCTGCCATACGATCCCCGGCGGCCCGCTCTATGGCGGCGGCCGGCCGCTGGAGACGCCCTTCGGCACCTTGCTGGCGCCGAACCTGACGCCCGACCGCGAGACCGGCATCGGCGCCTGGACCGAAGAGCAGTTCGTCGCCGCGCTCCGGGACGGCAAATTCCCCGGCGGCCATCTCTACCCGGCGATGCCCTACACCTACTACACGCGGATGACGCGGGACGACGCACTGGCGATCCGCGCCTATCTCGCGACGGTGGAGCCGGTGCGCAACGACGTCGTCGCCAACCAGCTGCCCTTCCCCTTCGGCATCCGCGCCAGCATGGTCGGCTGGAATGAGCTTTTCTTCACGCCGGGCGAGTTCAAGCCGGTCGCCGGCAAGTCGGCGGAATGGAACCGCGGCGCCTACCTGGTGGAAGGCCTCGGCCATTGCGGCATGTGCCACACCGAGAAGAATTTCCTCGGCGGCGACCATACCAGCCGCGCGCTGCAGGGCGGCGTGCTGCAGGGCTGGTTCTCGCCCAACGTCACCGGCGACGCGCACACCGGCGTCGGCGGCTGGTCGGTGGACGACATCGTCGAGTACCTGCAGACCGGGCATAACCGCATCGCGGCGGCGACCGGGCCGATGTCGGAGGTGATCACCAACTCCACCTCCAAGCTCGACCACGAGGATCTGGCGGCGATCGCGACCTACCTCAAGGACACCGCACCGCAAAGCGGCGCGGCGCCGGTGCCGCTCGCCGCCAACGATGCCGCCATGCGCGCCGGGGCGGCGGTCTACACCGACCACTGCGCCGCCTGCCATGCCGCCGCGGGCACCGGCATCGTGGGGCTGTTCCCGTCGCTCAAGGGCAGCTCCTCGGTGCAGTCGGTGGACGCCACCAGCCTGATCCGGGTCGTGCTCGAGGGCGCGCAGAGCGTCGCCACCGATCCCGCCCCCACCGGCGCATCGATGCCGAGCTTCGGCTGGAAGCTCAACGACGACCAGATCGCCGCGGCCATCACTTATATCCGCAACAGCTGGGGCAACGCCGCGTCGCCGGTCTCGGCAGGCGACGTCGGCAAGTCGAGGAAGCAGCTGAGCCAGGCCACGCCGTAGCGGCTCTTCCCCCCGCATCCCCGATTTCCGCCCGGAGCGCGTTCCGGGCGGATATCATTCGCCCTGTCCGCGCCCGATACCGCGCTCGGTCGGGCGACCGTCAACAGGGGGGATGTGCGATGTTCAGCAGCGTGGTTCTCGACGTTGCCGTCGGGCTGATTTTCGGCTTTCTCGCCATGAGCCTCGCCACCAGCGCCATCGTCGAGGCGATCGCCTCGCTGCTCAAGTGGCGCTCGCGCACGCTGCTCAACGGGGTGAAGCAGCTCGTCAACGATCAGAGCTTCAGCGGCCTCGCCAGGAGCCTCTACGAGCACGCCGCGATCAACCCGCGCGGGCCCGGCCGCTCGGCGCCGACCGCCAATCTCCCCGCCTATATCGACCCCGCGCAGTTCGCCAACGCGGTGATCGACATCACCGGCCTCTCGCAGCAGGTCGCCCGGTCGCAGCTCGCAGGAGCGCCGCCCACCACCGAAACCCTGCAGGCGGTCGTCGACAGCAAGATCTCCGACACCGCCAATCCGCAGATCAATCAGCTCCTGCGCGGGATCATCGAGCGCAATGGCGGCGATCTCGACAAGATCCGGCAGGAGCTCGCCGCCTGGTTCGACAACGGCATGGACCGGCTGAGCGGCGCCTACAAGCGGTGGACGCAGGCGCTTTCTTTCGCGATCGCGATCCTGCTCACCGTCCTCATCAATGTGGATGCGATCGAGCTCGGCAAGGGCGTCTGGAAGCAGCCGACCCTGGTGGCCAAGCTCAGCGCCGATGCGAAGACGGACGCGGTGCAGGCCCTTGCGGCGCTGGACGAGCGCCTGCCGGTGGGCTGGAGCAGCGGCGGCCTGTTCATGAAGCGCGGCGCCGACGGCGCGCCGGTTCGGTTCGGGGCCTGGGACTGGGCGAGCGCCGCCCTCGGCTGGCTCATCACCGCCTTCGCGACGCTGTTCGGCGCGCCCTTCTGGTTCGACGCCTTGCAGAGCATCGCCCGCCTCAAGGGCGCCGGCCCGAGCCCGGACGAGAAGGCCAGCAACCGTGCCGCGGCGGCGTAGCGCTTCGCCGCCGGAGAGCACAAGCACCGGCCCTCGTCCGGTTTCACTCATGAAATAACCGATACATATACGTGAGCGTGAACGGGGCTGGACCTTTGCTGCCTGATGTATTGTGCACTGCCAGATAAAGAATATTTGTCGGCAGACCCGACCACATGACCGATTTGTAATTTAAATATCGCTGGATTGACGCTGCTTTTGCGCGCTATGGTGGCTACTCAACAAATACAATTCAGTGGAAGAGGCAATTCTTTCATCTGGACTCGCCTCATCCAACTGGAATTGAACAGAGGAGGAGCCCGAGATGAGAACGTACAGACTTGTGTCTGTCACTCGACGTCGGTTCCTGAGAGGAACTGGCCTTACGCTTGCCGCCGCCGGTTCAGCACCTTTGATCTCCGCACCTTTCGTGTCGCGCGCCATGGCCGACACCAAGACCCTGTCGATCGTGCAGTGGAGCCACTTCGTCCCCGAATACGACAAGTGGTTCGACGGCTTCGCCAAGGACTGGGGCGAGAAGAACAAGATTTCGGTCACCGTCGACCACATCCCCGTGCAGGACGTCGCCGCCCGCGCGGCCGCCGAGGTGTCCGCCCAGGCGGGGCATGATCTCTTTGGCTGGAACGGCGCCGGCGGCGCGCATCTCTACCGCAAGTTCCTGGTGGATGTGGGCGAGCTCGTCAAATCCGTCGAGAAGAAGTACGGCAAGGTCAGCACCATCGGCCAGCAGCTTGGCTATAACCAGGACGACGGGACCTGGTCGGCGTTTCCCGATTACTACATCAACTTCCCCGGCATGTACCGCAAGAGCATGTGGGACGAGATCGGGATGACGCCGGACACCTGGGACAATCTGCGGATCGGCGGCGCCAAGCTGAAAGCGAAAGGCAACCCGGTGGGGATCTCGCTCGGTCACAGCAACGATCCGAACACGACGTGGCGCGGCCTGCTGTGGAGCTACGGCTCCTCCATTCAAGACGAGCACGGCAAGAAAGTCGTGCTCGACAGCAAGGAGACGGTCGAGGCAGTCAAGTACGTCGCCGCTCTCTACAAGGAAGCGATGACGTCGGACGTCCTGTCGTGGAACGACGCCAGCAACAACCAGTACATCGATTCCGGGGTGAGCTCGTACATCATCAACCCGATCTCGGCGTATCGGACCGCCCAGAAGCTCAACAAGAAAGTGGCCGACGACATTTTCGTCATGAAGCCGCCGAAAGGGCCGGTGCGCCAGATCATGGGCGGCGCCTCGGAATTCTATGGCATCTGGAAGTTTGCCAAGAACAAGGAGGTGGCGCTCGAGTTCCTCACCTACTACACCGATCACTGGCCCGAGGCCTTCAAGGCGAGCGAAGGGTACAACAATCCGTGCTTCGCCAATCTCGTGCCCAAGCCGATGCCGATCCTGTCGAACGATCCGACCTCGACCCCGCCCGACAAGCTGGCGATCCTGCAGGACTCGGACCAGTGGTCCGCCATCCCCGGATATCCGGGGCCGGCCTGGCCCGCCACCGACGAGATCTACAATAACTTCACCATCCCCGACATGATGGCGAAGACGGCGACGGGTGCGATGAGCGCCGAAGATTCGGTCAAATGGGCCACGCAGCAGTGCGAGGCCGTCTTCAAGAAGTGGGTCGGAAAGGCCTGATCGCCGGCGACCGGACCGCGTGCGTTCCCGCGCGGTCCGGGCCCTGCCGGCGCCGTCGGACGTCGGCCAAATGGGGGAGACCGGTTTGATGCGCCGCCCGGAGACTGGCGGCGCGCACGCATCGCGTTGAATTCTGGGAGGTTCAATGGCTGCGGTACTGACCAGGAATATCATCAAGAAATTTGGTGAGGTTCCCGCCGTGAACGGCATCAGCCTGACGGTGCCGGACGGCGAGTTCATGGTGCTGCTCGGCCCCTCGGGCTGCGGCAAGACGACATTCCTCCGCATCATCTGCGGGCTGGAAAAGCAGACCAGCGGCGACCTTCTGATTGGCGGCGATGTCGTCAATGACATTCCGCCGCGCGCCCGCGGCGTCGCGATGATGTTTCAGAGCTACGGCCTCTATCCGCATTACACGGTGCGCAAGAATATTGCCTTCCCGCTGCGGACGCAGCGCGTTCCGAACGCCGTGGTCGAGAAGAAAATCGAGTGGGCGTCGCAGCTGCTCGGCATTGGGCACCTTCTCGAGCGGCGGCCGCGGCAGCTCTCCGGCGGCGAACGCCAGCGTGTCGCGCTCGCGCGCGCGCTCGTGCGCGAGCCGACCGCGCTGCTGCTCGACGAGCCGCTCTCGAACCTCGATGCCAAATTGCGCGCCTCGGCGCGCCTGGAGATCAAGCAGTTCCAGCAGCGGGTCGGCGTCACCACGATCTACGTGACCCACGATCAGGTCGAGGCGATGGGCATGGGCGATCGCATCGCCGTCATCCATCATGGGCAGGTGCGTCAGGTGGGAACGCCGACGGAGATCTACGACGACCCCGCCGACCGCTTCGTCGCGACCTTCGTCGGCACGCCGCCGATGAACCTTGTCGAGCGCAACGGCGGGTTCACCGGCTTCCGTCCGGAGAACTTCCTACCCAGGGACATGATCGACGACGGCGCCATCACCGAATTCTCGTTCCGCGTCGATCGCTCCGAATATCTCGGCTCGGAGCGGATCGTCTACGGCGCGATCGAGGGCTTCGATCCAACTCAGGTGATTACGGCGAAACTGCCGCCGGCGCATGTTGCCGAGGAGAGCATCAGGCCCGGCGAGTGGCATCCTTTCGCCGTACGCAATAGCGCGGTGTGCCATTTCGACAGGGATGGCAAGCGGACCGGTCGTCACTGAGGCGGATTTTTACCCATGGTCGCAATCACCAGACCAGTGCCACGACCGATCTCGCGTTTCCGGTTCATCCTGGACCGGCGCGACGTGCTCGGCTCGATCCTTGTCGCGCCGGCCATCCTGTACGTGCTGCTATTGGTCGGCGTGCCGTTCTTGCTCGCGGTCTATTACTCGGTCAGCGCCTTCACGATCTACGATCCATCGTGGCGCTTCGTCGGCCTGGCGAACTTCGAGCAAATCGTGCAGAACCCGGTCTTTCTGCAAACGCTGGGCAACACCTTCATCTTCACCTTCGGATCGCAATTCCTCGGCCTCATCCTCGGCAAGTTCGGCGCGCTGCTGCTGTTGCGGCCGTTCCCCGGCCGCAAGATCGTCAGGGCGCTGATCATATTGCCCTGGGCGGTGCCGGTCGCGCTTGCCACGGTCGCCTGGCAGTGGATGTTCGATTCGCTCTACAGCGTCATCAACTGGACGCTGATCGCGCTCGACATCATCACCCGTTCGCAAGCGCCGAACTGGCTCGGGACGCCGGGGCTGGCGATGTTGTGCGTGATCGTCGTCAACGCTTGGCGTTTCTTCCCGTTCGCGATCGTGATCTTCCTCGCCGGCATCACCGCGATACCGCAGGACGTGCTCGACGCGGCAACGGTCGACGGCGCCGGTTTCTGGCGCCGCAACTACCAGATCATCGTGCCGATGATCCTGCCGATCGTGGCCATCGGCCTGATTTTCGGCATCGTGTTCACGTTCACCGACCTTTCCATCGTCTTTCTGATGACCATGGGCGGTCCCGTGGGCGCAACCTCGGTATTGGGCTTCGAAGGATTCCAGGTCGGCATCGTGTCCGGCGACGTGTCCCATGGCGCCGCGATCTCGCTGTTCATGCTGCCGGTGCTGTTTGTCGTGGTGATCTTTATGCTTCGCTTTATCCGCCGGCGGGAGATCTGACATGCGGCGCGCTATTGCGAAGGTCGTCAGGGAGATCCCGTTCTTTGGAGCGGTCGCTTTCTTCGTCATTCTTTCCACGTTCCCGTTCTACTGGATGGTGATCACCTCGTTCAAATCCAACAGCGACCTCTACAGCGTCACCAATATCCCCTTCTGGTTCAACGACCCGCCTACCCTCGAGCATTTCCGCTATCTGTTCCAGGAGACGTTGTTCACGACCTGGCTGCTGAATTCGCTGATCATCGGCGTCTGCGTGGTCGCGATCACCCTCGTCACCGCGCTGCCGGCCGCCTACAGCCTGGCGCGAATGACCGGCCGCAGCGGCGAGACCCTGGGGATCGGTATTTTCCTGACCTATCTGGTGCCGCCGACGCTTCTCTTCCTGCCGCTGGCACGGATCATTGCGGAGCTCGGGCTGCAGAATTCCATGTGGTCGCTGGTGCTGGTCTATCCGACCTTCACGATCCCGTTCTGCACCTGGCTGCTGATGGGGTTCTTCAAAGCCCTGCCGCCCGAGATCGAGGAGGCAGCGATCGTCGACGGCTGCAGCCTGTTCGGCGCCTTCGTCAAGATGGCGCTCCCGCTGTCGCTGCCGGGGATTCTGACGGTGGTTATCTTCACGTTCACGTTGACCTTGCAGGAATTCGTCTACGCGCTGACGTTCATTTCCTCGTCGGCGCAGAAGCCGATCACGCTCGGCGTTGCGACCGACCTCATTCGCGGCGACATCTTCTATTGGGGCGAGATCATGGCCGGCGCCTTGATCGCCAGCATCCCGGTGGCGATCGGCTATAATTTCTTCCTCGACCGCTTCATCTCCGGCATCACCGGCGGCGCCGTCAAATAGCGGACGGATCGGCGGAACCGTCAGACGCCGACAGAGGCGTCGCGTGTCGCCGCGCGGCGGCTCCTCAGGTGGCTCCTCGAGCGGCCTGCGACGGCCGCGGCTTTCGGTTCCCCCACCGTGTACAGGCCCG
>Ga0335078_10015444_pt1 | contig 11339 bp, 8 predicted proteins | sample Lox_Sample_32_FD_206711 | JGI IMG/M metagenome (GOLD analysis project Ga0335078, IMG submission 206711) | Soil microbial communities from Loxahatchee National Wildlife Refuge, Florida, United States - Lox_Sample_3.2 | ecosystem: Environmental > Terrestrial > Soil > Wetlands | place: USA: Florida...
GCGCGGGCGGTTTAGTTGTCGGGCCTGCGAACGAGAAACTAAACAATCCTGGTTGCGATTGCCCGCTGCACTTGTTGCAGCGGGCAATTTTGTTCTAGTGGCCTTCGGCTGGGAGGAATCAAGTCGTCCGCTGGACTATTTTTCGTGCGTGAGTTCGACGACGATGACTTCGATAGGTTGGTCTCCCGCGTTGACGTCGGCGTGCATCGTACCCGGAGCGTTGGCGGGAAGCCAGTAGGCCTTTCCAGTTTCCCAGACGTGCGTTTCGGTGGGGCCATTCTGTTCGGCGATTTTCATGGTGCCACCCGCGAGCGCGATGATGACACGCGGGTGATCGTGGCGATGCAGAGTGAGCGGCGCGTTCGGCGCGATGACCGATTTCCAGACCCTTACATCTTCGTTTTCAAATTGAGGAAAGCGCTGCGTCTGCGCGGCGGTTTGCTGCGAGTGGGCCGTGGGAAGTGGGGCGCCGAGTACAACACAGCACGCGACTAGCGCCAGCGAAATTCTTACTGTCGTTTTCATCGTGTTCTCCGCGAGGAATCCTAACACGGCCAGCTTTCAGGCAAAGTCCGCGCGTTGATGTATGATGCGAGGCGCGAATCACAGGAGTCGGGAGCATGAGAAAAACGATGCGGCGATGGCTGCTGGTTGCGGGAGCGATGCTGATGATTACGATGCACGCGTGGGGGCAGGATCGCAGCCAGACGCGCTCGATGGTGATTGCGAAGGGCGGAATTGTAGCGTCGGAGTCGCCGCTGGCGTCACAGGCGGGTGTGCGCATTTTGGAACGCGGCGGCAATGCGGTGGACGCGGCGATTGCGACGAATGCGGTGATGGGCGTGGTCGAGCCGATGATGAACGGCATCGGCGGCGATATGTTCGTGATTGTCTACGACGCGAAAGCCAACAAGTTGTACGGACTGAATGCCAGCGGCTGGGCGCCGAAAGGACTGACGATTGATTTTTTGCAGAAGCAGGGCTTGAAGGACATGCCCCAGAGCGGAATCAACTCAGTCACGGTTCCGGGGATGGTGGATGGCTGGCAAAAGCTGGCCGATAAGTTCGGGCGTAAGAAGTTGAAGGATGATCTGGAAGCAGCGATTCACATTGCGCAGGACGGTTTCCCGGTGCCGGAGTGGGACGCGGCGTATTGGTCCGTGGAAGTGGATCTGCTGCGCCGGGATGATGCGGCGACCAAGCTGTACTTGCCGGGCGATCACGCGCCGAAGGTCGGCGAGATTTTCAAGAACCCAGAGCTGGCGGCTTCGCTTACGCAAATTGCGGAGAAGGGGAGAGACGCGTTTTACAAAGGCGAAATCTCCAAGAGAATTTTGGATGCGGAGAAGCGGCACAACGGGGCCATGACCGCGGAAGATCTGGCGCAATTTTCGGCGGAATGGGTCGAGCCGATCTCGACGACTTATCGCGACTGGACGGTTTATGAGATGCCGCCGAATGGCCAGGGCATCGGCGCGTTGGAAATGCTGAACATCATGGAAAATTTTCCGTTGGGCGACAAGGACGCGGGCTACGGTTTTGGTAGCACGAAGGCGCTGCACGCGATGATTGAAGCGAAAAAGTTGGCGTACGCGGACGTAAACCGCTACTTGGCCGACCCACGCGCCGCCAAGGTGCCGACAAAGACGATGCTTTCAAAGGATTGGGCAAAGGAGCGCGCGAAGCTGATTGATCCCGAGAAAGCCAATTGCGACATTCCGGCCGGTGAGATCGCTGGCGGGAGCGACACGACGTATCTCACGGTGGTGGATCGGGACGGCAACATGGTGTCGTTGATTCAAAGCAATTACGCGGCATTTGGGTCCGGGATTGTGCCGCCGGGCGCGGGCTTTGCGTTGCAGAATCGCGGGGGGTTGTTCAGTCTCGATGCCGCTTCACCGAATGCGTTGGCGGGACACAAGCGGCCTCGACATACGATCATCCCGGGTTTCGCGCAGAAAGGCGATATGCGCATGGCGTTTGGAATTATGGGCGGCTGGAACCAGGCGCAAGCACATGCGCAGTTCATTGCGAACATTGCGGACTTCAAGATGAACATTCAGGCCGCGGTGGAGGCGCCGCGGTTTACGAAGTACACTTTCAGCGGGTGCGATGTAGAGATGGAGAATCGCTTCAATGGCAAGGTCCGCGATGAGCTGACGGCGAAGGGCCACCAGATCAAGGTGCTGGGGACGTTTTCCAGCCGCGTGGGCGGCGGCCAGGCGGTATTGCGCGACTTCGCGGTGGGAGTGAATTACGGAGCTTCGGACCCGCGGAAAGATGGCGCGGCAATCGCGGAGTTGCCGTTTTGAAGCGAGGGCAAGACGTATTTAGCCAATTGGTTAAATAAGGCCAGGCCAATCATCGTATTTAGCCAGTCGGTTAAATAAGACGAACGAGTCACCGTATTTAGGTAAATAAAGGCGACCGGCCCGTATTTAGCCAATTGGTTAAATACAAGCGAACGGCGGACCTGCCCTCTCTGGCGGACATAGCCCGGATCGTGCGTATCCTATTGAAAAGGCTAGGCTGATCTACCTGTCCTTCCGAATCGGAAGTCGCTCAAAATGCGAGAAATAGGAAGGGAAGTTCCCGGCGCGACCGGTAGTACAGGTACCCACGTTCGATGATCTTGCTGAAAATAAGCCGTTTACAGAACTCGAAGTTGGCTGGCGACGTGCACCTGACCCGAAGTACAGGGACGACGCCCGCAGCCACTCGTCCTTGGCGCGGAGACTCCTCATGCCCCTGGTCCGGGTTACGCCCAGTGTGCTGCGGTACTACTTCTGCTGCAAGCTGATGTTCTCGTTCCTATTGCTCGCCCCTGCCTGCAAGGCTCAAACGATATCGACGATGGATGACGTCTCCGGGAGCTATCAGTGCACGGAGGTGAAAGTGCGCGGCAAGGTGCTGCCGTGCAACGCGGCGCCTTTAAAGCTCAAGAATGACGGGCACTTCGAACTACGCGGCTGGGAAGGCACGTACATGGTGGATGGGCAGTGGGTGCAGCTGACCGACGCGATGACCAAGGCGCGCGCGAAGATCGAGCCGGGGCACAAGATTGTGCTGCGTTTCTTTGGAAAGAATGGCTGGGCGGAAATGACGTACGAGCGGCGCGTGGCGGAATTAGGCAAGAAATCGCTCAGCTGACACGAGAGAAACTCCTCAGAACCTAAATCGTAAGTCTCGAATCCCGCCGGGGTGCACCTGGACAGGGCTGTTGCGCCCGCGAAGAAGCGAACGAATCAAAGGCGTTCTAATGAACGTCGATTTCGTTCATACGGCGCTGAATCCCCAACACAGCTCCGCCCATGGCCGCAAGCCAACCCAAGAACAGTGACACGAAGCCAACCCAGCCCAAACCTTCGAGGCTGTTCAGACTATACGGGCTATGTATGCCGGCGATGCTCCGAGCGACAGTAGCCAGAGCGGCGGAGTTCACGCTCAGAGCAACGACGACCAGCGCCGTCATAACGGAAAGTCCGAACATAATCATGCCGTGCAGCACTCCATCGCGGCGGTTGTTGATCCCGGCGAGCTTACCCGTGGTCAGTCCGGCAACGTACATCGCGATGATGGTAAGAACTATGGTCCATACCCCCATCCCGATGCTTATTCCGGTGATGGCACTTGGCGAAGCCGGGTTCGCGGCGCTCGAGAAGATAGCCATTCCAAGCAAGCCGAAAATGGACCATATTGCCGCGAAGGTGAAGACGCCAGCCCATAGCGCTCCCCAGTTCGGGCGGGGCGAAAGAACGGGCGCCGCGGCAGGGTCATACACGACGGCTTTCGCTACGTTCGTTACCACCGCAGCGGCCGCCCCTCCATTTATTCGTTCGGTTACAGTTGCCATGCGAACCTCCCTTCCAATGTCCTCCACGAACATTAGATCGCTCGGTCCGAAGGTTGATGCAAAGCCGCGCTCGGGTGAACGCCTGGAAAACCGGAGAATAATGCCGTAGGACACGCAGGAAGCGCGGCCCAGGATCTATGTGAGCGGCCAGAGTCGCGATCTCGAGCCGAGGGAGGTGTCGAGTGAGCGCAGTCTTCAGCGCCCCGCGGCTTCGTACCCACGGCCACGGAGAGGGCGGCCGGCGGTGGCGCCGGTGAGTTGGCCGTGATCGTATTCGATTTGGCCGTTGACGATGGTGTAGGCGACGCCTTCGGAGAGTTGCGCGGGCTGAACGAAGGTGGCCTTATCGATGATTTTGGCGGGATCGAAGATGGTGATGTCAGCGTAGAAGCCAGTCTTGAGCAAGCCGCGATCTTGCAGATGTTCGCGTTGCGCGGGGAACGAAGTGATTTTGCGGATGGCGGTTTCGAGCGGCATGAGGTGCTCGTCGCGAACGTAATGGCCGAGGAAACGCGGCATGGAGCCGAAGGCGCGTGGATGCGTGTGCGGTTCGAAGATGGGGCCGTCGAGAGACATTTCGTTGGCGTCGAGGCCGATGGACGTCCAGCGCTGCTCGAGGCCGGTGCGGATGTCCTGCTCGCTGGCCATGAAGTAGAGGGCGCCGGTTTGCGCGTTATCGGCTAGGACAAAATCCATCAGCGTGTCTTCCGGAGATTTTTTCCAGACTTTCGCGACATCAGCGACCGTTTTGCCTTCGAACTGCTTTAGTTCAGGCTTTTCGACGGACGCGATCAGTACGCCTGCGCCGCCACCGCAATCGTAATAGAGATTTTCCCAGTTCGGATGATCGCCGACGAATTCTTTTTTGATGCGGGCGCGAACGGCCGGATCTTTGAGGCGTGCCAGCAATTTCTGCGTGCCGCCGTCAGCAACCCAGGGAGGCAGCGCTGAGGCGAGCGCGGTGCCGCCGGCGGGATAAGGATACATGCTGGCGGCGACGTCGAGGCCGGAGTCGCGCGCAGCCTGAATTTTCGCGACGACTTGCTTCATGTTGCCCCAGCGGGCTTTGCCACTGACTTTCAAGTGGAAAATCTCGACCGGCACATTGGCTTCTCGGCCAATGCGGAAGGCCTCGTCAATGGCCTGCATTTCGGAGGCGCCCTCGCTGCGCATGTGCGTGGCGTAGAGGCCGCCGTATTGCGAAGCGACTTTGGCGAGGGCGATGAGTTCGTCAGTTTTGGCGTAAATGTTTGGCGGATAGATGAGCGCGCTGGAAACGCCGAGGGCGCCATCTTTCATGGCTTGTTGAACGAGCGCTTGCATTTGCGTGAGTTCTTCGGGAGTGGGCGCGCGATCGTCATCGCCAATGACGGCTTCGCGAACTTGCGCCGAGCCGACGTAAGTGCCGATGTTGAGCGGAGTGCCTTGTTTTTCGAGGCGATGGAAATAGCCGTCAAGCGTGGTCCAATCGACGGTGAAATGGAATTGCTCGAGGAAGGGCTTCAGCGGCGCGAGCGTCTTTTCGTTTTGCGGAGCGATGGAGCCGCCTTCGCCGGTGATTTCGGATGTGATGCCCTGGGAAAGTTTGCTGAGCGAGCGATTGTCGAGCAGCAGGGAAGATTCGGACTGGCCGAGCATATCAATGAAGCCCGGAGAGACGATTTGGCCCTGCGCGTCGATTTCTTTTTTGGCGTGGGCGTCTTTCAAGTTGCCGATGGCGGCAATGCGGTCGCCACGGATGCCGACGTCGGCGGCATACCAGGGATTGCCGGCGCCGTCGATAATGTGGCCATTGCGGATGATGAGATCGAATTCGTTGGAGGGTGGTGCCGCGGAAACGGCTGCGGGCGTAGCCGGCGCATCGAGCGGAGCGTCGTAAGCAGCGGCAGCAATTTCGCCGACCGCCTGGCCGGCCACTTCCTGCGTGGCGTTAGGATCAGTGCCCGAAAGCGAAACGTTGTTGAGGTACACGGCTAGCGCGAGCTTCTGACCGGTCGAGGTGATGACGTATCCCGCGAGGCCTTTGCCGTTGAGCATCATCTTGCTGTTGAGTTTGTCTTCGGAGCCGTAGGTGCCGGTTTTGGCGAAGACATGACCGGCGGCAGGATTGTTGACCTGGATTTTGGCGAGCGTGCCGTCTTTGCCGAGAATCGGCATGGCTTTGAAGAAGACGTCGTAGTCCGGTCGCGTGGCCCAATAGGCCATATAGTGGCAAATAAAATCGGGGCTGAAGAGATCGCCGCGCGCTCCGCCTTCGCCGTCGCCTTGCGACGCGCCGGAAAGATTGAGGCCGGCTTGCTGCAAAAAGTCGTGCTCGATCTTGAATCCGGCGTGGTCCGGGTCGGTTTGATCTTTGGCGATGAGCGAGCCGAGAAGATACGGACCCATACCGGCGTGCAGGTTGTGGCTGACTTTCAGTGTGACTTTGATTTCTTCGGAGAGGGGAAGAGAAACGTGTTCGGCGACTTGATTTTCCGGCGTATAGGACGAAGAGAGCGTCTTGAAGTCGGGAGCGGCTGTAAGGGCTTTGGATTTGGATTCGGTTTTGATCTGGACGCCGGCGGCGAGGAGCGATTCTCGCAAAACGGTCTCGGCAAATTTCGTAGGCGACGGCACAGCGTAAGGCGCGGTGATGGGAGGCACGCCGGCGGGCAGGGAACCGGTCAAAGTAACGGTAACGCTGCCGTCAGGATTAGTTACTTCGAGCGGGTCGTGGATCTGCGGCGTGCCGCTAGCAGTTGAGGTGGTGAGGTGATTGACGAACGTAACGTAGGAAGTTTTGGGTGACGTTTGCAACGCGACGGGATCGTTGGCCTTTGCGCCGGGAGTGATAACCATGTCGATGAGGTTGTCGTTGACGCAGATGGAGGAGACCACGATGTTGGTGCCGCCGTCGCGTTCGCCGTCGGGGAAGAGCGAGGTATCGACGAGCACGCGTCCTTCGATTTTGTGAATCTTCGCGGCGACGTCCTTGGCAAGCTTGTTGATGACTGTGAGCGGATCGCCGGCGACGGCGGGACCCCCATAGATGTGATCTTCGTCGACGAAAGCGAGCGTGTTATCGGGCTGGATGCGGTTCGAAAGGTTGGGATCGCCGCTGGCGACGAGGATCAAGTCGCCCTTGAGCGTGCCTTTTTTATCGATCGCGCCGGTGTGATAGATGCGGGTGTGGAAGCGGTAGTCAGCGCCCAATTTTGCGAGGAGAGTGCCTTCGGTGAGTGTTTTGGTGGTGGAGGCCGGGACGAAGAGTTTGGTGGGGTTGAGGGCGTAGATGACCTTACCGGAGGCGATGTCGTAGAACTCGACGCCGAAATTGGCGTGGGCAAACTCCGGGCGGGACATGATTTTCTGGATGCGCTCGGAAAGCACGGCGGAGGAAGAGACGGGCGATTGCGCACGCAACAGCGAAGGGCTTGCCGCGAAAAGCGCAGCGAAGAGAGCGGCCGCCAGCGATGCACGAATCACACGGAAACTGCGTTGCGTTTTCAACGTATTGCCTCCAAGAGATTCCAGCGAAAGGTGCTGCGTGCGCGATCAGTTCGCGCTCGCTAATCCTTGGCCGGAATGCAAATCTTCAAACTTGATGTTCAGAATCGGGTAGTCGTGCCAATCCTTGTAGTCGAAGTGCCACCATTCGTGTTCGTAGACGGTAAAGCCTTCGGATTCCATGGCGCGGCGAAGCAGATTGCGATGCCAGCGTTCGAGCGAAGTGCCGCCGGGATAATCGGGGAAGGAGCGCGGAGACATTTCGTCGTACGTACCGGGCATTTCGATGGGCTTACCGGAAGCGAGGTCGTAGAGGGTGAGATCGACGGCGCAGCCGCGATTGTGGCGCGAGCCTTGAGAGGGATCGGCCACGAAAATTTTGCCTTCGGGCGGCGTGGCATCCCAGAAGATTTTGGTGACATACCAAGGGCGGTAGGCGTCGTGAATCAGCAACCCGTAACCAAGCGGTTTCAACTTGTTCAGTGCGCGGACCAGCGCTTCGGCGGCGGGTTTTTGGAGGAATGCGCGCGCCTGGGTGTAAACGGCGGTGCCGAGGAAGTCGTTCGTCGTCGCGTAGCGAATGTCGAGATGAATGGCGGGATCGAGCGGTGCCAGTTCAACGAGCTCAGGGTTGCGAAAATTGCCATCTTCGTGCGGAGGGGAAGTGGCCAGTGCCTCCGGCCGAAGTTCCGCCACAGGTCGCACCGGCTTGATCAGAATTTGCGCTCGCGCATCAAAGTCCGGCGTGACTTTGTCCTCGACCACACTGTCCGAATGTAGTTGGCGCTTACCCGAGGCAGCGGTACTCAGTCCGTGAGCTGAAGGCGAAGAGTTTTTCGCAAGAAATCTTTCTATGATCTTGTAGCGCGCGTCGTCGCCCTGCTGGATTCGGTCGGAGATTAAAATGTAACCGTCCTCCTCCGATACTTCGTGTACGGCCCCATTTCCGGCGAGAGCGCGGGGTTCTCCGTAGTCACCGATCCAGGGCTTCCATAGAGCGGGAATGTCTCTCGGTTGTTGGCCGGGTGCGAGCGAAGCCGTAGTTTGGGCCTGCAGGTAAGCCAGGGCGCCGCAGACGAAAAGAAGTGACGTGAACAGCAGTGGAGAACTAACGTTTGAGCGCGGTTTGCGGATGGATCGCATTGTCCTGCGAAAGTCCTCTGTTCGTGTGAGCGAAGAACAAGCTTAACAAGGAGCGGGTCCGAACGGGCACATCATAACCGAGAATCTAAAATCGTGCGAGATACAAATGTTGGCAAATAAGAGGGCTCATCGGGAAGCTTGATCTGGCGCCCGAGGGACAAGCTCAGTCGGGTATGTCAGATTCGGGGATTTGTGCGTAGAAACGTTTGTTGCGCGCAGCAGAGTTGGAGTCAAGATCAGGCGTAAAGGCCTCAGGCCTGAAGGCCTGAGCTACAGCAGTTATACGGTATACCAGCGGAAGCCTTTGCGCTGCTCTTCGGCGATTTCCTTGAGGATGGTCATGGTTTGCGGGCGGCGATACTGGCCGAGCGCCGAAAGGATGGCGTTCACCAGCGCGGTCGGCGCGGCATACGAGGCGCCAAAGGATGTGGACTCGACGCTGGCGAGGAATACTTCGTCGCATTCGCGCGCCAAGGGCGAAACGTAAGTGTCGGTGATGCCCACGCAATACGCATTGCGATCGTGGGCCAGATGCACGCCTTCCACAGTTTGCCGCAAGCCACGCCGGAAACTGATGGCCAGCACCAAATCCTGCCGATTGACGGTGCGCACCAAATGGCCGATGCGGCCGGCCGAAGTGCCCGTAAACACCGGGAGACCGAGCATCGCGATCTGATATTCCAGGTAGCCGGCCAGCACCGCCGCAAGGTCGCCCGCGAGAATCACAATGCGCCGCGCGTCGTAGAAGCGCTTGGCGAGCGAAACGAGGCGGGACGCGTCCAAGCTATTTTTCAGGCCATGCAAATTCTTCAAGTCCTGTTCGAGTGCTTCGCGAACGTGTGCCGGCATGCTGATCGAGTTGCCGCTTTGCTGCATGGTGTCCAGCGAAGTAGCGAACGCTATGGACAGGTCGTGCAAATGCCGCTGAAAGTCCCGATAACTCGCAAAACCCAGCGAACGCACGATACGCACGACGGTGGCCGGATCGGTATCGAGACGCTTGGCCATGGCCCGCACACTGAGCAGCACGTACTCACGCGGGTGCTCGAGAATGGGGCGAATGATTTCCTGGCGCTTCGAGCTGAGCAACTCGATACGTTCGGAGAGAGACGGAGCCGAGACCTGGGACGGAAGAGCTTTTCGCTTCATGGGGCCAGAGAATTGCCTAAATTGCACAGCATGTCAACTCCGGAGTCGCGTTAGCTGAAGCGGTGGAGGCTTTCGCGAAACAGCCGCAATTCTCCTCGCACGCCGCCACACCGCTGGCCGCGCGCGATTATTTCTCCGCAGCAGCGGCAGCTTTTTCGAGGCCCGGCGCGATGATTGGCTGCAGGAACGGCATCATGGCACGCAGCTTTGGGCCGAGGCGTTCGAGTTGCGACGTTTGCTCCTGCTGGCGCTTGGCGAGAAAATTCGGGCAGCCTTTCTCGTTTTCTTCGATCCAGTTTTGGGCAAAACTGCCGTCGCGAATTTCCGCAAGGATCTTCTTCATCTCTTGACGGGTTTGTTGCGTGATGATGCGTGGTCCCGCGGTGTAATCGCCGTGTTCCGCGGTATCGCTGACGGAGTAGCGCATATAGCTGAGGCCGCCGCGATAAATGAGGTCCACGATGAGTTTCATTTCGTGGAGGCATTCGAAGTAGGCGACTTCCGGCTGGTAACCGGCGTTCACCAACGTCTCGAAACCGGCTTTGATCAATGCGCTGACGCCGCCGCAAAGCACGGCCTGCTCGCCGAACAAGTCCGTCTCGGTTTCCTCAGTGAATGTCGTCTCGAGAACGCCAGCGCGCGTGCAGCCCAGGCCCTTGGCGTAGGAAAGAGCCAGCGCTTTGGCCGTGCCGCTGGCGTCCTGTTCGATGGCGATCAGCGCGGGCGTGCCGCCGCCTTCGGTGAAGACTTCGCGCACGCGGTGTCCCGGTGCTTTGGGAGCAATCATGGAAACGTCGACGCTTGCGGGCGGCTTGATCGTGCCAAAGCGAATGTTGAAGCCGTGCGCGAACATCAGCGTTTTGCCCTTGGTGAGATTTGGCTCAATGGCTTCGCGATAGAGCTTAGGTTGTTTCGTATCGGGGGCGAGGATCATGATGACGTCGGCCCAAGCCGCTACTTCCGCGGGCGTGCCCACGGTCAGCCCTTCTTTTTCAGCCTTCGAGCGTGAGCCGCTTCCGGCCGGCAGGCCCACACGCACGTTCACACCGCTATCGCGCAGATTCAGCGAGTGCGCATGGCCTTGCGAGCCGTAGCCGATGATGCCAACTTTTTTGGATTGGATAAGAGCGAGATCCGCGGAGTCGTCGTAGAAGAGATTTGCCATGTTTGTCCTTTTTCATTTTGTGTCAACCCTTTCGGGTTCCGGTTTTGAATCATTGAGAAGTCGTGCGCAACGGCGGCGCAGCCTGCTGCGCCGCTACAAAACAGATTTACGCCGCGTTGCTGGCCGGGCTTGCTGACGGCAGCGCGGCCGGCGGTTGCAGCAAATCGCCGCCGCGAGTCATGGAAATACGTCCGCTGCGCGCCATCTCGAGTACGCCGAACGGCCGCAGCACTTCGAGCAATCCATCGATCTTGTCCACCGTGCCCGAAACTTCGATGATCAAGGATTCCGGCGCGACGTCTACGACGCGCGCACGAAAAACCTTGATTAACTCCATCAAGTGCGGACGCGACTGCTGGTCCGCTGCAACTTTGATCAAGGCTAGATCGCGCTCGAGCAGCGAACGGTTCGAAATATTTTCCGCGAGCAGCACATCCACCAATTTCTCGAGGCTCGCTTCCAGACGGTGGCCGCCTTTGGCGTCGGTGTGCGCAACGATGGTCATGCGCGCGACTTCCGGGTTGTCGGTCGGGCCGACGGTCA
>Ga0335078_10015447_pt1 | contig 11338 bp, 11 predicted proteins | sample Lox_Sample_32_FD_206711 | JGI IMG/M metagenome (GOLD analysis project Ga0335078, IMG submission 206711) | Soil microbial communities from Loxahatchee National Wildlife Refuge, Florida, United States - Lox_Sample_3.2 | ecosystem: Environmental > Terrestrial > Soil > Wetlands | place: USA...
CCCGTGTCTCGGTTTTCTGGCACATCCCGTGGCCGAATCCCCAGGCGCTCGCCATCTGCCCCTGGGAGAAGGAACTGGTGGATGGATTACTGGGCGCGGATCTGATCGGCTTCCACATTCAGTCCCACTGCAATCACTTTTTGGAGACTGCGGACGATGTGATGGAATCGCGCATCGACTGGGACCATTTTGCGGTCGAACGCCTCGGCCATCGCACCACGGTCAGGCCGTTTCCGATCAGCGTTCCGCTTGGGGAAGATTCTGCCCTGCCCCAGGCGCGGAGTCCCTACCTGGAGCGGGCGGAACTCTTCAAGAGGCTGGGCGTGGAGGCCGTCTTTCTGGGCGTCGGGGTGGACCGCGTCGATTACACGAAGGGCATCATCGAGCGCTTTCGAGGCATCGAACGCTTCCTGGAAAAGTGTCCGAGATACCGCGGACAGTTTACCTTTGTTCAGATCGGCGCTCCCAGCCGGACGCGGATCGACCGTTACGCCAGCTTGCTGCGAGAGGTGGAAGCCGAGGCGGAGCGCATCAACACCCGCTTCCAGAACCCCCGCTGGTCGCCGATTGTTCTGCTCAAGAGACATCACAGTCATGAAGAGATCCGTGAATACTATCAGGCCGCCGACCTCTGCCTGGTGACCCCGCTGCACGATGGCATGAATCTGGTGGCCAAAGAGTTCGTGGCCGCGCGGAACGACGAACAGGGCGTGTTGATCCTCAGCCGCTTCACGGGTGCGGCGCGGGAGCTGCCGGACGCGCTCATCGTGAATCCTTACGATACCGAAGAGGTGGCAACGGCCTTGCTTATCGCCCTGAGCATGAGCCCGGAGGAGAAAAACGCCAGGATGCGCCGCATGCGCCAGCGCGTGCGAGAATTCAACATCTTTCGGTGGGCGGCCAGCCTGATCGGGGCACTCTGCGAGATCCGCATCGAGAAGCGTGAAACGGTTTATCCGCTACAAAGCAGCGCGAGGCCGGAGCACGAGCAGACCTTTCGCCGACGGTGGTATGAGCAGCCGAAGCGCGCCGACGCCACGGAATCGCTCGACAGCATCGAGCCCGTCGACCCGCGCTCGCGTGACTTGCCGGCCGCCAACCCTGTCTCGAGTTCACCTGATCGTCCGAGGATCTGGCGGTAATGGGTCCTACCCCACCGCGAGTCGAGCGAGCAAGGCTCCCTGCGGCGTCCTCCGTCTTGCCGAAACGCGGCGCAAAACCGAAATCGACTCGAGCGCCTAGGCGGGACGGCGATCCGGCTCCGCCCGTGCCTCATCTGTTTGACGATCTCCCCCAACTGACCGGCCGGTTGCGATCAGCAACGCGCCTCGCCTTACTTCTCGATCTCGACGGCACCGTGGTTCCTCTGAGGAGCCGGCCCGCCCAGGTCGTTATGGATTCGCGAACCCAGCAAGCGCTTGCCCAACTATCTCGGCTGCCCAAGGTGGGTCTCTGGGTCATCAGCGGGCGCCGGCTGGCCGATCTGCGGCGAATCGTAGGGCTGCAGGAAGTCAAGTGTCTGGGCCTGCATGGATGGGAAGACAGAAGTGGTCGCGACCTTTCAGCGTCCACGGCGCGACGTATGCGACAGGCTCGGAGCATGTTTGAGGGTTCGCTGGCAGGATTGCCAGGTGTTTGGATTGAGCACAAGGGTCCTATTTTTGTCGTGCATCATCGAGGGGCGCCGGTCGATAGCGTTCGGCGTGCGAGGAGAATCGTTCGAGAATTGATGAAGGAGTTCCAAGCGACACTGCGGCTGATGCCTGGCAAGAAGATTTGGGAAATCCTTCCGAGTGAGTTTCCCAGAAAGGGTGACGCCGCCGCAGCCATCGCTGCCCTGCAGCCTCCGGGGTCCGTCCTGATTTACATCGGCGACGATGTCACCGATGAGTCCGCCTTTAGGGCTCTGCCTGGCGCGATCACCGTTCGCGTGGGCCGGCCGGCTCGAACTACAGCAAGATTCCGGCTGAGAAGTCCAGTGGAGGTCCTCCAGTTCTTGCAGATCATCGTGACGGCAGTCGGACGCCCTTCCCCGTAAGGGGTCGTGCCGCGAGCGCGGCCTTGCGTGCTGCGACTGCTTCCATTAACCTGACCTCATGCCATCTTCTCTTTATGATATTGATCCCGGACCGTACGCCCCCGAGACCGTGCGCATGGTGGTCGAGACGGAAGTCTTCGGCTGGGAGGGTCCGCAGGAAGCGCGCCGGCTGCTCAATGCCAGCCGTGAGAGGTACCCGGAAAAGCAAGCGCATATATGAGTCGGCCCGCCGCCCGGGCGGGAGCAAGCACGGCCTGCGGGGAAGGAGACTCCATTGCGCGACGCCCATTGGCGAGGCACGCCACGCAGACTCCTATGACGTCTCCTCTTGTTATCAGCCTCCTGCTCGGGTGCGTCGCCGGCATCGCTAACCTGGCGGGCGCAGCCATTGTGGTCGCACGGGCCTGGAGCCGCACGCTGCTGGCGTACTTCATCGCCGTCGGCTCAGGATTCATGCTGGCCACCGCGCTCGGAGAGATGGTACCCGAGAGTCTGCGCCGTTCTCCCACCATCGGCCCGCCCTTGATCCTGGCCGGCTACTTTGTGGTTCACTTCTTCGAGCACTCCTGGCCGGCCCATTTTCATTACGGCGAAGAGACCCACTTCGAGCCCTTCCACGACCGCCGCGTGGCCTTTCTGGCTCTTGGAGGCCTTTCGATACACACTTTCTTCGACGGTGTCGCCATTGCCTCCGGCTTCTTGATCTCGAACTGGCTGGGCGCCGTTATTTTCGGCGCCACCATCGTGCACAACCTGCCTGAAGGGTTTACGATTGCCTCGATCATGGCCGCGGCGCGGAAGAGCCGACGGGCCGGCCTGGGGGCTGCTGCGACACTCGGCGTCTCAAGACTGGCAGGCATCGTCGCCATGGGACTCGCCCGACACTGGGTAAACGCTGGCCTTGCTCTCTCCGGAGGCGTCACGCTTTACGTGGCGGCCTCCGACCTGATTCCCGAAGTCAACCGTATGCACGGCCTCCGGACTGCGCTAGCCGTCGTCCTGGGAGTCGCACTTGTGCTGCTGCTGCGCCTTGCGTTTGAGTCGTAACGGCTCTCGCCAGACCCTGATCGGAGCCTGAGGCGATCGTCGCGATGACATACTCTGCCAAATTGCTCGATCACTTTTATCGTCCCCGTCACGCCGGCGACTTGGCAGACCCAACCACCGTGGCAGAGGCGTCGAACCCGGTCTGTGGCGACGTGCTCAGGTTATGGCTTCGAGTCGAACAAGGACGAGTGACGGCCGCCAGCTTTAAGGCTGACGGCTGCGTACCCATTATCGCTTGCGGGTCGTGGCTGGCTGACCGGCTTTCAGCCGGCTGCACAGTAGAGGAAGCCAGATCGATCACGCCTGAGGCGGCGACTGCCGGCCTCGACGGACTGCCGCCAGCGTCCCGTCACGCCGCGCAACTGGCGGTCGAGGTCCTGCGAAGAGCGCTCGACGCCGCGGACGGGCAAGCGTTATGAGAAGATAGAAATCAGGCCGGCGGGCGAACGAGGATTCTGGAGGACCGTCCAGCTTGGGACGCTCGGTTCGCAAACTCAGTCAGGAGGAATCTTAATTTCATGAAGATCACCAGCGGTACAACCGTCCCCTGTCCAGTCGGTCGTCCGGCCGCCACCGAGTGTCATCGCGGCCGGCAGCGCTACCGATCCCTCATCGGCGCGCTGAAGGTGACGGTAGTGTTTTGCCTGACATCTTGTCTCAGCGCAGCCCAGTCCGCTGAGGGCGACGCCGTACTGCGCGCGACACTATCGAACGGCCTGCGGGTGGTGATTGTGCCGAACCGCCTGGCTCCGGTGGTCACCACGATGGTGAACTATCTGGCGGGCTCCAACGAGTCGCCTGAGGGATTCCCCGGCACGGCTCACGCGGAGGAACACATGATGTTCCGGGGTAGCCCTGGCCTTTCTGCCGATCAGTTGGCCGAAGTGGCCGCCGCCATGGGCGGCGCCTTTAACGCCGACACCCAGCAGACCGTTACACAGTACTTTTACACGATCCCTTCCGAGGACCTTGACGTCGCCTTGCGCATCGAGGCGATGCGCATGCGGAACGTTGATGACAGCCAGCAGGAGTGGGACAAGGAACGGGGAGCCATTGAGCAGGAGGTGGCGCGAGACTATTCCAATCCCGTGTTCGTCTTTTACACCAAGCTGCTGGCGGCCATGTACAAGGGGACGCCGCTGGCCGATCCCGGCCTTGGCACGCGGCCCACCTTCGACAAGACGACGGCGACGATGCTGAAGAGATTTCACGACGAGTGGTATGCGCCCAACAACGCCATCCTGATCATAGTCGGCGACGTAGATCCGCAAGCGGCTCTCACACAAGTGAAGCAGTATTTCGGCGACATCCCCTCAAAGACGCTGCCTGCCCGGCCGCAGATTCATCTCAGTGCCGTCGAGTCGCAGACGATGAACCTTAATACAGATTTGCCTTACGGCCTGGCCCTGATTTCGTTCCGCATGCCAGGAACTTCAAGCTCCGATTATGCCGCGGCTCAGGTGCTGGGCGACGTGCTCAGCAGTCAGCGAGGCACACTGTACGAGCTGGTTCCGCAGGGCAAAGCCTTGTTTGCAGGTTTTCAGATGCAGTCTCTCCCGCAGGCAGGACTCGGTTTTGCGCTGGCAGCCTACCCCAAAGGTGCCGATGCCAACGCGCTGGCAGGTGACATCCGGAAGATCGTCGAGGACGACCTCAAGAACGGTTTCCCGGAGGACTTGGTGGTGGCTGCGAAACTGCACGAGCTTGCAGGCGCCGAGTTGCAGAAAAACTCCGTGGAGGGCCTGGCGTCTGCTTGGTCTGCCGCTGTAGCGGTGGAAGGAAGGCAATCGCCCGATGACGATGTGAAGGCTATACAGCAGGTCGCCGTGGCGGATGTGAACCGCGTGGCTCGCCAGTACCTCGCGCTGCCAAGCTCCATCACGGCGATTCTCACGCCGCAGCCCTCGGGCAAGCCGACTTCCCACAGCACCTTCGGCGGTCAGGAATCGTTTACGCCGAAAGAGGCAAAGCCCGTGGCGCTGCCGGATTGGGCCCAGCAGGCGCTGCATCGCCTCGCGGTGCCCCAGGCTACGACGCATCCGACCGAGACAACGCTCGAGAATGGCATGAAGCTGATCGTGCAGCCCGAAGACGTCAGTGACACGGTCGCCGTCTTCGGCAGCATTAAGAGTAACGCGGACGTGCAAACACCGAAGGGCCAGGACGGAGTGAGTAGCGTCCTGGGCGAGCTCTTCCCCTACGGCACCACGACTCTGGACCGCGTCGCCTTCCAGAAGGCACTCGATGACATCGGCGCGGACGAGAACGCAGGCGTCGACTTTTCGGCGCAGGCGCTTGCCAGCCATTTCGACCGCGCCGTCGAACTGCTCGCGGATAACGAGCTACATCCGGCTCTACCCGAACAAGCTTTTCAGATCACCAAGCCGCAGTTGGCTTCGTATACCGCGGGCGAGCTGCAGAGTCCCGACCATCTGGCCGGGCACGCCCTGCACGCCGACTTGTTTCCGAAGGACGATCCCACGCTGCGCGAAGCTACGCCTCAGACAATTTCCTCGCTGACCCTCGACGACGTGAAGAGCTTCTACACTCACGTCTTTCGGCCCGACCTCACCACCATCGTGGTGATGGGCAAGGTGACGCCGGAGCAAGCCAAGGTAACCATCGAAAAGTATTTCGGATCCTGGCACGCAACAGGCCCGACGCCGCCCACGGATCTGCCGGCCGTTCCTGCCAATCAGCCGCTACAAACCGAAGTGCCGGATTCGAGCCGTGTGCAGGATAGCGTGACCCTCGCCGAAACCCTGGGCATCACGCGTTTCAGCCCCGATTACTACGCGCTTCAACTTGGGAACGAGATACTCGGGGGCGCCTTTTACGCCAGCCGCTTTTCCAAGGACCTGCGCGAGACCGCGGGCCTGGTTTACACGGTGGGGTCGTCGCTCCAGGCCGGGAAGACGCGGTCCGTGTACTCGGTAACGTACGGCTGCGACCCGCCCAATGTCTCCAAGGCCCGCGCCATCGTCGTCCGGGACCTGAAAGCAATGCAAACCGCGGCGCCCGGTTCGGACGAGTTGGAGCAATCGAAGGCGCTGGTGCTTCGGCGTATCCCACTTAGCGAAGCGAGCTTCGGAAGCATCGCCGGCGGTTGGCTGGCGCGCTCGGCCATCGGCCTGCCGCTCAACGAGCCGTTTATCGCCGCAAAACACTACATGGACATGACCGGCGCGGAAATCCAGGCTACTTTCGCCCGCTGGCTGCGGCCGAATGACCTGGTTCAGGTGACCCAGGGACCGCAGCCGCAGTAGTCTGCGCAAGATTGGCGCTGTTACTTGCTGGCGCTGTTACTTGCTGGCGCTGTTACTTGCTGGCGTCATTTGAACGCTCCCGACGCAGTCATTCCCGCGTAGGCGGGAATCCATTGCGCAAGTTCTCGGAAGCGCGGCATCAAGGGAAAGTGGATTCCCGCCTTCGCGGGAATGACTGCGCTTCAAGAAGGCTTCGAGCGGCAACCGATACCGGCACTCTGCCGTTCGCGTGAAGTTGCGGAGCCCTGCGCCCGGCTGTAGACTGAGACTGCGGCGATGCGGCGCGGCGTATAGCAGCCGCGAAGGGAATAACTCACCACAGGGATCGTAGCGGCGGCTCATGAATCGCCCCCACGGTGACTATGTCGGGTTACTAGTTCGCGGGCCGAGGGTAAGCCAAGATCTGCAGCACACAGAACCGCAGAGGAGAATCCATCATGTTGACTCAGATTCGATCCGAATGGGTTAAACAACGCTCCGGTCCGGTGAGGACGCAGATGCACTACGCCCGCCGCGGAGTACTCACCGCCGAAATGGAGTACGTCGCCCGGCGCGAGAACCTGGACCCCGAGTTGGTGCGCGCTGAGGTGGCGCGCGGCCGCATGATTATCCCCGCCGACATCCGCCACGTCGAGCTCGAGCCCATGGGCATCGGCATCGCCGCGAAGTGCAAGATCAACGCCAATATCGGCAACTCGGCCACCACGTCGAACATCGATGGCGAGGTCGAAAAACTTCGCACCGCAGTGAAGTTCGGTGCGGACACGGTCATGGACCTCTCGACGGGCGGCGATATTCACCAGATTCGTGAGGCCGTGATCCGCAACAGCACGGTGCCCGTAGGCACCGTGCCCATTTACGAGGCCATTTCGCGCGTTACTCACGTACGCGACCTCACGCCCGAGCTGATGCTGGAAGTGATCGAGGAGCAAGCCGAGCAAGGCGTGGACTACATGACCATTCATGCCGGCGTCCTGCGCGAGCACGTTCCCTTGACGCGGCATCGCATCACCGGAATCGTGAGCCGGGGCGGCGCGATCATGGCGCAGTGGAGCGTGGAGAACAATAAGGAGAATTTCCTTTACACCCATTTTGAAGATATTTGCAAGATTTTCCAGAAATACGACGTGTCTTTTTCGCTTGGCGACGGCTTGCGCCCCGGCAGCCTGGCCGACGCCAGTGACCGGGCCCAGTTCGCCGAGCTCGAAACGCTGGGCGAGTTGACGAAGAAAGCATGGGAGTATGACGTGCAAGTGATGATCGAGGGTCCCGGTCACATCCCCATGGACCAGATCAAGCTTCAAGTGGACAAGGAAATGGAAATCTGCCACGAAGCGCCCTTCTATACGCTGGGGCCGCTGGTGACGGATATCGCGCCGGGTTACGATCACATCACCTCCGCCATTGGCGCGGCCATGATCGGCTGGCACGGCGCCTCAATGCTCTGCTACGTGACACCCAAAGAGCACTTGGGCCTGCCCAACAAGCACGACGTGCACCAGGGGATCATCGCGTACAAAATCGCTGCACACGCCGCCGACGTGGCCCGCCACCGTCCAGGCGCTCGCGATCGCGACGATGCGCTCAGCTACGCGCGATTCCTGTTCGACTGGAACAAGCAGTTCGACCTCTCGCTCGATCCGGAAACCGCCCGCGCCATGCACGACGAGACTCTGGCCGACGACTATTACAAGGACGCAGCCTTTTGCTCCATGTGCGGTCCCAAATTCTGCTCCATGAATACCACACAGGTGATGGAGAAGCACCTTGGTCTGGATCAGAAGGATCGGGAGGAGAGGTATACTGAGCTTCTCAGCAGAGTGGGATCCGTTTGAAGAACGAAAGGAACAAAATGCAAACCAGCCGCTCGATTATTCTCGCCCCTTGGGACCCCAATTTTCAGCAGCTTCGCGATATTGTCTCTGATACTCTGAGGCAGTTTGGAATCGAAGTGATCGAGCTACCCTATTCCGGCCCAAGCCTTCAGTACGCAATCGTAAAGGGTATCCAGTCGTCTGATTTTGTCGTTGCCGACGTGTCGCAGCAGAACCCGAACGTCATGTATGAACTCGGTCTCGCGCAAGGGATGAAAAAGCCCACCATTCTGCTGGTTAGCCGCAACAGCAAAGGGATTCCGTCTGACCTCGAAGGCAGCCTGTTTGTGGTCTACGATTCTGAGCACCCCGACAGCCTCCGGGAGGCTCTTGGCTGGCGACTCAAGCAATCCGTAGGCGAGCTGCTCGTCCCTGTTGCGAGCTGACGATTCCGTGAGAGATCTGCCCTGTGTCAAGAACTTGCTTCGTGATCATGCCGTTCCGGCCTGAGCTGCATTTCTTTTATCTTTACATCCGGCAATACCTGAAGGACCAGCACGGGATCGAGTGTCAGCGAGGCGACGCCAAGGTGCTCACCATCCCTATACTCGAGAAGATCAAGAAGCAGATCGCGGACGCCGACATGATTATCGCCGACATGTCGGGACGCAATCCGAACGTGTTCTATGAATTGGGTCTGGCTGATGCGCTCGGTAAGAAGGTGGTGTTGATCACTCAAGACGCGGATAACGTGCCCACTGACGTTCGACACCTTGAATTTATCAAATACGACTTGGAACTGGATGCCGATTTTCGGGAGAGGCTGAACAACGCAATCTACCACATCTTCGAAGAGCGCTATACCCGGCTCTATCAGCAGGCACGGCAATTGCTCGCAGCATTTAACCAGGGAACTGGCCTGAACTGCCAGCAATCCAGTGCTGAGGATTTCCAGAAGCGGGTTGCAGCGGCCGAGGGCAAGGGCGTGGATGTCTCGTCGATGACCCCGGAATTCCTAAAGGCGTTCCTGCTGCCCAGAATTATCAATGATGTGAGCGACGTCAACATTATGGGGAACGTGCAAAACTGGCTGGCCCACTAAGAATACCGCTCCGAGGCCGGGAACTGCGACAATGCCCCGGGTTGTGCACATAAGACTCTAGCCGGGAACTACCACAAGGACGTGGCCTCCGATGTGCGGTCTGAATTCTGCTCGATGAACACCACGCAGGTGATGGAGAAGCACTTGGGGCTCGATCAGAAGGACCGGGAGGAAAAGTATCAAGAGTTGCTGGCCAGGGTCAGTAGCTGAGAATTTGCGAGATGAAATTCAGCGAACTGATCCGCATACTGGAGAACGCCGGATTCAGGATGGTGAAAGAGAAGGGCTCAATTCGCTACTACGGCAAGCCCGGCGTGAATCGATTAGTGCGTGTCGACTACCACGGAGCAAAGGAAGTCCCGACAGGGACGTGTTACGCCATCCTCAAAGCAGCAGGTCTCAGAGGCAAGAATGATCGACCTTAATTATTCGCTGATCATCGAAGCTACCGACGACCCCAACTTCTTCGGGTTCTACTCGCCCGACCTCGAAGGTTTCACTGGAATAGGGAACTCGGTTGAAGATTGCCTTTACAAGGCGCGCTGGGGAATGGAGGAGCACATCGCCTTGCTTCGCGAGCAAGGAATGCCAGTGCCTCCGGAGTCCAAGGACCCCAAGGTAACGATCCAAAACTCCAGGCCCGTTCCGGCATAATCGTTTGCGAGCGCCCGGCTCAACATGAGGAACACGGCCATGAACGTCACTCTCAGCGCTGGTTAGGACAGAAGGCGTCTATCTATTCAAGATATTGAAATCTTAGATAATTCAGGATAGAGTTGCTTCTGAAGGTCGAACGTTGGGCGCTGTCCTTGGAGGCGGGATGGCGGCTGCGAGGCCTCCGGGGGGATTCGTTCGTGCCTCTGCCCATGTCAGCACCTGCGTCGCATAACGGACCAATGGCCAATCGGCTCCCATACGTCCCGACGGCGCTTCCAGCATTTTCGACGGCTCGTTTGGTGTTTGAGAGAAATGCCGCTAGGCCCTTGGGCGAGAAAGGACGGAGGGGAAGCCACGTTCGTGACCAGGCACCCCGGGGGCCCCATATGCCATGGCAACGAACCCAAAATTGTATCCTATTGTTGGAGAGCAGGTTAAGCGCCATGTCGGGCCCATTTGCCAAACGAGTTTGGAAAACGAACCCAAAACACGCAAGACGCAGATTCAAGGAGAGATAGGGGTGAAAAAAGCGGCAAAATTGGGGTTCGAAAACGAACCCAAACGAACCTATTTTCGCGCCGACTTTCGGGGAAGGAAACGCGCAGAATCGGCAGACGAACCCAAGAAACGAACCCAATAACCCTTGTAGATTCAATGGGTTGTGGAGGGCCAATTCCGGCACTTTAACCGAGCGGCCATGGTCTTGTACAGGATCGTTTACAGTTTTCTCGTGGGCTCGGTTCGGACGTTGGTACCTTTGTCGTAGAGTTCTTTTGACTTTCGACTGCTGACGTTCAACTTTCCTGTTGGGTTCCGGTTATGCCGCGTTAGGAAGGGAGAAAAAAAACTACAAATGGGGCTCTTTGATGTAAAGGCGAGATTGGCGAGTCTTTCTACCCCTGCGCGGACCGAGGACGTTTCACTGCTGGTCGACACCAGCGCAACGCTATCCTGGATTTCGCGCGAAATACTGGAAAGGCTCGGCGCCGCGCCTCTCTCCCGCCTACCTTTTGCACTAGCGGATGGGCGAACACTGGAAAGGGAAACTACAACGGTGCTGTTGACAATCGACGGTCGAAAGGGCGCGGTGCCGGTTGCGTTCGGTGACCCGGGTGAGGAAGCCGTTCTGGGAGCAACGGCGCTCGAGACGTTGGGTTTCATGGTCGATCCGGTAGGCCAAAAGCTGGTTCCGCGCAACCTGTTCGCTCTTACGAAAGGCATCGTGTAGATCGGCAGATCGGCGCTAATTTCGAGTATTGCGAGGGAAGAATGGCAACTCCGACACAATCACTACCGCCAAATCCAATGCCGATTTTCGAGGCGTTGAATGCTTACCAGCGCAGCGCCGCTTTGAAAGCGGCGATTGAACTCGACGTTTTTACCGGCATCGGCGAGGGAAGCGACAATGTTGAAT
>Ga0335078_10015449_pt1 | contig 11338 bp, 10 predicted proteins | sample Lox_Sample_32_FD_206711 | JGI IMG/M metagenome (GOLD analysis project Ga0335078, IMG submission 206711) | Soil microbial communities from Loxahatchee National Wildlife Refuge, Florida, United States - Lox_Sample_3.2 | ecosystem: Environmental > Terrestrial > Soil > Wetlands | place: USA...
TTTCATTCGCATGGGGGATTCCTTTCTCTCCGGATTCGTAGGTGCTGGTTCCGGGGGTGTGCCATTCTAATCACATCGCCTGTGGAAAGTCGGCTGTCTAAATTGTGGACAGAGGCAGGGCAGCTGGAACGGCGATCATTTTCCGGAGTCGCGGATCAGGACGACGTCTGCTTCGCGGTGGCCGCGGATGATGGCGAGTTGCTTCCCGTCATAGGAATAGTCGAAGTTGCGGATGAACTCCGACTTGAAATCGGTAAGCTGCTTTCCCGGAGAGCCATCCAGATGCTGCAGCCAGAGATTGTCGGTTTGGCCGTCCCGGACCGGGTAAATGATACCGGTGCGGTCGCGGTTGAACAGGATCGGGCCATCGCCCAGAAAATTGGCATACTCAACTCGCGGCCGCTCGAAATCCATAAGCCGCACCGGTTGATTGAAATCCAGTGACACCAGCCCCAGCTTTTCCTTGGTCTCGCCCGGACGATTAGTAGTTATGGCCGCGAGCTTGCCATCGGGAGAGATGGCGATTCGACTAAAGTTCGCGTAGTCCCGCAACTGTTGGGTGTCGCCGCCGTCGATCGCAACTTTCTCGAGCTTCGAATCCGCGTCGGCGAAGAGCACAGTTTTCGAGTCAGCAGAGCACACCGGTACAGACTCAAACTTGCCGTGGGTCAGTTCTTTTACATTGCCGCCGTCCGCATCCGCGCGGAAGACGTGAACTTCGGTGGCCTCAGGGGCTGCCGTGAAGACGACGTGTCCGTCGGGGCAGGAGCGAGCAAACCCCGGAAAACGAACTTGCGAAAGCAGCGGAGTCCTCGCACCGGAGCCGGGATTGAGCAAGGTGACGCCGCCTCCCGCCATCGACATCAACAGTTCACTATTCGGCGTCCATGCAATCTCGTAGTTCGGGAATCCCTGCATCGGAAACTCGCGAGCCTGAGAGCTGGCGGCTCCATCGGGCACGACGTATGTATGGTTAAGCAGCTGCCTCTCGACCGTGGCCATGGTGTGTCCGTCGGCAGCGAGGGTGAGGTCGACATAAGCATTGGTGTCGCGGGTCACCGGCGAGACTTTTCCCGAAGGATAGGCAATGTAAGCAATCTGATTTTCCCCGGCGAAGGGCTGCGCCAGCGCCAGCAGACCACTGCCATCCGGCAGCCACATTGGTCGCGAGAAGAACAGGTCCTTGGAGATAAGAAAGCGGTTACGCTTGCCGGTTTCGGCGTCAATCGCATCCAAGCCGCCGAGTGCGCCAGCCGGTTGCAAAAGTGGCATTACGATAACCTTGCCATCGGGCGACCACGCCACATCCGCCTGTAGTTCGTTGATCGGCCCGGTGGTGAGGGTCTTTTTTTCAGTGCCTTCCGTGACCCGGATGATCACCCGGTATTCGCCGGGTTTTGGATCGTTTCCAAGAATGTAGGCGAATTTCTTGCCATCCGGGGAGAAGCTGATATCGGAATCGATGTCGGTTACGAGTTTCTGCGGAGTACCGCCCAGTACCGGCGCGCGGTATAGATATTTCAGAGACCGGCTCCCAGGCTCTAAGCGCAAGAAGTAGATGTAATTGCCGTCTGGGGAAAAGCGCAGTCCCTGGTACTCCACCGGTGCCGGAGCCAGCACCTGGGTATTGCTGTTAGTGGGAATGTTCTGCAGCCACAGACTTTGCTGGCCGGCATCGTCCATTACGTGGAGCAGGTACTTCCCGTCGGGCGAAAGAGCAACTAGCGTCGCTTTGCCGGTCACGGTAGCTTTGCTCACCGTGAAGTTCTGAAACGGCGCGGGCCGGTTGCGCGAAAGCAAGGCATAGATTCCATAGCCAGCGGCCGCGACCAACAGGACGGCAATCACCGTGCCGATGCCGAGCCCGAGTTTGTGTTGCTTGGCGGCGGTGACGACCGCGGAACTGCCCGACGTATGTGCGGGCTGGCTCTGCATCGCTGGAGACGGGGTGGTGTCGACAGCAGCCGGGACCTGGCGGCTAGAATCGGTATCGCGCTTCAGACGCTGCAGGTCCGTCCGCATTTCTGAGGCGTGCGTGTAGCGCAGGTTACGGTCTTTCTCGAGAGCCTTGTTGATGATGTCTTCGAGCTTCGGCGGCAAATCCGGATTGAGGCGCATGGCTGGCGCGGGAGCGCGATTCAGGATGGCTTCAAAAATGGTTGCGGAACTTTCTCCGCGGAAGGGAACGGCGCCGGTTGCCATTTCGTAGAGAACGGCTCCAAAGGAGAACAGATCCGAACGGCCATCGAGGTCTTTGCCCCGGGCTTGCTCCGGCGACATGTAAGCAACCGTGCCGATGGTCGAGCCGGGGTTGGTCAGTTGCTGGTCCTGCATGGTTTGCTCTGCAGTGTTAGCAGACGCAACTTGACTGGATGAACCGGAACCGGGCGTCAATTTGGCGAGTCCGAAGTCGAGAATCTTGGCGTGACCGCGTTCGGTCACAAAGATGTTTGCCGGCTTAATGTCGCGATGGACGATTCCCTTGGAGTGCGCCGCATCCAGCGCGTCGGCAATTTCGATCGCCAGCGACAACATCTCCGATGTTTCCAGCGGCCGCCCGGCGATCTTGTGCTTGAGCGTCACGCCCTCCAGAAACTCCATGGCAATAAACGCCTGGCCGTCCTGCTCGCCGATGTCGTAAATCGTGCAAATGTTGGAGTGGTTCAGTGCGGATGCTGCCTGGGCTTCGCGCTGGAAGCGGATAAGGGCCTGCGGGTCGCGGGCAACATCGTCGGGCAAAAACTTAAGAGCGACGAAGCGGTGCAGGCGGGTGTCTTCCGCCTTGTAGACAACACCCATGCCACCGCCGCCCAGCTTTTCGATAATGCGGTAGTGCGAAACCGTCTGGCCGATCATCGGCAACGAATCTTACGTGGGCGAAATAACCAAGTCAATGAAAGGAGAAGGGCGGCGGCCCGACTTCGCTCAGGAATCGGCAGCGGGCTCAGGTTCGCTAAACGCCTAAACTTTGACTGCGGACACCGGGCGCAAAGCGAATGGATTTGCTCCGCTCAGGGCTTTGGGGATCGAGACTGTCCGGTCATTTTTCGCGTATGGCTTTGGCAAGGTCGGGCAGTTTCTTGAAGACGGCGGAACATTTCAGCCACAACTTGTTGTCAATGGCGGGATAGCCGCTGACGGTCGAGCCGGCCGCGACGTCGTTGGGAATGCCGCTTTGGGCAGTGGCGATAACCCCATCGCCGATCTTGCAGTGTCCGGCGACCCCGACCTGGCCGGCAAGGATCACACGGTTGCCGACTTCGGTAGATCCGGCGAGGCCGACCTGGGCGCAGAGCAAGGTATCTTCGCCGACGCTGGAGCCGTGACCGACCTGGACGAGGTTATCGACCTTTGAGCCGCGGCCGATACGAGTCTCACCGACGCTGGCGCGGTCGATGCAGGCATTGGCTTGAACTTCGACATCGTTCTCCAGGACGGCGGGCGCGGATTGAACGATCTTGTACCAGTGGCCGGAGTCATCTTTGGCGAAGCCGAAACCATCGGCGCCGATCACGGCGCCGTTCTGTAGGACAACGTTGTTACCCAGGCGGCAATGCTCGCGTACGACAGCATGGGCGTGAGCGAAGCAGTTGTTACCGATTTTTGCCCCACGATAGATCACGACATGGGCGAGGAGCACCGAGTTGTCGCCGATCTCCACGTCTTCGTTGATAACGACGTAAGGACCGACGTGCGTATTGCGGCCGAGTTTAGCGGAGGCGTGGATGATCGCGGTGGGGTGAATGCCCGGAGCATATTGCGGCGGCTGGTAAAACATTTCGATGCTGCGCGCGAACGCGAGATAAGGATTCTTGCTGCGGAGCATGGGGACATCGAGGGCAGGGAAGTCGTCGGCCACGATGATGGCAGACGCTTTCGTAGTTCGAGCCGCGCCGGCATAGCGCGGATTGGCGAGGAATGTAATTTGTCCGGGACGGGCCTGCTCGATGCCGGCGACTCCGGTGATGTTGAGTTCAGGCGAGCCATTCTCCAGGCGCGCGCCCAGGGCGGAAGCAATCTCGGCAAGGTTCATGGTCTTGGGTGAATGTCGAGGTGATTGTAAAGGACGCCACGATTCGCCGGTGTGATTATGGGCAGAGGCTTACGAACCGGTTCCGGGGTTCCTCAGGTTGGCGTTGATTTTCGCTTTGATGGCGTCCTGTTCTTCGACCAGGAGCTTATAGAGCTCGTCGATGAGACGGTTCAGGCGCTCGCGGTCAGTTTCCTTCGAGATCTGCTCGCAAAGGTGGCGCAACCTTACGTCAGGCATACCTCGCTGGTTCCTCCCCCGAGAGCGGACAGGGTGCCATTTGGGGGAAAGTTCGTCAATTGTTTTTCGAACACAATCAGTAACTTTTCATGACTGACGCTCGCAGGCTACCGGGGTGTAGGGAATCTGCCCTTTTTGGGGACACGTAACTACGGGTATTCGGCCTGCAACTTACAAATTGCGAGCAGAAGCGGGGTCACGTACTGTCAATCCAGAGCAGCAGTGGGGCGTGATGCCGGGCGGTCAGCAAACCGCAAAGGGCTAACCGGCGTCATACGGCAACCTGGTAAAGAAAGGAACAAATCATGGCACTGAGGATTGCACGAGTATTTCTAGTTTGGGTGATCGCTTTGTTCGCAGTGGCTCTGTACGCCCAGGATTCGATGGGCGACAAGTCCGATTCCAAGATGAAGACGGTAACTGGCTGTTTGCAGAAGGGAATGGAAGCGGGTGGATACACGTTGGCAGGGGAAGATGGAAAGATTTGGGAGCTTAGTGGCAAAACCGCCGGAATGGATAAACATGTTGGCCACAAGGTCAGCGCAAAGCCATGCATGAATCCGCGTCCGAGGAGAAGAAGCTGAAGGACAATGAGAGTCAGGAGGTTGCGGGCAAGGAGCACGGCGATTTGAAAGTGAGCAGCATGAAGCATCTTTCTGAAACCTGTCCGTAAGGAGTTCCCATGTCTCGCAAAAGCGGCGAGACACGGGGCACCCCGGCGAGACACGGGGCACCCCGGCGAGACACGGGGCATGCGGAAATTCAGAACCCAGGTTAGCTTCCGACCGGACGCAAACCTGGGTTTTTCTTTAGGACCAATTGAAATGCAGGATGACAGGACTCGAGGGACTTATTCGCCGAACATGGGGACTTGGGAGGTGTCGGCGGCGATGCCGCGGCGGTGGCGGCGAGTGGCGCCGATGACGGCGAGAACGGTGAACGATTCCAGCGCACTCCTGGGCACGAACATGCGCTGAGTATTGGAACGGAGATCGGGAGGATTAATCAGGAAGCCTTCCGGCAGATTGCTGGAGAGATCGTTGGGCATCAAGCCCTCCATGGTCTCGCTGTCCTTGAATCTCAGTCGCACCCACAGACCTTCGGTCCGGGGACGGGTGGTGAAGGTCTTGCGCGGCATCGATTCGGTCTCGCCGAACTCGCGCACAAAATAAACGACCTTAATATCCCGCAACTCCACAGCGACGACATTGCCTGCAGTGTTCAACAGCTCCAACTTGCCTTCGCGGACGAAGTTGGTGGGCGCGAGAAAGCCATTCACCGAGTCCCGGTCCATTTTCCGTACGACGACTTTCTTGTGGGTTGAAGGCATGTCTAGCGAAAATCAAGACGTTTCTGGCTGTTCGCTCACCCAGATTCTCACATTTTGCCGCGAACATAGTGAGTCATCGCATTCTTAGTAGCCAAAATGTCAACGGTGTGATATTTTTCAGTTGTTTGCCGAGACCTATCATTATAAGTGTAAGTCTATTGTATCGAGTAGCTTACGCTGGCGGCCCTGAGCCACCCGCGCGGATCCCTGTGGAAATCTCGGCCTGGGCTGCTCCCAGCCGTATGGCAGTTCAGCGGCGCTTAGCAAGACATGGCTGACTACATTTACACCATGGAAATCCGGCTGACGCCGGACCAACTGAAGGGCGTCACGCTGGTTCAGGACATTGCCCGCGAGGCCGGATTGAACATTTATCTGACCGGCGGAGCGGTGCGCGACATTATCAGCGGATTTACCATCCGCGACCTGGATTTTACGGTCCAGGGGAACCCTCTGAAGCTGCAAAAAGATCTGGAACGGGCGGGCGCGATCGTTTCCTCCACTGACGAGGAAACGAAGACGCTGTGTCTAGTGCTGCCGGGCAGTGTGCGGGCGGAAATCAGCATGGCCCGAACCGAGCGCTACGACAAAGTGGGAAAGCCGCCGGTCATTACCCCGGCCACAATTATTGAAGACCTGCGGCGGCGCGACTTCACCGTCAATGCGATGGCGCTTTCGCTGAATCCGGGCTCGCGCGGGTTGCTGATGGATCCATTCAACGGCGCAGCGGATATCGAAGCAAAACTGATTCGCATTCTGCACAACTACTCGTTCGTCGAGGACCCATCGCGTCTGATTCGCGCCACGCGTTTTGCGGCGCGGTTTCATTGGCCGCTCGAAGAGCGCACGCAGGCACGCTATCAATCGGCAAAAGAAAATAATTACATCGAGCACATCAGCGATCGGGCGATTGGGCAGGAGATCGAGCAGATCGCCTACGAGGACGATCCGCTGCACATTCTGCGCTCGCTGGAAAAAGAAGATTGGCTCAAGGTGCTCAACCCGCACTGGAACTCGTCCAAGGTGGACACGGCGGGGCTGGGACAATTGCTGAAAACCCGCCAGCAGATGAACGAGCTGGGGTATTGGCCCGATCCTGCGCCCGCGGTTTTGTACTTCCTGACCTCACGCCTATCCGACAAAGACATCTCGGATATGCGGAAGGCGATTCCGCGGAAGGACCTGGTCGCCGCGTGGAAAGATCTTGAGGACAATGCAAAGGAGTTGGCGAAGCGCCTGACGGGCAAAGAAGCAGCAACCCCGTCGCGCACCTGGAAGTTGTTGTCGGAAGCGCGGCAGGAAATGGTGTTGTTCCTCGCGGTGACGGCGCGGCAGCAAGCGGTAGCGCAAAAGATCAAGAATTTCTTTACCAAGTGGCGGCAAGTGCAGCAGAAGATTCCTTTGCCGGAAATGACGGAGCTGCACATTACGCCGCAACTGCCGGAGTATCCGAAGATCGCGCATGATGTGTTCATGTTGCTGCTCGACGGGAAACTGCGCTCGCGGACGGAAACGCTGAAGTTCCTGAAGCCGCTGGCACCGCCTCCGCCACCACCACCGCCTCCGCCGAAGCGCGGGCGCGCCGCAAAAGCTGCAGCCGCTGGCGCGCAGCCCAGTGCAGCGCCAACAGGCAAGAAAAGAGGTAAAGCGGCCGCGGCGCCCCCACCCGTGCAGGCTCCACCGCCCCCGCCGCCAAAACCTGAGCCGGCCGCGGCCAGTAAGAAGTCAGGCAACGAAAGGGCGGAGAAGCATCCAGCAAAGAACCAAAAGCCCGGCCCGAAAAAGACGCCCGCGAAGCCTGCCGCGAACAAACCCAAAGGTAAGAAAAAACGCTAGGACACATTCTCGCGCGTTTGGGACGCTTGCGGGGTGCTATTGGGTCAAAGCCCCTCGAAAGCTGCTAAAGTGGACGACGCACAACAGTGCAGCCTACCCTCCTCAGCGCTGCGCCATTACAAACAAAAAAACAGGGGCGTGATGGGAAAGCTCGGGAAAATTCTGATATCTGCTGTCTTGGTCTTATCCATTCTTCTTGCCGTCGGGATCAGCGCCACGATCGGCTGGCGCCCCTTCCTCGGTCCGAAAGTTCGTCCCTTAACTGCGCGCAAATTCGACTCAACCCCCGCGCGCATTGAGCGTGGGCGTTACATCTTCAACTCATTGGCCGGTTGTGTGGACTGCCACTCCGAGCACGATCTAAGAAATCCTGATCACCCGGTGATCGCCAGTATGGCGGGGTCGGGCGAGGTCATGCCGTTCGACGATCTACCTGGTCGCGTGGTAGCGCCAAACATCACACCAGACCAGGAAACCGGAGCCGGAACCTGGAGCGATGACCAGATTGCCCGCGCCATCCGCGAAGGTATCGGCCACGACGGGCGCACATTGTTCCCGATGATGCCGTACGAAAATTTCAGGAGCATGTCGGATGAGGATCTGGCGTCTGTCGTGGTATACATGCGCACGTTGCCGCCGGTTCGTCACAGTCTTCCAAGAACTGACATCATTTTTCCCGTGAAATACCTGATTCGTTCCGTGCCCGAACCAGTGCTGCAGAATGTGAGCGCACCCGACCGATCCAACCAGGTCGAGTGGGGGCACTATCTGGTGAAGATGGCGGATTGCAAGTTTTGTCATACCCCGGCGGAGCGTGGTCAGCCGTTGGCGGGAATGGATTTCGCTGGAGGCCACGCATTCAGCGGCGGCTGGGGCCCGGCCATGACGACGAATATTACCCCGGATCCCTCCGGGATTGGGTATTACGACGAAGCCATGTTCATCAAAGTCATTCGTACCGGCTACGTAGGAGCGCGAAAGCTGAATGCGATGATGCCGATTGAAGGTTTCAAGAGCCTGAGCGATGAGGATTTGAAAGCGATTTTCGCGTACCTGCGGACGGTGAAGCCGGTCAAGCACCGCGTCGACAACACGGAAGCGGCGACCTACTGCAAACTGTGCAGGACCAAGCACGGGGCGGGCGATCAGAATTAACATTTGCCGGCTGACAGCGGCGCTATAATTTGTCTATGAGGCGCTCGCTGGCACTTGCGGCTCTGGGCGCGGTTTTGCTGACCGCGACGGCATGGGCACAGCGGCGGAGTGGCGGCATCTCCGGCGGCGGGTTTTCGGGTCACGCTGGGATGGCATCGCGCGGTTTTTCCGGCGGCATGCACGGAGGCGCGCGCGCTCCTGCTGTGGGATTTCGCGGCCCTGTTTCCGGCGGTTTCCACGGTGGAGTTCGCCCCGGCTGGGGCTTTCACGGCCGTCCGTTCTTCGGCGGCGGCTTTCATCATCATCACTTCTATCCCGGATGGGGCTGGGGAGGCTACGGCTATCCGTACGCATGGGGCTGGGGCTATCCATGGGGTTATGGTGATCTAGGCTGGTATGACACCGGCGGATACCCGGACCAGTACTATGCCGCGCAGAACTACTCGAACGATTACCAGAACAGTGATCAGCAGAATGAAATGCAGGCGCAGCAGGACCAGATTGATCGCCTGAACGATGAAGTTGCCAATTTGCGCGAGCAGCGCGAGGCGCAGTCTCGGGCAAACCGAGTGCCGCGACCACCGACAAGATCCGATTCCACGGAATTGGTTTTTCGCGACAAGCACACCGAAGAGATTCAGAATTACGCTTTGATTGGACAAACGCTGTGGGTGTTGACCGAGCAGCGGGCGAGAAAAATTCCGGTTGCGGAGCTGGATGTTGCGGCGACCGAAAAAGCGAATGAATCGCGTGGGGTGGAGTTCGCGCTTCCGCGATAGGCTCTTTGCAGTGAGGTCCTTCGCTCGGCTGGAGAAAGCGCCAACTTTGGGGATGACCGGCGTTAGGCGGCTTTCTGCAGGAGTTCCGAGTCGCGAAGACATGCCCGCAGCAAGCGACGCCATCCCAACCGGCGTTTGAGCCACTCGGCGACTACAGTATTGCGTTCGACGTGCATGCGCAGTTGCTCCGGACTCATAGGCTGCCACTCGGGCTGGGGATCGCGTGAATATTTAGGCTGGAGTTTGCGCACCTCGATCCTGCCATTCTCGATTCGGTATTCCAGCATGGGGTCGCCGGTTATGGCCTCGAGGCGCAGGGTGCTGCTTCCGGAGGAAATCACTAGTTGGCTCATCGTGCGGACCTCTTAGTGGCGCGGACAAGACAATTTTCGTGTCCCGGCCGCTTTCCTCCAATCGGGATAAATCCGGAAATCGCGGGGTTGCATCGGGTAGGGGATCAACTCTCGAGGCCTTATCAGGGGCGCTAAAACCTTGCACAGACTGTGGATAAGTGGCTGGGGCGGGTGGCGTAACTTCCGCTTACAATGACGCCAACGTAAAATCTAAATAGGCCTCGAATGTCCCAATTTGTTCACCTGCATCTGCACACCGATTACTCCATGTTGGACGGCGCCTGTGACGTGGAGAAACTCTGCCATCGCGTGAAAGAACTCGGCATGCCGGCGGTGGCCATGACCGATCACGGCAATATCTTTGGCGCGGTGCACTTCGTGAATGCCGCGCACAAAGCCGGCGTGAAGCCGATCATTGGTTGCGAGCTCTACGTCTGCAAGAAAGACGACCACAACATCGAGCGCACGCCGCCTGAGGGCGACAGCTACAACCACCTGCTGGTACTGGCGGAGAATGACGAAGGCTATCGCAACCTGGTGAAGATCACCTCGGAAGCGTCGCTGCGTGGCTTTTATTACAAGCCGCGAGTGAGCAAGAGATTTCTGTCGGAACATGCGAAAGGATTGATTGGGCTTTCGGGATGTTTGAAGGGTGAAGTGGCGGAACGCCTGATGGAGGGGAAATACGAAGCCGCGCGCAATGCCGCAGCAACTTTCGGTGACATCTTCGGGAAAAGCAGCTTTTTTTTGGAGATTCAGGACCAGGGATTGGAACTGGAACACAAGATTCATCCGGACCTATTCCGATTGCAAAAAGAACTCGATCTGCCGCTGGTGGCAACCAACGATAGCCATTATCTCTGTGAGGAAGACGCGCACGCCCAGGATGTAATGGTGTGTATCCAGACCGGCAAGTCGATCCAGGATACAAACCGAATGAAGTTCCAGGGCACGGATTTCTTCGTCAAGAGCCATGACGAGATGTACCGGGTCTTTAAAGATGCGCCGGATGTTTTGTCGCGGACGTTGGCCATCGCCGAGCGCTGCAATGTTCGGCTGGAGAAAGTCAGCAGCCCATTTCCGCATTTCGAAGTGCCGGACGGATACACGCTGGATAGCTACTTCGAGCAGGTCACGCGGCAAGGGTTTGCGCGCCGACTGGAGAGCCTGCGGAGTCTGGCAGAACAAGGGCGAATCAAGCACAGCATTGCCGATTACGAGCAACGGCTGTCGCGCGAAATTTCCATCATCCAGCAGATGCAGTTCTCGGGATATTTCCTGATCGTGTGGGACTTTATTCGCTACGCGAAAGAGCACAACATTCCGGTGGGGCCGGGGCGTGGCTCGGCGGCTGGATCGCTGGTTTCGTATTCATTGGGGATTACCGACCTCGATCCCCTGCAACATGAGTTGCTGTTTGAGCGTTTCCTGAATCCCGAGCGCATTTCGATGCCCGACATCGACATCGATTTCTGCATGAATCGCCGGGGCGAGGTGATCGACTACGTCACGCGAAAATACGGGCGGGAAAACGTAGCGCAGATCATCACCTTTGGCACCATGGCGGCCAAGGCGGCGATTAAGGATGTTGGGCGGGCAATGGATATTCCGTATG
>Ga0335078_10015452_pt1 | contig 11337 bp, 5 predicted proteins | sample Lox_Sample_32_FD_206711 | JGI IMG/M metagenome (GOLD analysis project Ga0335078, IMG submission 206711) | Soil microbial communities from Loxahatchee National Wildlife Refuge, Florida, United States - Lox_Sample_3.2 | ecosystem: Environmental > Terrestrial > Soil > Wetlands | place: USA: Florida...
ACGCGATGACCTCGTAACCGTTCGTCAGACGGACCTTGGCAACCTTGCGCATTGCCGAATTCGGTTTCTTGGGCGTGCGCGTCATGACCTGGATGCACACGCCGCGGCGGAACGGCGAGTTTTCCAAGGCGGGCGACTTGGACTTGTATTTTACTTTGCGCCGGCCCTGTCGGACCAATTGATTGATTGTCGGCATTTGCGTCTTAAAAAATGGAACACGAAATATAGCAAATAAACCACCCGTTGCAACAACAATTTGGGCCAGTTGGAGGATCCACAAAACCCGCGAAAAGACACGAAATTCCGTCAACCGCGGATGAACGCAGATGGACGCGGATTCAAAACTCTACGTCGCGGCAGCGTTGGTCCAATTGGTAACTGATTTGCTGGATGACTTTCTCCGAAAGCTGCGCGGGTTCCCGCGCAGCAAGATCCAATTGTAACAGCCGAGGTAACGAGGCTCAAAATTGATATCGGACAGCGGAAACCGGAAAGCGGAAATGGGTCAGAGCCTCCTCACGTCGGCTGCTACTTCGCCGGTGGCTTTGGACAATTCCTTTTCCAGCCAATGCGCATTCCGCTTGGCTAATCCCTCGCCCGTGGGAACGGGAGAGGGTGGCGAAGCCGGGTGAGGGTCGTGGGGAGTGCCCATTTTCTTTCCGCGCAGCATGACGGGATATTGCACCCGGCAAAAAGGGTTGGGGAGAAAAAATCGCGGCGCGCACGGAGTGACGCACCCCACCGGACGGACGCTGCCGCGCGGTATCCCTACCTTTTGTGCCTTTTTTGCGGTAGCACCTCATCCGGTCCCGCCAAACGAGACCACCTTCTCCCCAGCGCGGAGAAGGCGTGGCAAGCCGCGAAAAAAGGGTGCCTGATTTTCATCAGACGCCTTTGGTGAAACGATTGTCCAGCGCTCAGGCCAGCAGCGGGTTTTCCGCGGCCGCGGGCTGTTCGGCCGGCTCGGGCACGTCTTCGATCTCAACCAGCGGCTTGAGATGCGCCTTGCGGTGCATGTCAAATCCGGTGCCCGCCGGAATGATGTGGCCCATAATGACGTTTTCCTTGAAGCCGCGCAGCGAATCCACGCGCGACCGCGTCGAGGCCTCGGTGAGCACGCGGGTCGTGTCCTGGAACGATGCGGCGCTCAGGAAACTGTCGGTTTCGAGGGACGCCTTGGTGATGCCCAGCAGCACCGGCGAGGCTTCCGCCGGCTTGCCGCCCATCTTCTCGACGCGCTCGTTTTCCTCTTCAAAGTCGAGCTTGTCAATCTGTTCGCCCCACAGGAACTGCGTGTCGCCGGGTTCAGTGATGCGCACTTTGCGGAGCATCTGGCGGACGATGATTTCGATGTGCTTGTCGTTGATGGTAACGCCTTGGAGACGATAGACCTCCTGAACTTCGCTGACGAGGTGTTCCTGCAGCTCTTGTGGGCCGCAAACGTCGAGGATTTCGTGCGGGTCAATCGGACCTTCAGTCAGTTGCTGGCCTTTCTTGACGAAATCGCCCTTGAAGACGATGACGTGCTTGCCGATGGGGATGAGGTGTTCCTCTTCCGCCTGCGTCTGCGTGTCCTTGATGAGAATGCAGCGCTTGCCGCGGACACTCGCGCCAAAGTCCACCACGCCGTCAATCTTGGAAATCTCCGCGGCGTCCTTGGGCCGGCGCGCCTCGAACAATTCGGCCACCCGCGGCAGACCCCCGGTGATGTCCTTGGTCTTGGCCTGTTTGCGCGGCGTCTTGGCGAGCAGTGTGCCGGGCACGATTTTGTCGCCTTCGCTCACGACGACGTGCGCGGCGGACGGAATGGGATAATTGGCCACGACTTCGCCGCCTTCGTCGCTGATGGTGATTTGCGGGTGCAAATCCTCCTTGTGCTCGATGACGACCATGGCTTCCTGGCCGGTGGTTTCGTCCGTCTCCTGCTTCATCGTCACGCCTTCGATGATGTCGTGGAACTTCACCTTGCCGGCTTTTTCGGAAAGAATTGGCACGTTGTACGGGTCCCACTGCACGAAGGTCTCGCCCTTTTTAATTTTGGCGCCGTCCTTGAACGAGATGACCGCGCCGATGACAATGTTATGATTTTCCAGTTCGCGGCCGTCGTCGCCGAGGATGGCCACGGAACCGTTCTTGTTCAAAACGATGTTGTTGCCGTCCTCCAGTTCGACGTAGCGCAGTTCGTTGTAATGAATCGTGCCGTCGTGCTTGGACTTGATTTGCGGGATCTTGAACACCTGCGCCGCCGTGCCGCCGATGTGGAACGTCCGCATCGTCAACTGCGTGCCCGGCTCGCCGATGGATTGGGCGGCGATGATGCCGACGGCCTCGCCGAGCTTGACCGGGGCGCCGGTGGCGAGGTTGCGGCCGTAGCAATGCACGCAAACGCCATGCTTGCTTTCGCAGGTGAGCACGGAGCGGATGCGCATGCGGTCCACGCTCGCCGCTTCAATGCGCTTGGCCTTGTCCTCGTCAATTTCCTCGTTCGCGCGGATGAGCATTTCCTTCGGGTTCGTCGGATTGACGATGTCATCGCAAGCAAACCGGCCTACGAGGCGGTCGCCGAGTTTGACGACTTCATCCTCGCCTTCGTACACCGCCGAGACCCAGATGCCGTTGCCGGTGCCGCAATCGGCCTCCTGGATGATGACGTCCTGCGCCACGTCCACGAGCTTGCGGGTCATGTAACCGGAGTCCGCAGTTTTGAGAGCGGTATCGGCCAGACCTTTGCGGGCGCCGTGCGTGGAGATGAAGTATTCGAGCACAGTGAGGCCTTCGCGGAAGTTCGCGAGAATGGGCTTTTCGATGATGTCGCCGCTGGGTTTGGCCATGAGGCCGCGCACGCCGGCAAGCTGGCGCACCTGCTGGCGGTTGCCGCGCGCGCCGGAATCCACCATCAGATAAACGGGGTTGTATTCGCGCTTGCCCTGGTTCTGCTCCAGCGTCTTGAACATGACGTTGGAAATCATGTCGGTGCAATGCGTCCAGATGTCCACGATCTTGTTGTAGCGTTCGCCCGGCGTGATGACACCCTTGCGATACTGTTTTTCGACTTCCTTGATCTGTTTCTGCGCCGTGTCAATTTCCTGGTCCTTCTCCTTCGGTATGATCATGTCGTCAATGCCGATGGAGCAGCCGGACTTGGTCGCTTCGCGGAAGCCGAGTTCCTTGAGCTTGTCGAGCATGACCACGGTTTTTTCGTGGCCGGCAAACTTGTAGCACTTCCAGATCAAATCGCCGAGTTCGGACTTCTTGACCGGCTTGTTCGGGAAACCCAGTTCCGGCGGCCAGATTTCGCTGAAAGTCACGCGGCCCACGGTCGTCTCGATGAGCTTTTTGCTCGCGTCGCCGAAAATGACCTTTTTGCCAAAATCAGGGTTCGCCAGACGGATGCGGTCGTGCGTCTTCAACGCGCCGTCTTCGTAGGCGAACAACACTTCCTCTTTCGAACCGAACAGCGGCAGCGTCTTCGGATCGGCCGGCATCGGTTTGCGCGGTTCGGCGGTGAGATAATAACAGCCGAGCGTGATGTCCTGCGTGGGCGTGATGATGGGTTTGCCGGACGACGGGCTGAAGATGTTGTTGGGCGCCATCATCAACAGGCGCGCCTCCATTTGCGCCTCGACGGACAGCGGCACGTGCACCGCCATCTGGTCGCCGTCGAAGTCGGCGTTGTAAGCGGTGCAAACGAGCGGGTGAATGCGGATGGCCTCGCCTTCGATCAACAGCGGTTCAAACGCCTGCACGGACAAACGATGCAGCGTCGGCGCGCGATTGAGCAGCACCGGATGGCCTTTGGTCACTTCCTCCAAAACGTCCCAGACCTCCTTGGTCTGGCGTTCGATCATTTTCTTCGCGCTGCGAACAGTGTGAACGTAGCCGAGTTCCTTCAGGCGGCGGATGATGAACGGCTCGAACAATACCAGCGCCATCTTTTTGGGCAGACCGCACTGGTGCAGCTTGAGTTCGGGGCCGATGACGATGACCGAGCGGCCCGAGTAATCCACGCGTTTGCCGAGCAGGTTTTGGCGGAACCGGCCGCCCTTGCCCTTGAGCATGTCGCTCAGGGATTTCAGCGCGCGGTTGCCCGCGCCGGTGACGGGGCGTCCGTGACGGCCATTGTCGAACAGCGCGTCCACGGCCTCCTGCAACATGCGTTTTTCATTGCGGATAATAACTTCGGGCGTCTTGAGCTGGAGCAGCGTCTTGAGGCGATTATTGCGGTTGATGACGCGGCGATACAAATCGTTCAGGTCGGAAGTGGCGAACCGTCCGCCTTCGAGCGGGACAAGCGGGCGCAGGTCCGGGGGGATGACCGGCAGCACCGTGAGAATCATCCATTCCGGACGGCTCTTGGAGATCTGCAAGCCCTGGAGCAACTTGATCCGCTTCGCCAGTTTCTTGCGGATTTGCTTGCTCTTGGTTTCGGTCATGGCCTGTTGCAAGTGCTCGGTTTGTTTGGCCAAATCCACCTGCGCCAGGGCGTCGCGCACGGCTTCCGCGCCCATCTTGGCCACGAACGCGTCCGCGCCGTAGGTCTCGCGGGCTTCGCGATATTCGTGCTCGTTGAGCAACTGATTTTGCTTGAGCGCCGTGTTGCCCGGGTCAATCACCATGTAGTCCTCGTAATAAATCACGCGCTCCAGGTTGCGCGCCGTCATGTCGAGCACCAGCCCGATGCGCGACGGCATGCACTTGAAAAACCAGATGTGCTGGACGGGCACGGCCAGCTCGATGTGGCCCATGCGCTCGCGGCGCACGCGGGCGAGCGTCACTTCGACGCCGCAGCGGTCGCAGACGATGCCGCGGTGTTTGATGCGCTTGTATTTGCCGCACGAGCATTCCCAATCCTTGACCGGGCCGAAAATGCGTTCGCAGAACAAGCCGCCTTTTTCCGGCTTGAACGTGCGGTAATTGATGGTTTCGGGGTTCTTGACCTCGCCTTTGGACCAGGAACGGATGGCTTCCGGCGACGCGACGGAGATCGCGACGTAATCCACCTGATTGACCTTGTCCAGTCCGAGCAACTCCCGGGCGCTTTCTTTGGTGCTGATCATAAAAAATGAGGGCTTATATGACTTATGCGACTTATGCTGCCGTCAACGCCGCGGCCGCTTCGCCGTTGCCGCCGGCGCCATGTTCAATCGGATTTGAATAACCGACCTTCACGTCAAGGCCGAGCGACTGCATTTCCTTGACGAGCACGTTGAAGGATTCGGGCACGCCCGCCTCCAGCGAGTTGTCGCCCTTGACGATGCTCTCGTAAATGCGCGTGCGGCCCTGCACATCGTCGGACTTGACGGTGAGCAATTCCTGCAACGTGTAGGCCGCGCCGTAGGCTTCCATGGCCCACACCTCCATTTCGCCGAAGCGCTGGCCGCCGTACTGCGCCTTGCCGCCGAGCGGCTGTTGCGTGACGAGCGAATACGGACCGACCGCGCGGGCGTGAATCTTGTCGGCCACCAGATGGCCGAGCTTCATCATGTAAATATAGCCGACCACGATTTCCTGATCGAACGGCGTACCGGTGCGGCCATCGTAAAGTGTCGTCTTGCCGTGCTCGCCAATCAACGGCTGTTCACCCGCGTCCTTTTCTTTCTGGGCGGCCTCTTTCAAATAATTGCGGATGTTCTTTTCCTTGATGCCGTCGAAGACCGGGGTGGCCAGTTTCAGGCCCAGAATCTTCGCCGCCCAGCCGAGGTGCGTTTCGAGCACTTGGCCGACGTTCATGCGCGAAGGCACGCCCAGCGGATTCAACACGATATCCACCGGCGTTCCGTCCGCGAGGAACGGCATGTCCTCTTCCTTCACGATGCGCGCGACCACGCCCTTGTTGCCGTGGCGCCCGGCCATTTTGTCGCCCACGGACAGCTTGCGCTTGGAGGCGATATAGACCTTGACCGACTTGACGATGCCGCTCTCAACGCCTTCGCCCGCTTCGGCGCGCTCAATTTCTTCATCGTATTGCATCTGCAAATCGTCGAACTTCTTTTTGAAGCTGCCGATGATTTCGTTGATTTTGTTGCGGATGGGCGACGGATCAATTTCGATGCGGTCATACACCGTCGCCAGCTTGCGCAACAGGGTCTTGGTGATTTTGCGGTTGGCCGGGATGATGATTTCGCCGGTTTCGCTGTTGACCACGTCGAGCGGGATTTTTTCACCGAGCAGAATGTTGCTCAACGCTTCGGTGAGCTGGTCGCGCAACTCCTCGGTCTTTTTCTTGTGTTCGTCTTCAATCTGCTTGGCGTGGCGTTTTTCCTCGCTGGCGGAGGTTTTGCCGGCGTGGTCGCCTTCCTTTTTGGACGAAACCTTCACGTCCATGACGATGCCGTAAGTGCCGGATGGGACTTTCAGCGAGGTGTCCTTCACGTCGGCGGCCTTCTCGCCGAAAATGGCGCGCAGCAAACGTTCCTCCGGGGCCAGTTCGGTCTCGGATTTGGGCGTGATTTTGCCGACCAGAATGTCGCCCGGCCGGACTTCCGCGCCCACGCGGATGACGCCGTCGGGACCGAGATTTTTGAGCGCCTCGTCGCCAAGGTTCGGAATGTCGCGCGTGATTTCCTCGGGGCCGAGTTTCGTGTCGCGCGCGCTGACCTCGAATTCGTCAATGTGAATGCTCGTGAAGATGTCTTCCTTGACGATTTTCTCGCTGATGAGGATGGCGTCCTCGAAATTGTAGCCGTTCCACGGCATGAAGGCGACGAGCACATTGCGGCCCAGCGCGAGTTCGCCGTCTTTCGTGCAGGGACCGTCGGCGATGATCTGGCCTTTCCGCACGTGATCGCCCTTCTCCACGAGAATTTTCTGGTTGATGCACGTCGCGGCGTTGGACCGCATGAACTTGCGGATGGGATAGACCCAGACGCCTTTTTCCGGATCGTGTTTAATTTTCTTCTTCGTCTCCGGCAGTTTGCCGTCCTCGGTGACGATGACGTGATCGCCGTTCACGGAAGCGACCTTGCCGCTTTCCTCTGCGACGGCCACGGCGCGCGAGTCCCGGGCCACGCGGTCTTCGAGACCGGTGGCAACGAGCGGCGACTCGGTCACCAGCAGCGGCACGGCCTGCCGTTGCATATTGGAACCCATCAGCGCGCGGTTTGCGTCGTCGTGCTCCAGGAACGGGATCAGCGACGCGGCAATGGACACCAGTTGTTTTGGCGAAACGTCCATGTAATCCACACGCGCCGGTTCGACGTCCACGAAATCGCCGCGGGCGCGGCAAACAACCCGGTCGGTCTGGAAATGGCCCCTGTCGTCAATCAGTGAGTTGGCCTGCGCGATGATGTATTGTTCCTCGCGGTCGGCGGTGAGAAACTCGATGTCGCCGGTGACGCGGCCGTCCTTGACCCGGCGATAAGGCGTTTCGAGAAAGCCGAATTCGTTGATGCGCGCAAACGTCGCCAGCGACGCGATCAGGCCGATGTTCGGACCTTCCGGCGTTTCAATCGGGCAGATGCGTCCGTAGTGCGACGGATGCACGTCGCGGACTTCAAAGCCGGCGCGGTCGCGGGACAAACCGCCCGGCCCCAGCGCGGAGAGCCGCCGTTTGTGCGTCAATTCGGCCAGCGGATTGATTTGATCCATAAACTGGCTCAATTGCGACCGGCCAAAGAAATCGCGGATGACGGCCGAAAGCGCCTTGGGATTGATGAGTTTCTGCGGCGTCATCGCTTCAACGCTCTGGTCGAACAGCGTCATGCGTTCCTTGACCAGGCGTTCGGTGCGCGCGAGGCCGACGCGGCACTGATTGGCGAGCAATTCGCCGACGGTGCGGATGCGGCGGCTGCCGAGATGGTCAATGTCGTCCAGACTGCCCTCGCCCTTTTTGAGGCGGAGCAGGTATTTCGTCGCGGCGACCAGATCCTCCTTGGTCAGGATGCGTGAATCTTCCTTGTCCTTGAGGCCGAGCTTCTGGTTGATCTTGTAACGGCCAACGCGGCCCAAATCGTAGCGTTTGTGGTCAAAGAACAGCCGTTTGAGCAACGCGCGCGCATTGGCGGCGGTGGGCGGATCGCCCGGGCGCAGGCGCCGGTAAATGTCCTTGAGCGCTTCTTCCTCATTTTTGGCCGGGTCCTTTTTCAGGCATTTGATGATGATGCCCTCGTCCACGGCCGTGTCCACGACCTTGATTTTGTTGACGCCCAGTTCGGCGATTTGCTTGACCACCGCCTTGGACAGCGGCTCAAAGGCACGCGCGACGACAAGGCCTTTCTCCTCATCCATGGCGTCCTGAATCAAAACGCGATTCGACAAGTCTTCCAGTTTCTCGGCTTCCTTGATCGTCAGTTCCTCAATTTCGTAAAAGAGCTTGAGGATTTCCTCGTCGGTGCCGCGCGTTTTTTCCCCGCTGTCCTTGCCCTTGCCGCCGCTATTGCCCTCGGCGTCCAAAAAGCTCAAAGCGCGGAAAAACGTCGTCGTCAAAAACTTCCGGCGGCGCTTTTTCCGGTCCAGATACACGTACAGCAAATCACTCGTGTCGAATTGCGCCTCGTACCACGAGCCACGGTCGGGGATGACGCGGAAGCTGTGCAGGATTTTCCCGTTGGGATGCTGCGTGGCCTCAAACGCGATGCCGGGCGAGCGATGGAGCTGGCTGACGACGACGCGCTCCGCGCCATTGATGACAAACGTGCCCTGCGGCGTCATCAGGGGCAGTTCGCCCATGAAAACCTTCTCCTCCTTCGCGCTTTTGCCTTCGTCCTTGAGGATGAATGTCACGTAGAGCGGCGCGCCGTAGGTGAGGCCTTCACGCAGGCATTCCAGCCAATTGACCTTTGGCTCGCCGGTTTCATAGGAATCATAATCGAGCCTGCATTTGCCGTCGTAACTTTCAATGGGAAAGACTTCGCGGAACACCGCCTCGAGGCCGGCGTTTTTCTGGCGCTTTTTGGGCGCGGCGTCGGCCTGCAGGAATTCCGCGTAGGAATTCGTCTGCAATTCAATCATGTTCGGCGGCGCGACAATTTCCTTGATCTTGCCGAAGTTGATTCGTTCAGTGGCTCGCGATGGCATTTGGACTTTCTATATTGGCCGGCTTAACGCCGGCGCTTTTTATTCAACGACACAAACCGGGCGTGCCGTGTTCAACGGCTGACCCGCCTCCCCGAAAACTGCCTGCTGTTTCCTTTCGCAACAAAATCGTAACATTATACACGGACGACGGCACAAGGCAACCGGGCGGCTCCGGCAACCGCCGAAGCCGCTCAGGAATTCGCCCATTACTTGACTTCCACCTTGGCGCCCGCTTCTTCGAGCTTCTTCTTGGCGGCGTCCGAATCCGCCTTGTTCGCTCCTTCGAGCACCGGCTTCGGCGCGCCTTCCACCAGCGCCTTGGCTTCCGCCAGGCCGAGTCCGGCCTTCACTTCGCGGACGGCCTTGATGGTGGCAATTTTCTTGTCCGCCGGCGCGGACACGAGGATCACGTCGAACGTATCCTTCGCGGCGGCGGCCGGCGCAGCCGCGCCTCCGGCAGCCGGGGCGGCAGCCACTGCCACCGGTGCGGCGGCGGTCACACCCCATTTATCTTCCAGTTTCTTCACCAGGTCGGCGGCTTCGAGAACCGTCAACTTGCTTAGTTCCTCTACGAGGTTTGCTATGTCAGCCATGTTACCTTTCCTTCGTCTCGTCGTCCGCCGCGCTCCGCCTTCGCTCTTGTTGGTGGAACAGGCTTCCAGCCTGTTTGACAGGCAAGATGCCTGTCCCACGAATTAAAACTTCGGCGCGACACGCCACGGCTTTTTTAAGTTCGTTTGTGAACCGACGATTTACGTTGTTGTTCTTGTTTGTTTGTCCGATCCGCCGGTCAGGGCGGACTGGAAATAGTTCAAGCTTTCTCCGCCTTTGCCTTGACGACACGCGCGAGTTGCGACGCGGGCGTGTTGATTAAAACGACCAGTTTGGTCGCCGGTGCGTTCAAAAGGCCCAGCAGTTTGGCTCGCAACACGTCCAGGCTCGGCAGATCGGCCAGCGCCAGAATTGTCGCCTGATCCAGGCGCTTGTTGTCCATGTAACCGAACTGCACCTTCAATTTGTCGAATTCCGCGCCGAAATTCTTGACCGACTTGGCGGCGGCGGAAATGTCCTTCTGGCCGGTGACCACGGCGAGTTGCCCCGCCAGTTCGGTCGTAAATTCGCCGATGCCGGCTTCCCTGGCCGCGATGCGGAAGATGGAGTTCTTGACCACGTGAATTTCCGCGCCAACCTTTTGCAACCGTTTCCGGAGCTCGGTCAAATGGGCCACCTTGAGGCCCCGATAATCCACCACGATGAAGAACGGCGAGGCATTCAGCCGCGCCACGTATTCCTTCGTCAAAATTTGTTTTTCAGCACGCATGATTCAAAATCGGTTTTCGGTTAATGGGTCGTGAATTCACGCACGTCCAGGCGCACCGGCGGACTCATCGTCGCCGAAAGCGTGCAGGTGTGAACGTAAGTGCCCTTGAGGCTGTTTGGACGCGCCTTGAACACGGCCTCAATCACCGCGCGCGCATTTTCCTCGATTTGGTTCGCCGGGAACGATGCCTTGCCGACGCCCACGTGGACGTTGCCCGCCTTGTCCACTTTGAACTCGACGCGCCCGGCTTTTACTTCCTTGACCGCCTTCGCGGTGTCGTCGGTCACGGTGCCGGTCTTCGGGTTCGGCATCAGGCCGCGCGGGCCGAGCACCTTGCCGAGCTTGCGTACTTCGGCCATCGCTTCCGGCGTGGCCACCGCCACGTCGAAATCCGCCCAGCCTTCCTGGCATTTTTTAATCATGTCGTCGTAGCCAACGTATTCCGCGCCTGCGGCCTTGGCGGCGTCGGCGGATGCGCCGCTCTTGGCAAACACGAGCACGCGCACGGTCTTGCCGCTGCCGTGGGGCAGGGGAACCGTGCCGCGAACCATTTGGTCCGATTGCTTCGGGTCCACCCCGAGGCGGAACGCGAGGTCAATCGTTTCGTTGAACTTCGCCTTGGGAAATTTGGCGAGGACGCCAACGGCATCCTTGAGCGGATAGGCTTTTTTGCCGTCCACCATTTCGAGCGCTTTTCTGTATCGTTTACTGGGCATTGGCTTTGGTGCGGTGCAAGCGAGCCTTTAATGACTCTCCCGCGGTTGTTGGTTTATCCGACGACTTCAATTCCCATGCTGCGCGCCGTGCCAGCGATGACCCGGAACGCGGCTTCTTCGTTTACCGCATTTAAATCCTTTTGCTTCATTTTCACGATGTCCAAAACCTGTTTGCGCGTCACTTTGCCGACTTTTTCCTTATTCGGCTCCTTGGACCCGGCGGTGATGCCGGCGGCCTTTTTGAGCAGCACCGACGCCGGCGGCGATTTGGTGATGAACGTAAAC
>Ga0335078_10015453_pt1 | contig 11337 bp, 6 predicted proteins | sample Lox_Sample_32_FD_206711 | JGI IMG/M metagenome (GOLD analysis project Ga0335078, IMG submission 206711) | Soil microbial communities from Loxahatchee National Wildlife Refuge, Florida, United States - Lox_Sample_3.2 | ecosystem: Environmental > Terrestrial > Soil > Wetlands | place: USA: Florida...
GGCGCACGGAAGCCACCTCATATCCGCGCTTACGCCGCGCCGCCGGATTGAGAAGGGATTGCTCGATCTCGGCCAAAGTCAATTCCGTTCCGGCATTGCTGAGATCGGGACCGTTCACGCTGCCGCGGCCGTGGATCATGTGGCATTGCGCGCAGCCGCCCGCGCCAAAGAAGAAGGCCGCGCCGGCATCGGGATTTCCCGGCGGCGAGCTCTCGCGGGCGGGCGTGACGCGCGAGCGGACGAATGCAACCAATTCCGAAAGATCCGGCTCGGGCAGACGAAACGCAGGCATGCCGGCATCCGGGATGCCGTTGCGGATCAATTCGCGGACGGCATCCTCCGAGCGAAGCCGGTCGCGATCGCCGCTGCCGATGGCGGGCGCGCGCTCGCCGCCCATGCCGTCCGCGCCATGGCAACCGCCGCAGCGCGTTTCGAACTGGCGCCGGCCGGCGGCCAGGGCGTCTCCGGCGGTGAAGACCAATGTGCCGAAGTTTTCCGGCACGTGATTGGGATCCCGGTTGACTACGCAGGTGGGCTGCCAGCACAGGAAGTGCCGCGCCGAATCCGGCCCCAGGCCCTCGATGCGATAGAGATTGGCGCGCCACTTCGTGCCAGCCTTCACCGGCAGGCCGCTCACGGCGCTGAGCGGGATGCGCGCGGCCGCGTACCAGACGTGCGCCGCTTCATCGATGCGCGCGGCGGCGTTCCATCCCGATCGCCAGGATTGATCGTAACTCTGCCGGTCCAGGTCGATGGCGAGATCGATCCAATCGCCGGTGGGCGCGATCTCGAACTCGCGATAGCGGCGGATGTTGGTCCAGTCGTCGCCAAGGAACATTTCGACCACGTCGCGATCCCAGAGCTTGTCGCGCGGTCCGCCGGCGAGCTTCGGCAGGAAAACATTCAGCTCCCGGTAGGGACAAATGAAGAGGAGGTAGAGGTGGGTATCCGTCCAAAAGGATCGCACCTCGGTGCGCAGCGACGGATAGTCGACCTGCTTACTGCAATCCCTGGAAATATAGGCGACAGCCGCGTTGCGCCATGCTGGCCTGGACGGGTCCGGGTCGAGCGGCGGATCGCCCGCGACATGAGGCGTTTCGAGGGCCGCCGCCGGCCGCGTAACGGTGCAAGGCGGTTGCGCGGAGGCGAGCCCGGCGGCCAGAAGAAACAGGATGGCGCCGGGGCGCGTCACGCTTGCTCCGGCCGCGGATGCACCCAGGGCGCGCGATAGGGCCGCGCGAGCAGGCGATTGGCTTCGTCGTCTCCGGCGATACATCGCTTCTCCGCATCCCACGCCAGCGTGCGTCCCAGCTTCATCGACAGATTGGCGAGGATGCAACTGGTGGTGGAGATGTAGCCTTCCTCGATGTCCGCCACGGGTTTCGACCGTGCGTCAATGGCGGCCAGAAAGTCCTTCATGTGATAGCGAATCGCGGGCGCCACGTGCCTTTCGAGCGCCTCTTCGGTTTTATCCACCGGGTATTGTTCGAGCTCGTAGGCGACGTCGCGATGCACCGCGCCCTTGCCTCCCTCGGGCACGAAATCGTAACTGTAGACGCTTACCTTGAGCGTGCCCTTATCGCCGTAAAAGGTTGCGCCCCAGCCGTAGTTCGGATCGGGATCGGGGGCCGCTCCCCAGGTGCGGTGCTGCCAGACGATTTTCAGGTCGTCGTAATCGAAAGTGGCGGTTTGGGTGTCGGAGATATTCGCCTTGGAGCGCTTGTCGACCAGAATGCCGCCCTCTGAGGAAACGCGCGCCGGCCAACCGAGCCCCATCATCCAGCGGACCATGTCGAACATGTGGATGCACATGTCGCCCACGATTCCGTTGCCATACTCCATGAACGCGCGCCAGCCGCGAGGATGGACGAGGCGGTTGTAGGGACGCATGGGCGCGGGGCCGGTCCACATCTCGTAATCGAGATACGGCGGCGGATCGGTATCCGGCGGATTTTCCGTGGCGCGCATGTGATAGTAGCAGCAGATATCGACGAGGCCGATCCTGCCGAGTTTGCCTTCGCGGATGAATCGATCGCGCGCCTCGATAATGTGCGGGGTGCTGCGGCGCTGCGTGCCGACCTGCACGACGCGCCGATGCTTGCGCGCGGCGGCGAGCATGGCCTGGCCTTCGAGGATGTCTATGCTGATGGGTTTTTGCACGTAGACGTCCGCGCCCGCCTCGACCGCGGCGATCATCGGCAGCGCATGCCAGTGGTCCGGCGTCGCGATCAGGACGATATCGAGGGCGTTCTCTTTGAGCATCACGCGATAGTCGGTGTAGGTGCGCGGCTTTTTGCCGGACGCCTGGCGTGCGGCGGTCATTTCGGCGGCGCGCGCGAGCATCTGCTGGTCCACGTCGCAGAGCGAGACGACCTCGACGGGCTCGACTTGAATGAGCCGGAACAGATCGGTCTTGCCATACCAGCCCGGCCCGACGATCCCCACACGGCGTGGCTTAGGCGCTGCCCGGCCGGCGGTGGCCAGGCCTGCGGCGGTGGCCAGGCCCGCGGCGCTGGCGGAGAGGAATTGGCGGCGATTCATAGAGAGAGTATACGACGGGTGGTTTGGGGCGCTCGCGTTGGCGGGTGGAAGCCGGCGCCGCACGGGCTATAATCAGGGTTAAAGCGTGGGGGCGGCCGTTCAACAAGGCCCGCGGGCCTATCGGATCCAGTGTGCCGTGGGCCTCGCGGCAGTGGCGTTGGCGCACTTTCAACCGCACGGCGGGCCGCATTCCATCCAATCGGCGTATATCGGTCCGGGCGCGGGATTCGCGTTCCTTGGCTCGTTTCTCTCGCTGGCGGCCGGGGTCCTGCTGAGCGCTTTTTCGTTCGTGGTCTGGCCGTTTCGCATGGCGTGGCGGGTGGTGCGCCGGCGCAAAGGCTTCCGGTATGCGCGGGTAGAGAAGATCATTTTTCTGGGGCTGGACGGGCTCGATCCGCGGCTGACGGAGCGATGGATGGCGGAAGGCAAGCTGCCGAACCTGGCGCGGCTGGCGGCGGAGGGCAGCTACACGCGGCTGCGAACCACGTTTCCGGCGTTGTCGCCGGTTGCCTGGTCGACGTTCGCTACGGGCGTGAGTCCGGCCAAGCACAACATCTTCGATTTCCTCGACCGCAGCTTGAAATCGTACCTGCCGCGGCTGTCTTCGGCGCGCGTGGAAAAGCCGGAGCGGATGCTGCGGCTGGGACGCTTTCGCATTCCGCTTTCGCGTCCGGTGTTGGAACTGCGCCGCAAGAGCCGGCCGTTCTGGAAGATTTTGGGCGAGCAGGGGATCGCGTCGACGATTCTGCGCGTGCCGATCACGTTTCCGCCGGAGAAGTTCGACGGCCGGATGCTTTCCGCGATGTGCACGCCGGATCTGAAGGGCACGCAGGGGAGCTTCTCGCAATTTACAACGCGCATCGCGAAGGCCACATACGAAAACGGCAGCCGCTATCCTCTGCGGCGCATCGCGGATGGTTTCGAAGGCGAGATCGAAGGGCCGGAAGATTCCTTTGTGGAAGGCAGCCCCACGCTGCGGATTCCGTTCCGGGTGGCGCGGCAGGACGGCGCGTTCGAGCTGCGCGTGCACGGGCATCGCTGCCGGCTCGATCCGGGCGAGTACACCGGCTGGCTGCGCCTGACGTTTCGTACCGCGATCGGAGCCAAGGCGAGCGGCTTGGCTCGTTTTCTGGTGACGGAGGCGGAGCCGGAATTCAGCCTCTACATGTCGCCGATCCAGATCGATCCGGAACGGCCGGCGCTGCCGATCAGCCATCCTTCCTACTATGCCGCGTACCTGGCGAATCTGCTGGGCTCGTACGCGACCGCGGGCATGGCCGAAGACACGTGGGCGCTGAACGAAGGCGTGATCGACGAGGACGCGTTCCTGCGGCAGGCGTACAGCATCTTCGAGGAGCGCCGGGGGATGTTCCGCGAGGCGCTGGAGTGTACGCGGCGCGGGGTGGTGGCCTGCGTCTTCGATACCAGCGACCGCATCCAGCACATGTTCTACCGGCGGTTGGGGACGGCGGACCGGCATGCGGATGCGATCGAAGAAATGTACCGGCGGATGGACGCGCTGGTGGGAGAGACGCTGCCGTTTGCGGGCAACGGCACAGCGTTGTTCGTGCTATCGGACCACGGCTTCTGCGCGTTTCGCCGGGGCGTGAACCTCAACGCGTGGCTGCGCGACAACGGATATCTGCACCTGAAGAACGGCGGGCGGGAGAGCGGATCGTTTTTCGAGGGGGTGGACTGGAGCAGGACGCGGGCGTACGCGCTGGGCCTGGGCGGATTTTATTTGAACGTGAAGCATCGCGAGGCGCAGGGCATCGTCGGGAGCGGGGCGGACGCCGGCCGTTTGACGCAGGAGATCATCGGCAAGCTGGAGGCGCTGCGGGATGACGACGGCGCGCGGCCCATTCGCGCGGTCTACGCGACGGGATCGCTCTATCGCGGGCCGTACCTGGAGGCGGCGCCGGATTTCATCGTAGGGTACAACGAAGGCTACCGCTGTTCGTGGGAAGGCGCGGCGGGGAAGGTTTCCGCCCAGGTGCTGGCGGACAACGAGAAGGCCTGGAGCGGGGATCACTGTGTCGATCCCGCGCTGGTGCCGGGCGTGCTGTTCTCGAATCGCAGGATCGAGGCGCGCGATCCGGGCATCGAAGATCTGGCGGCGACCGCGCTGCGGCTGTTCGGCGTGCGGACGCCCGCGTGGATGGAGGGGAAGCCATTGCTATGAGGCGCGGCTTGCTAGTGGCGGGCGCGTGCCTGGCCCTGGCGGGTTGTGGCTCTACAGCCGGACGGACCGGCAAGAAGATCATCGTGCTGGGAATCGACGCGATGGATCCGAGGTTTCTCGAGCGGCACTGGGACTCGCTGCCCAACCTGGATCGCCTGCGCCGCACCGGCGACTTCCAGCGGCTGGCGACAACCGTGCCGCCGCTGAGCCCGGTGGCCTGGTCCACGTTCATTACCGGCCTCGATCCAGGCGGGCACGGCGTGTTCGATTTCATACACCGGGATCCGCGGACGATGGAAGCGCTGTCGTCGATGGCGGATGTGGAGCCGCCGCGACACACGTTGCCGATCGGCCCGTATTTGCTGCCGCTGTCGGGCGGGAGCGTGCGGCGGTTTCTGCGCGGCAAGGCATTCTGGCAACTGCTCGACGACGCCGGCGTGCCGGCCACGCTGCTGCGCATGCCGAACAACTTTCCGCCGCTCGAATCGAAGAGCCGCACGCTCTCCGGCATGGGCACGCCGGACCTGCGCGGCACGTTTGGGACGTTCAGCTACTTTACGGACGATCCGCTGGAAGGCGCGCGCGCCGTGCCGGGCGGACGCATCGTACAGGTGCGCGTGGAGCGGGATCGCGCGGCGCTGTTTATCGAAGGGCCGGACAACACGCTCCGAAAGGACCGGGCGGTGTCCTCGGTGACGATGACGGTGAGCCGCGATCCCGGCAATCCGGCGGCGCTGTTTGAAGTGCAGGGACAGCGTTTCCTGCTGCGGGAAAGGGAATGGTCGGGCTGGATCCGCGTGAAGTTCGGGATCGTGCCTGGCCTGAAGAGCGCCGCCGGCATGTTCCGGGTTTATGCCAAGACGCTGCACCCGGTGCTGGGGATCTACGTGTCTCCGGTGAACATCGATCCAGGCTCGCCCGAGCTGCCGATTTCAACGCCGTCCGGGTACAGCCGCGAGCTGGCGGATGCGATCGGACCTTACTATACGCAGGGCATCGCGGAAGACACGGCGGCGCTGCGGTCGGGAGTGCTCGACCGCGGGGAGTTCCATCAGCAACTTCGCGCGGTGGGCGACGAGCAGTTTCGCATGCTGCACTATGAGCTCGGCCGTTTCAGGGGTGGAGTGTTGTTCCTGCATTACCTGGGTGTGGATCAGGATTCCCATGTATCCTGGGGCACGCATGAAGACGAACTGCTCGAGACCTATAAGCGGGTGGATGGCGAGGTAGGGCGGGTGATGCGGGCGGCGCCGGACGCCACCTTGCTGGTGATATCCGATCATGGCTTCGCCTCGTTCAAACGCGCGGTGAATCTGAACACGTGGCTCTACCGGGAGGGCTTTCTGGCGCTAGACGCCGCGTCCGGCCTGGGGAAGGGCGAGATGTTCGCGCACGTGGATTGGTCCCGCACGCGGGCTTACGGGCTGGGGCTCAACGCGATATACCTGAACGTGGCGGGGCGGGAGCGGCGGGGAATCGTCAAGCTGTCCGAGCGCGACGCGTTGGCCGGGGAGATCGCGCGCCGGTTGGGGAATCTACGGGATCCGATCGGCGGACGGCGCGTGGTGGCCCGTGTGTATCGGGCGCGCGACGTCTACCACGGCGCGGCCGTGGAGGCGGCGCCGGACCTGATCGTGGGTTGGGAGGACGGGTACCGGACCTCCTGGCAGAGCGCGCTGGGCGCCTTGCCGGTGGAGTGGATCGAGGACAACAAGGATGAATGGCAGGGCGACCACGCGATCGCTGCGGAGCTGGCGCCGGGCGTGTTCCTGAGCAACCGCAAGAGTAAGATCCAGGAGCTTTGGTTGGGGGATCTCACGGTGACGCTGCTCGATGAATTCGGGGTACGGCCGGCGGAAGGGATGCGGGGGCGCGCGGTATTCTGAAGTTTGCGTCACGCCCGATATGACGATCAAGCTGAAAAAGGATCTCTGGGAAAAGGTGAAGAAGGCCGCGGCGGCGGGGGGCTACAGTTCGCCGGAGGAGTTCATCGAACACGTGCTGGAGCGGGAAGCCGCCAAGGTCGCGGATGCGGGAGCGGACGCGGAAATTCTCGCCAGGCTGAAGGGGCTGGGCTACATCGACTGATGTTTTCGGCGGCGTACACCGGGAGTCTGACGGCGATCGCCGTGGCGGCCGGCGCAGCGCTGGCATGGGTCTTCGGGCGATTCTCCGATCCGGAACGGACCGCCTTGGCGGGACGCAAATTGCGCGCGTCATTGTACGCGTTCCTGCTGTACGGCGATGATCCGGCGGCGATCGTCCGGGCGCAAAAGCAACTGTTGATCTGGAATGTGCGGTACCTGGCGCTGATGTGGCGCCCCGCGGCTGTGAGCATCGTGCCGGGACTGGTTTTGCTGACGGCGCTCGAGGCCGTTTATGGGCATCATCCGTTGGCGCCGGGCGAGACTGCCCTGGTCACCGCGCAATGGGAGCGGACGGCCGGGTTGGAGGCGGCGGCAGCGCCCGAGCTGATTGGCCGCGGCATACGGGTGGAGACTCCGGCGGTACGCGTCCTGGACCGGCGGCAAGCGTACTGGCGGGTGCGCGCCATCGGGGCAGGGCAGGGTAGCGTGCTCCTGCGGGTGGCGGGCGAGTCCGTGGAAAAAATGGTGGAGGCCGGCGCGGGGCTGCGGTGCATCTCCGAACGGCGAGTGTCCTCGCGGGTCGAGTGGCTGCGCTATCCCGCGGAAGCGCCGCTGCCGGCGGGCGTGGTCCGTTGGATCGAAGTATCGTACCCGGCGGCGGCCGTCGACATGGGCGGCTTCGCGGTGAACTGGCTGGTGTGGTTCCTTGTCTTGAGCGGGCTCACGGCGGCGGCTCTGCGGAGGCGCTTCGGCGGCGTGCAACGGGGGGCCGGTCATGGCTCCGCCACGGCCCACCTGTAACATTCGCATCGGTTTTCGGCATCTTATACTGAAAGAATATGCACCAGGAACCGCCGTCCGCACTTGACCCAGTGGCGCCACCCGATACGTTGACCAAGCCGGGGTCCTACCAGGCTCCCAAGCGGGCGCAGGGAACGCCCAAGCGTGCCAGCCGCTGGTGGGTCTGGCTGCTGATCCTGGCGTTATTGGGGGCGGGCGCGTATGTCTACGTGCGGCAGAGGAACGCCGGACAAGCCGCGGCAGCGGCCGCGCAAGCGCGGAAGAAGGGCGCCGGCGCCATCCCGGTGGTCGTGGCGAAGGCGCGGCGCGGAAACATTCCGGTGTACTTCACCGAACTCGGAACGGTGACTCCGATCTACACGGTGGAAGTGAAGAGCCGCGTGGACGGCGAACTGATGAAGGTGTACTTCAAAGAGGGCGACCTGGTCCAGAAAGGCGCATCCCTGGTGGAGATCGATCCGCGGCCGTACCAGGTACAACTGACGCAGGCGGAAGGACAACTGGTGCGGGACCAGGCGCTGCTGGAGAACGCGCGCATCGACCTGGTGCGCTACCAGACGCTGGTCACGCAGAACGCCGTGCCGGAACAGCAGGTGGCCACGCAAAAAGCGCTGGTGACCCAGGACGAAGGCATTGTCAAAACCGACCAGGGGATGATCGACAGCGCGAAGCTCAACATCACGTACAGCCATATCGTGGCGCCGATTGCCGGGCGCATCGGCTTGCGCCTGGTGGATCCGGGAAACATCGTGCATGCCGCCGACACCAACCCTCTGCTGGTGATCACACAGATCGATCCGATCAGCGTGATCTTCACGATTACCGAGGACCAGCTTCCGGTGGTGTACCAGAAGTTTTCGGCCGGGCAGCACTTGAACGTGGATGCGTACGACCGCAGCTCGAACACCAAGCTGGCCTCGGGAACGCTGACCACTCTGGACAACCAGATCGACCAGACGACCGCCACGTTGAAGCTCAGGGCCAACTTCGACAACCGCAACAACAAGCTGTTCCCGAATCAGTTCGTGAACGTAAAGCTGCTGGTGCAACTCAAGCAGAACGTCACGCTGATTCCCACCGCGACGGTGCAACGCAATACGCAAACGACCTACGTGTTTCTGGTGCAATCGAACAATCGCGTGACGGTGCGGCCCATCACGATCGGCACGACCGAAGGCGACGACTCGGAGGTTACGTCGGGACTGTCGGCGGGCGACACGGTGGTGATGACAGGCGTCGATAAGCTACAGGAGGGGACGCCGGTGGCGGCGCACCTGGCCGGCGACACAGGGCACGGTCCGGGCGCTCCGCGATTGCCCGGCGTCCCGCCGGCGGCGGCAGAGCCGGCGGCGTCCACGCAGAAGAGCCCCGCGCACAAGGGAAGGTAAATGAGCCCTTCCCGCACATTCATTCTCCGCCCCATCGCCACGTCTTTGCTCATGGTGGCGATCGTGCTTACCGGCATTGTGGCCTACAAGGAGTTGCCCATTTCGGCTCTGCCGGAAGTGGACTATCCGACCATCCAGGTGATCACGTTTTATCCGGGCGCCAATCCGGATGTCATGGCTTCTTCGGTGACGGCGCCGCTGGAGCGGCAGTTCGGCCAGGTTCCCGGCTTGCAGCAGATGACCTCGACCAGCTCCGACGGCTCTTCAGTCATCACGCTGCAATTCAGCCTGAGTCTGAACATCGATGTGGCGGAGCAGGAAGTGCAGCAGTCCATCAACGCGGCGGGCACCTACCTGCCGGCGGACCTTCCGAACCCGCCCATTTACAGCAAGAGCAACCCGGCGGACACGCCGATTCTGACGCTGTCGCTGACGTCGAACGCGCTGCCGCTTTCGCAGGTGGAGGACCTGGCCGATACGCGCCTGGCGCCCAAGATCTCGCAATTGCCGGGCGTTGGGTTGGTGAGCATCAGCGGCGGGCAAAAGCCGGCGGTGCGGATCCGCGCCAATCCGACGGCGCTGGCGGCCTACGGCTTGAACCTGGAAGATGTCCGCAGCGCGCTGGTGGCGGCCAACGTGAACCAGGCGAAGGGCAATTTCGACGGACCGCACCAGGCGTATCAGATCGGCGCCAACGACCAACTGCTTTCGAGCGCCGACTACAAGCCGATGATCCTGGCGTACCGGAACGGGGCGCCGGTGAAGCTGACGGATGTGGCCAGCGTGACCGACGATACGGAGAACGTGCGGCAGGCGGCTTGGATGAACGACGTACCGGCGGTGATCGTCAACATCCAGCGGCAGCCGGGCGCGAACATTATTTCCGTCGTGGACCGCATCAAGCTGCTGTTGCCGCAATTGACCGCCACGCTGCCGAAATCGGTGCACGTCGGCATTCTGACCGACCGGACCAACACGATTCGGGCGTCGGTGTCGGACGTACAGTTCGAGCTGGGGTTGACGGTGGTGCTGGTGGTGCTGGTGATGTTCCTGTTTCTGCGCAACGTGGCGGCGACCATCATCCCGAGCATCGCGGTGCCGGTTTCGCTGGTGGGCACGTTAGGCGTGATGTACCTGCTGGGGTACAGCTTGAACAACCTGACGTTGATGGCGTTGACGATCGCGACCGGGTTTGTGGTGGACGACGCCATCGTGATGATCGAGAACATCGCGCGGTATATCGAGGAGGGCGAGGGTCCCATGAAGGCGGCGTTGCGCGGCTCCGAACAAATCGGCTTCACGATCATCTCGCTGACGATTTCGCTGATCGCGGTGCTGATCCCGCTGTTGTTCATGGGAGATATCGTGGGCCGGCTCTTCCGGGAGTTTGCGGTGACGTTAAGCGTGACCATCCTGGTTTCGGCGGTCGTCTCGCTGACGTTGACGCCGATGATGGCTTCCAAACTGCTGAAGCACACGCCGGAAGCGGGCCAGGGGCGCTTATTCAGGGCGTCCGAGCATGCCTTCAACTCGATCATCGCGTTCTATGGCAGGACCCTGCAGTTCGTGTTGCGCTTCCAGACGGTCACGCTGCTGGTGGCGCTGGGGACCCTGGCTTTGACGATCCTTCTGTTCATCCGCATCCCGAAGGGCTTTTTCCCGATCCAGGACACGGGCGTGATTCAGGGCGTTTCGGAAGCGGCGCAGACCGTATCGTTTCCGGAGATGGCGCGCGAGCAGCAGGCTCTGGCGAAGATCATCATGAACGATCCGGCGGTGGAGAGTCTTTCGTCGTTCATCGGGATCGACGGCACCAACACGACGCTGAACAGCGGCCGCATTCAGATCAACCTGAAGCCGCTTGACGAGCGCAAGATGAGCGCGACCGACGTGATCCGGCGGTTGCAGCCGGAGCTGGCCTCGGTGGAGGGCATTACGCTGTTCATGCAGCCGGTGCAGGATCTGTCGGTGGACGACCGGGTCAGCCGCACGCAATTCCAGTACACGCTGGAGGACGCCAGCGCCGATGAACTGAACGACCTCGCTCCGAAGATGCTGGAGAAGCTGAAGCAACTGCCGGAGCTGCGGGACGTGGCCAGCGATCAACAGGTGGGCGGACTGCGGGCGCGCGTGGTATTCGATCGCGGGACGGCCTACCGGTTGGGCATCACGCCGTCCGAGATCGATCAGACGCTCTACGACGCGTACGGGCAGCGGCAGGTCTCGACCATCTTCACGCAATTGAACCAATACCACGTGGTGCTGGAGGTGGCGCCGGGATATGGAAAGAATCCGCTGGATCTGCGGGATCTGTACATACGGACGGGAATGGGGGCGG
>Ga0335078_10015454_pt1 | contig 11336 bp, 9 predicted proteins | sample Lox_Sample_32_FD_206711 | JGI IMG/M metagenome (GOLD analysis project Ga0335078, IMG submission 206711) | Soil microbial communities from Loxahatchee National Wildlife Refuge, Florida, United States - Lox_Sample_3.2 | ecosystem: Environmental > Terrestrial > Soil > Wetlands | place: USA: Florida...
TGCCCCGGCTCGCTGTACACGTCAACCCACCCGCCATGCTGTTTGACGACGCCAAACACGATTGCCAGTCCCAGGCCCGTACCCTTGCCGACAGCCTTTGTGGTGAAGAACGGTTCGAAGAGCCGCGCTGTGGTCTCCGGGTCCATGCCCAGTCCCGTATCGGTCACGACGAGCATCACGTATCTGCCGGCCGGCCTTATGTCGTGGCTGCCAATGTCTTCGCCTTCGCGGACCACAATTCGCGTCTCAATCGCGAGCTGGCCGCCGGTTGGCATGGCATCCCGCGCATTGACCACCAGGTTCATCAACACCTGACTGAGCTGTCCTTCGTCCGCGTTGATCAGGCAGGGTGAATTCTGAAGGCTGACGGCGAAGTGAATGTCCTCCCCCGCCAGACGCTCGAGGACATTCTGCATGTCCTGGATGAAGTTGTTGACGTCGAGCGTTCGCGGCCGGTTTGCCTGCTTCCGGCTGAACGTGAGGAGCTGTCCCGTGACCAGCGCGGCTTGCTCCGCCGCGCGCTGTACCTCCGACGCCATCCTTCCCGCGGGATCGTCCGGATCCATCATGTTCCGAAGCTTGCCCGTGTATCCGAGCATCACGGTGAGCAGATTGTTGAAGTCGTGCGCGATCCCACCGGCCAGCCGGCCGACCGCCTCCATTTTCTGGGCCTGAACCAGCCGGTCCTCCGCCTCCTCGCGGCGTTTGATCTCCGCCTGCAGATCGTCGTTGGTGCGCGCCAGATCGGCGGTTCTATGGACCATCCGCGCCTCGAGTTCCGTGTTGATCTGCCTGATCCGCTCTTCGGCTGCCGCGCGCTGGGTGATTTCGGCTGAAAGCCGTGCGGGACTGGGAAGCGCGATGAGCTTCGGCATCAAAGGAACGAGGAGGACGGCCGTAACCACGGATGCAACAGCCGTAATCGCTTTGATCAATCCGTCGAGGCGGTAGGTCCCGTGCCACACATCCCAGACACCCATGGCATGGGTACTCCCGCAGGCCAGAATGAAGGCGGCGAAGGCAACGAAGACCCATTGAAACGACAGGTCCCTGCGCTTCCTGACGAACCACAACAGGAGGATCGGTATTGCGTAGTACGACACCGCAATTACGGCATCCGAAACGACATTCAGCCAGAGAACACCCGGGTTCCAGAGATAGCAGGTGCCATGCGGCATGAAGTCGCTGGAAAACAGTTTGCGGAAGTACTCAAACATTGCACTCCTCCAATCCGATTTGGCAGCCTGCGCCTTTGTGCCCGCAGCCAAAGAGGCGCCCCGCAATGGCGATCAGAATAAGATTCGGCTAAGGTTCAGGAAAGAAATGTTGCTGCAAAAAACCACACCACTGGTAATTTTACTAGTATTGTCCAGAGGTATTAAGTCTGTCAACGCCTTTTGTTTCCTGCGTAACTGTTGTATTGATTGTTTTAAGCGAACGTGCGCCGGCACCAACGGAGCAGGCTCTTGCTGAATTGCGTCCCACAGGCGGGCTTACCGGGCCGTGACCGTCATGGACACCGGGACGCTCCGTTGAAAGCGTGCCGTCTGAGCTAACGAGCTGAGGCAATCTCGCGCATCATCTTGTAACTGGCGACGATCATCGCAAGCCCCGCGCCTGACGCGACACCGCTGAAATAGATCAGAACGAACTCCACGGGTCGAATTTGGTGCAGGCCCGCCTGGCGGACAGCGATCGTCAGCAATGACATCGCCAGTACGACGGCGACTACTCCTCTTTTTCTTCTGCTCTTCTGGTGCTCGATTGGGTCCGTATCGTTATCGTGAAATCCTACCAGACCAGGGGACGCGGGTGAAGTGATCAGAAGAACCGGCGGCTGGAGGAGGACGGCTAACTCGTCTGTGGTGCCGGAGGTGGGGGTCGAACCCACACGCCCAGTGAAGGGCGCCGGATTTTGAGTCCGGTGCGTCTGCCAGTTCCGCCACTCCGGCTTCGAGATACGACGCTGCACCGATCCTAACAAACCTGCATTCTTCTTTCCTCTTGACAATCGACAGGAAGACTCCTATCCTTCTTGTAGATTGCCGAGAGGAGAACCGAATGGGTAACTCGAAAAGCGACCTCCTGCAGGGTACGCTCGATCTGCTGGTCCTCAAGACGCTGGAGCTGGAGCCCATGCACGGCTGGGGCATCTCCCAGCGCATCCAGCAGATCTCCGAGAGCGTCCTGCAGGTGAACCAGGGCTCGCTCTATCCCGCGCTGCATCGCCTGGAGGAACAGGGCTGGATCAAGGCAAGCTGGGCCGCTTCGGAGAACAACCGCCAGGCGCGCTATTACGAACTGACCCGCACAGGCCGCAAACAACTCGCCGAAGAGACCGAAAACTGGGAGCGGCTGTCGCTGGCCGTGGCGCGCATCCTCGGCGCCGCCTGAAAGGAGCGGGATGGGACGCCGAATGAAGTCGATCCTTCGCTTCCTGCTGCGCCGCCAGGATGTCGAAAGCGAAACGAACGCCGAGCTGCGCTATCATCTCGACCGCCAGACGGAAGAGAACATTCGCCGCGGCATGACGCCTGAGGACGCCCGTCGCGCGGCCATCATTCTTGTCGGCGGCCCGGAACAGCTCAAGGAAGAATGCCGCGACGCGCGCACCGGCCGCACCATTGAAGTCCTGCTGCAGGACATCCGCTACGGCCTTCGCGTGCTGATTCGCAATCCCGGCTTCAGCGTCATGGCGGTGGTCACCCTGGCGCTCGGAATCGGCGCGAACACGGCCATTTTCAGCGTGGTCTACGGCGTGCTGATTCGCCCCTTGCCCTACCAGAGCGGCGGTCAGCTCGTGGTGCTTCATCAGCAGGCCCGCGCCGAGCACGTGGACGATGTTCCGTTCTCCGCTAAAGACATCTTCGATTATCGCGATCGCAATCGCACGCTCTCGGCGGTGGTGGAGCATCACACCATGACGTTTCTGCTTCTCGGCAACGACAGCGCCGAGCGCGTGCAAACCGCCGTGGTGTCCGCGAATTTCTTCGATGTGCTGGGCGTAAGACCCCTGCTCGGCCGCGCCTTTGTCGCCGCCGACGAGGCCCATGGCGCGCCCGCGGTGCTGGTTCTCAGCTACAAGTACTGGCAAACGCGCCAGCATGCCGATCCCGCCATCGTTGGCCGCGTGTTTCACATGAACAACCGCCCGCATACGGTGATCGGTGTTCTTCCGCCGCTGCCGCAGTATCCCACCGAGAGCGACGTGTACATGCCCACCTCGCAGTGCCCGTTCCGCTCCAATCCCGCCAACATCGCCGACCGTTCGTTTCGCATGATGACCGTGTTCGGGCGTCTGAAGCCCGGGGTGTCCATCGCGCAGGCGCAGGCCGACCTTTCCACCGTCGCCGGACAACTGACCTCGGCCTATCCTGTGTTTTATCCGAAGTCGGCGGGTTATGGCCTCGCCGTCGCTCCCCTGCGCGACGATCTCACCCGCCGGGCGCGAACCACGTTTCTGGTGCTGCTCGCCGCCGCCGGTCTGGTGCTGTTAATCGCGTGCGCCAACGTGGCCAATCTTTTTCTCGCGCGGCTGCTCAAACTGGAGCGGGAACTGGCCGTCCGCACCGCGCTCGGCGCCAGCCGGATCCGCCTTGTCCGGCAGCTTCTCACGGAAAGCGTTTTGCTCGCGATGGCCGGTGGTGTCGTGGGCCTGTTGCTCGCGCCCTGGGCCACGCAGGTCCTGATGAAATTCGCCGAGCGATTCACCACCCGCGCCGGCGAGATTCACTTGGACGCGCCGGTTCTCCTGTTCACGCTCCTTGTCTCTTTGCTCACGGGAGTGCTCTTCGGGCTTGCCCCGGCATTCTCTTCCAGCCGGAACATCCAGGACGTTCTCCGCCAGGGCAGCCACCGCGCCACCGCGACGCGCGGCCGGCAGCGTCTGCGTGCGGCACTCGTCATCGCACAGGTCGCCGTTTCCTTCATGCTCCTGATCGGCGCCGGACTCATGATTCGCAGTTTCCTGCGCCTCCAGCAGGTCAGTCCGGGTTTCGCACCGGAGCACCTCCTCAGCCTGCGCATCACGTGGAGCTTCTCGGCCTACAAGGACCCCGCGTCCACCGGCTCGATGCTCAACCGCGTGCTGGATGGAGTCCGCGCCATCGGCGGCGTGAATTCCGCCGCGCTCACTACCAATTTCCCGTTCGATCCGGGCGGAATCGCCGTCGGACCATCCAACACCGAGTTCGAAATCGAGGGGCGGCCCCGAGCCAAAGGAGAGCCGTCGCCGATTGTGGACACGGTGGTGGTGAGCGACAGCTACTTCGAAACCATCCGCCAGCCGCTCGTCGCCGGCCGCACCTTCACGCCGCACGACGACAACAACGTCCCGCCGGTTGCCATGATCAATCAGACGCTGGCGCGCCACCGCTGGTCTTCCCAGGACCCGGTTGGAAAACGGGTGAAGTTCGGCAACACTCCCTGGATCACTATCGTTGGCGTAGCCGGCGACGTAAAGGAGTATGGACTGGACAAGCCAGCGGGCGATGAAATGTACTTCCCGGTCCGCCAGGGCAACCTCGCAAATAAGCTGGTGGTGCGCACGCCGCTTGCGCCCATGAGCGTCGCGCCGCTCGTCCGCGCCGCGATTCATTCGGTGGACCCCTTCATCGCCGTCGATCAGATGGAATCCGTGGAACACTTCCAGACCGAATCTATTGCCTCCCCGCGCGTCACCACCATACTTCTCGGTCTCTTCGCCGCGCTGGCCGTTCTGGTGAGCGCCAGCGGCATTGCCGCGGTCATGGCTCTGTCGGTGAGCCAGCGAACGGGCGAGCTGGGCATTCGCATGGCCCTCGGTGCGCAGCGCGGCAGAATCGTTTTGACCGTGGTGCGTGAAGGCCTCGCGCTCGCTGTGGCCGGAACGGGCATCGGCGTCCTTGCCGCTATCGGCCTGACCCGTCTTCTCTCGGCATTGCTGTACGAGACCAGCCCAACCGATGCCCTCACCTTCGCGGCGGTCGCGCTGTTGTTTCTCGCCGTCGCTGCCGTCGCCTGCTTCATCCCGGCGCGCCAGGTAACCGCCATCGATCCTGTGGTGGCCCTTCGTCAGGAGTAGCCCGATGCGAACTACCATTGCCTGTCTCATGGCCATCGCCATTGTTCCGGCGGCGCTTCGGTTGTGGCTCGCCAATGAAGCCGGGGCGCAACCGAGCGGCGTCACGATGACCGCGGACAATCGGTTGCCGTTTCCCTCCGGCTATCGCACCTGGGTCTGGCTCAGCTCCGGTTTCGGCATGACCTATAGCGAAGGAGGGAGCTCGCCACAGTTCGACAATGTCTTCGTCGATCGTGCTTCCTGGAGCGCCTTCGAGCAGACCGGCCATTGGCCCGACAAAACGGTGCTCGTCCTCGAGGAACGCGCCTCGGCCTCGCACGGGTCGATTAATAAGGAGGGGCATTTTCAGACCGCCATGGCCGGCCTGGTTGCCCACGTCAGGGACAGCCGTTTCCCCGGAGGCTGGGCCTTCTACAATTTCGGTACGTCAAAGGAGCCCGCGCGAGTGATACCGGCCACCGCTGATTGCTATTCCTGCCACCAGAAGAGCGGCACAGTGGACACCACGTTTGTGCAGTTCTATCCGACGGCACTGGAGATCGCAAAGCGCAAGGGAACCGCGAGGGAGTAGTGTGGGGCGGGCACTCTGCCCGCGGCGGGCTCCGGCCCGCCTCATTTTACGCCAGCGTGACCTTGATCGACGAAGCCGAAAGTTCCTTATACTCCGACTTCCAACCCGCCTCGTTGTACTCCTTCATGATTTCCTGAAGCAGCTTGAGCGTGTCGTCGCGGTAGGTGTTCTTCAATGGCACACTGTCGATCACGGTAACGACGGTGGCGGCGCTTCGCTTGGCGATGGCGCTCTCCAGACAACTAGTGACACGGTCCCGGATCCGTCTCAGATGGTCCTGCTTCGGATCATGAACAATCGGGGCATCTTCCTTACGTGTGGCCATACTGAGGCAGGTTAGCACAGGATCGGATTCACCGACCAGCGGCGTCGGGCAGTGTTCTGCAGGCTGCCGCTATTCCTGCCGGAGTGCTTCGGCGGGATCAAGTGAAGCGGCCCGAAACGCCGGAACTGCCGCCGCCAGTGTCGCCGCGAACAACATTATTCCGAGGCCGGCGCATAACGAAATCGGATCCATAGGCTTGATCCCGCTCAGCTCCTTCTTCACGAACTCCGCCCCGAACCAAACCAACGGCACGCCCATGGCGATGCCCAGGGCCACGGACGCCAGACCCTCGCGAAGAATCATGGCGACGACACTCGCGGGTCTGGCGCCCAGTGCCAGGCGCACACCGATCTCACCGCGCCGCCGCGATGCGTTGTACGACATGACGCCGTAAAGACCGACGGCGGACAACACCAGCGCCAGTATCCCGAACCCGCTGCACAGCGTTGCGAACATGCGCTCGCGCTCCAGCCCCTTGGAGATCTGCTCCTCCATGGTTACTGTGTTCACCATCGGCAAATTCCGGTCAATCTCGCTCATTGCCTGCCGGATTATCGGCAGCACGGCTTGCGGAGGTTGCGCGGTCCTCAGCGCCACCGTCGCGGCGGGCGAGTTGCCGCCGAACGGCAGCCACAAAACGAGTGGCCGGTCCTTGATGGATGTCGCGGCAATGTCCGGTGCGATGCCGATGATGTCGAACTCAGGTTGCCTGGCACCGGGAGGAACGTCCACCATGCGCAGCCTGCGCCCCAGGACGCCCCTGCCGCCCAGCCGCCGCGCGAGGTCCCCGCTGATGATGGCCACACTTGCCGGATTCGTGAGATCGTTCTGCGTGAAGTTCCGGCCCGCTATCAGTCCCGGTGTGAAGATTCTCAGATATTGAGGAGTCACCTCGTTCACGGAGACGTCATAGCTCTGCGGCTGACCCGCAAGTTGCACGGTGTCCCACATTCCGCCATTGTTCATCGGACGCATCGAAGCGAGACCGGCCATGGAAACCCCCGGCGTGTTCTGCATCCGTTGCTCGAGGTTGAAATAGAAACCTGCCAGACGCGCTTTGTCATAGCCGGAGGTGCCGGGTCTCGTGTCGAAGAGCACCAGGTTGCGGCGGTCGAATCCCGGATCGGCGGACTCGACGGTCACCAGGTTCCGCGTGAAGATCGCGGCGGCCATGACGAGAATCACCGAGAATGCCATCTGCAGCGCTACAAACGCTCGTCCCCGGCTCCAGCCGCGGCCTGTCGAAGGAGCGGCGCTGCGAGCTCCCTGCCTGAGCCACGAAGCGTCCAGCCATCCCGACGCCTGAAATGCCGGGAAGAGTCCGAACACCAGAAGGGCCAGCAATGTTATGGCACTCGCCAGAGCCAGAGTGCGTCCGTCGAGAACGAACGCAATGGGAATCGTGTCATCTCCCGCCAGGAACTGTCCAAACACCTTGACTGTTGTCCAGGCGACGCCGATGCCTGCGGCTCCGCCCAAAGCAGCCAGCATCGCGCTCTCCGTGAGAAACTGACGCACCAACCGGGCGCGGCCGCATCCCAGCGATACGCGCATGGCGAGTTCGTTGCGCCGCGCCAGCGCTCGGGCCAGCAGCAGATTGGCGATATTGACGCAGGCAATGAGGAGCAGCAGCGCGACCAGAGCGCCGAGCACAAGCAGAGGACGCTGCAGTTGTTTTCGCGGATCGCCCAATCCCCGCCGCCCTTCATCAAGACGAATGCGCGGTGCGGCCGCCGCATTCTTTGGCTGCTTCTCCCAGCTTGCGCGAAACGCGGCGTCCATTGCCGCCTGCAACCGCGCGTCATCGACGCCAGTGGTGCGCCGGGCCAGAAGCTGTATGCCCCAGAAACGGCCGTTTTTCAGGACATTCCCCGCCGGACCGTCATGCAGGAATCTGGCGTGGTGCAGCGGCGTGTAGATCTCCGCCGCGTCTCCCGGCCCCAGTCCGTAGAACGACGGATCTAATACGCCGGCGATGACGTAGGCAGTATTGTCGATGGTGATCTCGCGCCCGACAGCTCCCGCATCGGATCGCAGAACGCGCTCCCAGAATCGATGCGACACCACCACCGCTGCTGGCTCGGAGTAGCTGTCGTCTCCATCCGAGAGAAGCCGGCCAAGCTTGGGATGCACTCCGAGCGTGCCGAAGAAATCGCCGCTCACGGCTCGCTCCATCGCCACAGTCGGCTGCCCGGCGAAGCTCACGCTCACCTGGTGATGGTAGGTGAACGCCGCCACTTTGGCCATCGCGGAGACGCCTTCCCTGACCTGCGTGAACGCGCGATACGAGAAGAAGTCGGCTACGTCCCAGCCGTTCTCCGGCTCCATCCCGCCCGCTGCGCCGTCCGCCAGTTCCTGTGGGAAGCCGTGACCTCTCCAGTGCACCAGCACGAGCTGCTTCGCATCGGGCACGGGAAGATCGCGCCACAAGACCACGTCCATCAGTGAGACAATCGCCGTGTTAGCGCCAATGCCCAGCGCCAGCGAGATCGCGGCCGCCGCCGTAACTACCGGCGTTCTGCGCATGGTGCGCCAGCCGAAAACAATGTCCTGGCGCAACCCGGCGGTCCAACCCCAGCGCCGTTCGTCGCGGCACTGTTCCTGCACCTGGGTTGCTCCGCCGAATTCGCGATTCGCCAGGCGCAGCGCTTCTTCCCGCGAATATCCCTGCCGTTCGAACTCGGCCGCCAGATGATGCAGGTGATGCGCCAGCTCCCGCTGCAGCTCGGTCTCTTTGCGTTTCCAGAACATCGCAGCTTCCTCTCAGGACTCCAGCACCATGGCGATCGCCTCCGCGTAGCGTTGCCACTGTTCCTTTTCATCCCGCAGGCACGCCCGTCCCACCGGGGTGAGCGAATAGAACTTCGCCATCGGACCGTTGCCGGATTGGCGCCACTCCGGCTTCAACAAACCCTTGCGCTCCAGACGGTGCAGCGCCGGATACAGCGACCCCTGCTGAACCTGCAGCAGTTCCTTCGATGTAACGAGGATTCGCTGAGCGATGCCGTAGCCGTGCAGCGCCCCGTTGGCCAGCGTCTTCAGAATCAGCAGATCGAGCGTGCCCTGCAGGAGATCGGTTTTCCTGGCCATGCCGCCCTAGTATGACACACTAGGTAGGTAGATTGTCAAGGTAGTGGACCCGGCGCCGGGATCCCCGAGCCGATGATCAGTCTGACCGCCCAGCGGCGTCAAAGACAGGGAGGCAGTTGTGCCACAGTCCCTGAATACTCGCTGTTGTATTGCCGGAGGCGGACCCGCCGGCATGATGCTCGGCTTCCTGCTGGCGCGGACAGGCGTCGATGTCGTGGTCCTTGAAAAACACGGCGATTTTCTGCGTGATTTCCGCGGCGACACCGTTCACCCCTCCACGCTCGATATCATGCACGAGCTTGGTCTCCTCGACGAGTTCCTTCGCCGCCCCCACCAGGAGATTCGCGAACTCTCCGCGCAAATCGGCGACGAAACCGTTCCTCTGGCAGATCTGACGCACCTGCCAACGCACTGCCGCTTCGTCGCGCTCATGCCGCAGTGGGACTTTCTCGATTTCGTAAAACAACACGCCTCAACTTATCCCGGATTCCACCTCTGCATGAATGCAGAGGTGACCGATCTGATCGAGCAGGACGGCCGCGTCGTGGGCGTCCGCGCCGCCACGCCCGCCGGTTCTCTGGAGGTTCGCGCGCCCCTCACCGTCGGCGCCGACGGCCGGCGCTCTGTAGTGCGTGAGCGAGCGCGGTTGAAGGTCACTGACCTGGGCGCGCCCATGGATGTGATGTGGATGCGCATCAGCCGGCATGCCGGCGATCCGCCCCAGACCTTCGGCCACGCTGACCGGGGAGAGATGATCGTCCTCCTGAACCGCGACACCTACTGGCAGGCCGCGTACGTCATTCCGAAGGGCGAGGCGGATGCGGTTCGACTTCGTGGCATCGAAGCATTACGCGGCGAGATCGCTGAGCTTGAGCCATTCCTGCGAGACCGGCTCGGGGAGTTGCATGGTTGGAACCAGGTGAGCGTCCTCGCGGTTTCGGTGGACCGCCTCGAGTGCTGGGCGCGTCCGGGACTGTTGTGCATTGGTGACGCCGCCCACGCCATGTCGCCCATCGGCGGTGTCGGCATCAATCTCGCCATTCAGGATGCAGTGGCTGCCTCGAATATCCTGGGCCCGACGCTGCTGAATGGCGACGGCGGGGTCCCGGAGGCCGTACTCCACGCCGTTCAGCGCCGCCGAAGTTTTCCCACGCGCGCCACACAGCGGCTGCAGATCCTCGTGCAAGACAACATCATCGGTAAAGTTCTGAGCAGCGATAAGCACCTCACCGTTCCCCTGGGTTTTCGGCTGCTCCGCCGCTGGCCGGTACTGCGCCGCATTCCCGCGCGGATCATCGGCGTCGGCCTCCGCCCCGAACATGTGCACACGCCGGAGGGCAGCCGAAACTGATCCGGCGCCCAGCAAGGGGTCGAGCGGCCGCGGAGGCTATTTCTGTAAGACCTTCGCGCGTTCTCGCCACTTCTTCGTGTCGATCACGACGTGCGCATCGCCTCTTGTGAGCGTCAGCTCATCTCCGCTCATATAGTAAGTGACGCGCTCGCCAACCGCGATTCCTTCGAAAAAGTGCCCGGCTGCATCGGCATCGCCCACCGCGCAGCTTCCGGAGGTGTTGGTTTGAAATGTCTTGCAGATCAAACCGAAGATACGCGGTTTTATTCTGATGTCCTGGGGACCCAGCGGCTTACAGTCGCGGTCGTGCTTAATGACGCTGTAGGGCGGACTCTTGTAAGTCGCGGTTACACCATTACAGTCTCGCCAGCGCACCTCGTTCCCGACAACGTCGCCCGTTCCTCTGTCGACCGGGTCCTTATCGTTGAGAAGAACGTCGGCGGAAACGGCTATCCCGCCAAACAGCATTGCGACGATCAGAAACCGCATTTTAATCGAATCGAAACGCATGGGAACGAATGCTCCTTTCAAACGCCTCAGTGTTCGATAAGGCGAACATTATCGAGGTCCTCCGCGCGAAATATCGAGAGCGTCAGCGACGGTTGGCGCTGGCCGTTTGCAGGTGTCGAGTGATGCACGTAGAAGACACCGTTCCTTATAGCCAGAACATTGCCCGTGTAATCGCAGGTTGGCTGTGCGTCGCTCCTCGGTGCTGGGCACGGTGGCTTTCGCGAAAACAGGATCACCGGCAGATGCGTGTGGACGCTCTTATCGTTCTCCGCCTCGGCGACGGCGGCCGAGCGGGAAGCGAAATAGACACCGAAAAGGGCCACGAAAAGAATCATCGAAGTAATCACTCTTGCGCTGACTCGCTTCTGCAGGCCAGGTCTGGCATCGACGATGAGCGGCACAATCAGCATCGCGGCGTAGATCGGCC
>Ga0335078_10015455_pt1 | contig 11335 bp, 14 predicted proteins | sample Lox_Sample_32_FD_206711 | JGI IMG/M metagenome (GOLD analysis project Ga0335078, IMG submission 206711) | Soil microbial communities from Loxahatchee National Wildlife Refuge, Florida, United States - Lox_Sample_3.2 | ecosystem: Environmental > Terrestrial > Soil > Wetlands | place: USA...
GTTTCCTGACATGCTCTTGTCCCCTTTCCCTTTCGGGTCCAGGTCAGTCAGCAGACCCAAGGACCTCCCTTCGAGTCCCTCCCGGCTCTGCCGGGGATGCAACAAGGCGCCTCGTGGCGCACAAAAAGCGCTCGATCTTGCCCTTCGTCGTCGCCGCGCGAGGGCTAGCGTGAACCAGCTTCACGCCGAGCACGGCGCACGCCCTGAGCAGCTGCGAGGACACGAACGCCGAGCCGCGATCGACCAGGATCGCGGTCGGGACACCGCGCGACATCAGCCCGGAACGGAGCGCGGCCTCCAAGCGGAACACGTCCTCGCCGGTCCCCCACCGCCACCCGACCAACAATCTGCTGTGATCGTCGATGAACGCCAACAACACCGCCCGGCGCGCGGCCGGGCCGTCGAGCTTGGGGCCGTGCAGACCGTCGCCGGTCCATAACTCGTTGCGCGCGCCGGCTTCGAAGCGGCCATAGACCTTCCCGGGTGACCGTCCGTCCGCGCGGACGTTCAACCCCTCGCGCGCGAGATGAGTCTGCAACGTCCGCAACCCCGGCACATGGTCACCGTCGCCGGCGGTCGTGAGCATGATCTCGCGGACCTGCGCCGCGGTCCGCTCCGGCCGCTCCCGCTTCAGCTGGAACGCGAGCTCGAGCATTCCGGCCGGCGTGCGGAGCACAACGGCCCGAGGCTGGGGAACCAACGCCTCGAAGCCGCCATGGCGATACGCACGGATCCACTGATCCAGCGTGCCGCGCGCGACCCTGACCAGCCGCCCGTCCGGCCCGACATGCACGCGATCAGCGATCGCGCGGACCAGCCGGCCACGCTCGCGCATCGATAACCCCGGATCGGCCGCGTCGCGCACAAGCGCGTACCGGAACAGGCCGACCTCGCGCCGACTCTCCACATCCGTTCTTGCCACGCGCACACTCATCCGAGCGCGAGACCTTCTCAGCTCACATCGCCCACGAATAGGCGGGGGTTCGTGTTGCCAACAGCTCCCCGCCCGACAGTCGTGACGCGGTCCGCCACGGATCGCTCGGCCCGAACCGCAACACCCACGCCCGCCCAGCGACCGCGATCGCCTCCACCGCATCCGCGACGCCGCTCCCGGCCGGCATCACCGCCCCAAGCTCGGGATCCAGCGCCAGCGCGCACCGCGTGAAAAGCGCTCGGACCTGATCGACCCGCTCACCAAACCGGCGCAGCCAGCCACGCACCGTGTCCGCAGGCACCCCGAGCCGCGCACCGATCCGGCGATACCCCTCGCCCGCGACGCTCGCCTCGATCGCCTCCCCGATCACCGACACCTCATCCTGCCGACGCGAGAACGCCAGCTCCGGCAGCAGCACATGCGTCCCCGCGCAGCCCCGGCACCGCGCCCGCCGCGGCCGCAACCAGCGATCACCTGCCCGGCAACGCAGCACCCGCTCCCGGGCATGCCCCCACGGACCCAGCACCTCACGACACGACGGGCAGGCCAACAGCCCGTCGACCAGCTCTGCCTCCACAAGCGCCACCTCGGCGCATACGATCAACATCGGGGTGCCACCTCCGGCATCCAAGAGAGCCCTCCCGACGACGATCAATCAGACGGGAGGGCTCTCGCGCGTTCAAGAACGCGCGAAGCCTGCCAACACCAAGCGCGACATGCCGCCGATCAACGGCACCACCGCCGCCTCCCATGCCGGATTCAAACAGCGCTCAACACTCGCGCCTGGCCTTCGCGATCACCAGCCGCGTCAGCTCGTGCACCACCTCGGCCCCCAACCGACGCGTGAGCTTGCGCACGGTGGACTCGTCCGGCAGCCGCTCTGAAAGCCCAAACCGACAGAAGCGGCGCAGGTGGATCGAGTCCGAGACCGCCCGCATCATTGTCTCGTACCCCCACCCGGAGCGGTGCTTGATCACCATCAACCGCACATAGCTCTCCATCGCGATCGACGGCCGCCCACGCGGCGAATGACGGCTCGCCTCGGTCAGCTCCCGCTCCCAGCGCACCGCGATCGGCGCCAACAGCGCCGGATCGCCCAGCAGCTCGTCGAGGTTGGCGAGATCGTCGGGTAGTGCCTTGACCTCCACCGGCAGGATCTCGTCCCACAACGACTCCGCACCGTCCGCCAAAAGCGTCAGCACACACACCTCCGAGATCGATCACGAACCACCCCATTTGCAGGTAAATCATCCCTGTCAGGGCGGACGGAATCGCCTGCCAGAAGCGCGTTTCCGACCGGTCCGGATGCGACCCTCATCGGCAAGCGATCGAGGAGAAATCACGTGCCCGGACCCGGACGCAACCAGCCATGCCCGTGCGGCTCGGGCCGCAAGACCAAGCACTGCTGCGGCCAGCACCGCGGACCGACAGACGAGCAACTCGCCCGCGCGCACGTCGCCCACGTTGCCCGCGAGACGATCCACGAGCTCGACGGGCTCTCCGACCGCGCCCTCGAGCAGCTCTCAGATCAACTGTTCGACCTCCCCGCCCTCGACCTCTCCTTGCTGGTCACGCTCCCCAAACTGATCGGCCCCGACCTCGAGCGGCTCCGCGAAGCGATCGAACACGACGACCCGGACTGGGGCTGGGACGCGCTCACCAACCTCCACAAACAGATCGACACCCCCCAACAACGCGCCCAACTCGCCGACGCGATCGTCCACCTCCGCGACCAACACCGCATCGGACGCCGCCAAGCCGCCTGCGCACTTCTGAACCTCCACACCAACGGCAGACGCCTCATCGCCGCCAGCCTGATGGAGGCCGTCGCCATCCAGGTCGGCGCCAAACGCACCCCCGGCGGACTCCAACTCGCCGCCTAACCCCAGGCGTTCTTCCGGGGGAAGTAGCTAAAGGAATCCCGCCTCGTTCGCGCCGCCGCGAGCGGGAAAGCACTCGTCGTGCAGCCGACCGATTGCCGTCGGCGGTCCGCCGGAACTCGTGATCGATTGCAGAAGCCGGGTCCAGAATCCTCCGGGACCGCCGCCGCGCGCTGGACGCGGACGCAGCGCAGAGGAATCGGGCCGGCTCCGGCGCAGTTCTTGATGCGTTCCACGGCAGTACTGCGCTGGACGGCGCCATGCTTCCGCCGCGTCGTGCTGCTTGGCTGCCTACCTGCCGGCATTCCGCGCGGTTGCAGCGTCGCGACGAGGTTGAAAGCCTACGCGTGAACCGACGGCAACTGCGTATGGTGCGTGTGCCGGGTCGCCGCTCTCTCAACACCCACGACGAGTCCGATCACGAGGTTCACGACAACAAAGACAATCAGTCCGAATCCGACAGCACACAAGATTCCGACGACCACCGGCCCGAGGGCGATGGCGAAGACAAGCAGCAGCGGGGCCATCAGGACGACGGCGAGAATCGCAAGCATCACCTTCACGGCGAATCATCTCCTTTATTACGGCTCGGGGTCAAGACTCTAGGCCGAGACCACGGGCGAGTCATCCGTCTAAGCGAGTAGTCCCGCTGCGCAGGACTACGGTCAAACGAACCGATCGCTGAGCTCGGCTTCCCCTGACCGTTGCGTAAATCGCGGAAGATCGACGAGTCGGTTGGTGGCGGGATGAATCACCGAAATACCGACCGAAACGGGCTCGCCGTCCCACCACGCTGACATCTGGGAAGGCGGCCGGCCGGCTGGCGAACGGCCGCCGAAGCTCACCACGGAGAAGCGCGCAGGCGCGCTAGCCAGGCCCGAGCCGGCGACAGACATGACGTGTTCGCGCGGCTCCTTGAAAAGAACGGTTCAAGCCTGCGGGCTGCGGGACGAACCCGCGAACCCGCCACGCAGCGAATGGCTTCATCGGATGGTGCCCTCGGCGCGGGCCTTATCGAGCAGCGGCACGAGATCGGCCTCGGGGATCATCCGTGAGAACTGGCCCCAGGTCCATTGGCCGGCCCGACGGCCGATACGCCCGACGGTGTAGTACCCGAAGCGGTACTCGCGGTCGCCCGGCTGCGCGCCGCCCTCATAAGCACGCTCACCCTGCACATTGAGAAGGCGGATCCGCTCGACGACGAATACCTTCTCGGGGAGGTTGCTCTGGACCATGAACGTCCAGGCCTCGCGTTCCCAAGCATGGGACCCGCGGCGGCCGATGTCTTTAGTTCGCATTTCACGTTCGGCTGTCCACTGACGATTCTTCTTGTCGATGAACTCGTCAGCAGTGAGGACGGACCTCCGCGCCGCGGTGTCTCCGGTCGTCACTTGGGATTTCTTCGTTTTCGGCTCGCCGGCTCCCGATTATTGCCGCAAACCTCACCGCCTTTCGTGCCGAAGTCTCCATAACGGCCCGGCTAAAAGGGTGTGATTTGCAGGTGTATGCAACATAACGAGGGTTCTCGCGCGGAAGAGGGTCGTCGGGCTACTCGCCGCCTCGGCGCAGCGGCGGTGTTGGCTGACGGCGACGTGTCGCGGCGTGGGGCCGCCTTCTCGAGGGTCATCTCCGACGACGCGGACTTCATCGAGAGGACCGGGGGAATGCTCCGGGTTGGGACTATGGCGGTGGGCTGGGGGCGGGGTGCTGGTCTGATCGCGCCTGCGCTGCGCTGCGCGGGTGGGGGAGGGGCCGCTTGCCCCAGTCGGCGGCGACCGCGAAGTCGAGCAGGCGCGCGAAGTAGTCGTCGAACGGCAGCAGCCGGACGCCCGCGGGCTCCAGTCGTGCCCGGGTGAGGTGGTCTTGGAAGCGGACCCCGATGTTGAGGTAGGGGATGAACACCTGCGTGTGTTCCAGGGCCAGGCGCTGGCGGCCGCGGACGGCCCGGCGCAGCAGCGGGTACAGCGCCCGGTAGACGGCTAGGGGCACGATCCAGGGCCGGGGCTGCTCGAAGCGCTCGGCGGTCATCCGCGCCACGTGTCCGGTGGTGGGGGCGCGGTCGCCGGCGACGAGGTGGAAGGTCCCGTTCGGCCCGGCGCTACACAGCTCGAACAGCGCGTCGGCGACATAGTCGACCGGGACCACATCGAGCGGCGCCCGCCGGTTGAGCGGGAGCGCGCGGTAGGCGCCGGTCGAGAGGGCACGGATCGGACCGTAGAGGACGTTGAAGGCGGTAGTCCAGCCGCTCGCCTGCTCGCCGACGATGATGCTGGGGCGCGCGATCTGCACCGGCAAGCGATCCGACGCCGCCCGCACGTTGCCCTCGGACTCCCACTTGGAGCGCTCGTAAGGGTTGCGGAACCCCTGCCCCACGTCGTAGCCCTGCTCGGAGAACTCGCCGCGGTAGGTGCCGGCGACATAAGCGGTGGAGACGTATGTAAAGCGCTCCAGGCCCCCGCGCTGCTGGGCGCGGTCAGCAAAGGCGAGCATGTGCTGGGTGCCGCGGACGTTGATTCCGCGCGACTCGAAGAGCCCAAGCTCGAACGACACCGAGGCCGCCGCGTGCAGCACCCGGTCGACCCGCTCGGCCAGCTCGTCCAGGCGTCCGGGATCCAGGCCGAGCCCAGGGCGTTCGATGTCCCCCGCCACCGCGGTCACACGGCCGGAATGGGCATCGGGATCGCCGAACGCGGTGGCCAGCACCGCGCGCAGGCGCTGGTCGGCGTCAGCATCGTTCGGCGCGCGAATCAGCGCGAAGATGTGCCGCTGGCTGCGCTGCAAAAAGCGCGCCATCACCTCCATACCCACAAAGCCCGTCACGCCACTGATTAGCATCGGCTGATACTCCGACGGCGGACTAGACCCCGCAGCGACGCCCATAGAGAGCAACCCTACGCTACGGCGGCTGGCGTCATCCAGCCCTGGCTCAAATGTGGCCCTCCAGGGGCCCAACCCGACCGTCAAACCGCCAAGCCGCCGTCATCGCGCCAGCGTCAGCCAGCGGGAGCTGAGGGACACCCGCGGCGGGCATGCGGCAGCTGCGGGTGGCATAGCCCCCGGCGGCGGACGGGCACGCAGACCTTGGCCCGGGTGGCGTCTCATAGATGGGCGTTTTCGGACGCCGCGTGCTCGGTCTCTACCCACTTCGCCGATCGCCGAGCGGCGCTCAGGGCGCATGCCCGGGTGGTTTGGCGACGTCTCTGGCTGGCGCCGGGCGGGCACCGTGATGGCCGACGACATATCGCGTGCAGACGTGGGCGGCGCGTCAGCGCAGGCGGCGCGCCACCTGCCTGGCGGAGCGCCGTTCGATTTGCTGGCGATGGGCCAACTGCGACACCAGGTGCTCGCAGGCGGTCCGCACCTCGGCAATGAGCGCGCGGCTCGGATCGTCTGACGTCTTCGCCCTCGCAGCCAACGCGTCGACTCGGCGCAGCACCGAGCGAGCATCACGCAGCAGCGCCTCGGTGCGCTTCATCTCCGCCAGCACGGCGGTCGGATCAGGCGGACTCATCACGGCTGAAGTATGCCGGTCCGCCCGTCGGCATTTCCGGTCGGGCTCCGGCCGCTCTACGGCGGTGGTTCCGCGCCAAAAGACGGCCATTTGCAGGCTAAACGCACATAATACAAATTATCGAGCGGAGATATGCAGACCGGCGCGGGTCTCTCGGAGAAGACCCAATAGTGTGGGACTCGTGCCCGCGATCACGTTGCCGGATTCGCCTATCAGCGACGGTGTCGTGAGCTTGCGAGGGTGGCGCACGACGACGTGTCGTGGATGGCGGAGGCCTGCCAGGATCCGGAGATTCCCCGGTGGACGTTCATGCCCAGCCCATACACCGAGCACGACGCGCGAGCGTTGGTGGCTGCCGCCGCCGAGGCACTCGCGTCCGGGCAGCGCGCCGAGCTTGCGGCCGTCGACGCACACGGCGGCAAGCGACTCGGGGCGATCGGGGAGCTCGTCCGGGTCCCGATTGCTGTCAGCCGATGCCGGCGGCCTCGCGTGCCGAGAAGTCGAAGGTGAGCGGGAGCGTCCACTCGTATCCCTGGCAGAACAGGACCTGGTAGAGCTGCAGGACATCATGGCGAAAGCCGGCTTCCAGCAGCTGAAGGTAGTACGTCCAGGCGCGCAGGAAGCGCTCGTCGTACCGTCCGCCGAGCGCCAGTATCCGCTTGCGGTTGGCGTGGAAGTTGTCGTGCCAGTGGCGCGCGGTCTCGGCGTAGTGGAGCTTCCAGTTTTCGATGTGACCGACCACGAGGTCGGCCCGCCGCATCTGCTGGGCGAGGTCCTCGAGGCGCGGAAGGCAGGTACCGGGAAAGATGTGGGTGCTCAGCCACGCGCCCGGATGCCGGCTCCCGGCGGTGCCCATGGTGTGAAGCAGCCCGATCCCGCCAGGCTTGAGCAGCTCGTGGGCCTTGGCCATGAAGGCGGGGAAGTATCGCTTGCCGACGTGCTCGAACATCCCGATGCTGACGAGCTTGTCGTACGTCCCCGTGATCTGGCGGTAGTCCAGGAGCCGCACCTCCAAGCGCCGGCTCAAGCCCTCCTCGGCGATCCAGCGTCGCGCCCAGGCCTGCTGCTGCGTGCTCAGTGTCACACCCAGTCCCTGGATGCCGTAGTTCTTTGCGGCGTAGACGAGCATGGCGCCCCAGCCGCAGCCCAGGTCGATGAGCCGCTCATCGGGCTGCAGATCGAGCTTGCGACAGATCAGGTCGTATTTCTGCATCTGCATCTGGTGCAACGTGTCATCCGGTTGACGCTGGTATGCGCACGAGTAGGTCATGCTCTCGTCGAGGAACAGCCGGAAGAACTCGTTGCCAAGGTCGTAGTGAAATTGAGCGTTCCTCCTACTCCTCGCCCGGGTCGGCAGCGTCCGCCCGTGCCGGGCGAGCACACGACCCTTGAGGCGGAGGTCTCCACGCACCCTGCTCGTGATGTCATTCCTGTGCACCAAGGCCAGAAGGTCGACGATCCGACCGCTCTCCATATCCCACCACCCGTCCACGTAGCTCTCACCTAGACCGAGTCCGGAGTCACGCAGGAGCCGGCCGTAGAGGTCACGGTGGTGGATCGAGACGCGAACGTGGGGCGTCGTTTCCGCGGCGCCGACTGTCCGCTCGCGCCCGTCCGGGTCGCGGACGATTAGCGAGCCTTCCTGGATGCCATCGAGGAGGACGTAGAAGAGCCGTTCTGCGCTGGATGCCATGGACGCTCGCCGCGTGAGATATCAGATCTCCCTGCTCGGATCCACGGCGATCGCCCAGCGGTTGCAGCCGGGTGGCGGCCCCGCTAGCGTTGGCCCCAACGTGTCTCGCCGGCGCCACGGACAACACTGTGCGGCACTGGCGAGTCGAGTCGGCGCCTGTGGCCCTGCGGTTGAGCTCGACGGGCTGCGCACAACATGAACGTGGACAGCCAACTCAGGGCCGCTATCCGTGCTGAGCTGCCGCCGGAAGTCTTCCAGCCACGGCCGCTGAGATGCCTGCTGATGATTCCGTTGCTGGGGTGCGTCGTGGCCGGCAGCATGGCGGTTGCGGTGACGCCGCTGCCGTGGTATGTGGCGCTCGTGGTGTCGATCCTGGTCGGCAACCTCTACGCCAGCATGCTTTTCCTAGGGCACGAGATCGGTCACGGCGCCGCAATGCGTTCGCGACGGCTGCAGCGGCTGCTCCTCTATCCCGGGTGTGCGATCTTCCTGCTCTCGCCGTGGCTGTGGCTCGTCTGGCACAACGGCTCGCACCACGGTCATACGAACAAGCCGGACGAGGACCCGGACCTCTTCGGCACCTTGGATGGCTTTCTGCGCAGAGCGCCCTCGGGTCGCCTGCTGATCAGGGTCGCCTTCGGCTCGGCGTACTGGCCCAGCGCCATCTACCTGTTCTGCTTCTTCTCCCTCCAGGTGCAGGCGGTGCTGTGGTGGAAGTCGAGGACGCTGCCCGGTTATCGACGCCTCAACCGCCGCCGGGCGATCGTGGACACCGCGCTGCTGGCCGCGTTCTGGATCATGGTGGCGGTCGCGAGCGGACCCCGCGGCGCCGTGTTCGTTGTGCTAATTCCGATGCTGGCCGCCAATTTCGTGGTGCTGTCGTATGTCGTCACGAACCATATGTTGCGGTCGCTGAGCTACGAGAACGACACGTTGGCGACGACGATGAGCGTGACGACGCTCAAGCTCCTAGATCGAGTGCACTTCCACTTCAGCCACCATGTCGAGCACCACCTCTTCCCGGCGATGAGCAGCTCCATGGCCCCGCAGGTCCGCCGCTGCCTGGTCCGCCATGTCGGCGACCGCTACGTCGCGCCCCCACACTGGCGAGCGCTGATGATGGTGTTTTGCACGCCGCGGTTCTACGACGGCCACGACCGGCTGATCGAGCCGTGGAGCGGCCGGCGCAAGGAGATCCTGCAGGTCGAAAGAGATCTCCGGGGCACCAGACCGTCACGACAGCGATGAGAGAGCAGAGGGACGCCGAAGGAAGCCGCTGTCTATGAACCTGAAGGCGTCGACATCTGGCTACACGAGCGCAACCGCGGACTAGGGGGCCAGCGCCCAATCGAACTGCTCGGACACGGCCCTCTCCTTGGGTAGCTGTCCCCCGGGGCAAAGTAGCGGCTATGCGAGCACGGCTGGCTCGCCTGAGGCGACCGCGAGATCGAGCGTGGGAGGCGACATGTCGAGGTGGAACGCGGCCATAGTCCTCGACGACCTCACTTGCAAGCATGCGAGGATCTTGTCGGAACCTCCAGACGAGCGACTCGCGACCCGGCGAAGAGCGTTATCGGCCCTCCACGGGCCATGGGGTTCCGCAAAGGCCGATTGTCGGAGCCTGCCGGCAACCCGGAGTCGCGCCTGCCGGGCCAGTACGATCGCGACGCGATGATCGACTGCCCCACGCGCTCGGACGCCGCCGAGCTGAGCGACGAGCAGCTCCTGGAGAAGCTGCGCGGGTTCGGTCTGGACGCGGACCGCGCCGAGATCGAGCGACTGTGCGAAGGAGCTCTGTCGGTCGAGGAGGTCGCACAACCACTGCTCGACCGCTGCGCCGTCAGGGCCGGGGAGGGGCAACCGAACCCGGACTGGATCTGGCTGTGCCTGCTCGAGCTATGGCGGCGGTGGTGGCCCGAGCGGGTGTGCGTCGAGTTCCTCGGCGACAAGATCCAGGAGGGCTACGACGCGCTCGAGCGCCGGGAGGCGACTGCGGCGGCCGCGATCTGGCTCGACGCGTGGTCCGATGTCGTGCGTCTGTGCGAGCTGACCGGGATCGACTCGATCCGACAGTTCGACGATCGCTTCTCGATGTACCAGTCGCTGTTCAACTGGAGTCAGGACCTGGAGGACGCGCTAGGGAACGCCGGGCGCGAAGATCCAGACTTCCTGCGCGCGAGGATCGCCGCGTGCGAGGAGGCGCTGCGGCGGTTCCCGGACGAGAACGGGCTGATGGTCGAAAACCGCCGGCGCGCACAGGCCGAGTCGTACTTCGAGCTTGGCGAGACCGACAAGGCCGAGGGGCTATTCGAGCAGTGGCTCGCGACCGACCCTCGCTGGGGATGGGGATGGATCGGCTGGGCCGACCTCCAATTCTTCGCGAACAACCGGCCGAAGGACTACAGCCGGGCCGAGGAACTTCTCCGTCGCGGCTATGCGACGCCCGGCGTCAGGGACCGGGAGGACATCGCCGACCGGCTCGTGCTGCTGTATCGAGAGACCCGACGGGACGAGGACGCTGAGGCGCTCGCCGCCGAGGCCAAGCGAATCAGCCGTTCGAACCCAGGCGTGAGCGTCCGCCGGACGATCGACCTCAAGGACGCCGGCGACCGCGCCGTCGTGCGCGACACCACAACCGCCACCTTTGAAGACGACGGACTCCCGCTCGACCGGTTGACGGACATCGTCGAGGCGCTCGACGCTGCGAGGCCCTCGATACGTGCAAGGGAAGCAACCAAGGTGGGACGCAACGCTCCGTGTCCGTGCGGGAGCGGCCGGAAGTACAAGAAGTGCTGCGGCTCAGGCTCTGACTGAAAGCCGTGGCGTCTCGGGCCGAGACGAGGTCGTGCACTTCAACGCGGACTGTGCTCGAACGCCGGCACCACGTCTTCGGTGTCGCGAGCGGGTGGCGCCGAACCCTCTACTTTGCCCCTGGGGCCAGCTACCCAAGGAGAGGGCCCAGTTCCACATCTTCGGCGCCCTGGCCGAATTCGAGAAGGAGATCATCAGGGAACGCACCCGCGCGGGCCTGGCCGCCGCCCGAGCTGGCGGCCGACTCAGCGGCCGCCCCAGCCTGGTTACCGCGGAGAAGCTCGCCGCCGCCCAGACCATGCGCGCGGAGAAGCACACCATGGCGGAGATCTCGGGCGCGCTGGGGGTTAGCCGCGCGACCCCGTACCGCCAGCTGGCCCTAGTAGTACTTTGTTAGGCGATGTCACTCGTTCTGTCGGGGGTGGTGGAGTGGGAGCTGGTCGAGGTCGACGGGTTGCTGGCAGGTTTGGCAGCGGCCGGCCCAGCACTTGAAGATCGGCTGTAGC
>Ga0335078_10015456_pt1 | contig 11335 bp, 7 predicted proteins | sample Lox_Sample_32_FD_206711 | JGI IMG/M metagenome (GOLD analysis project Ga0335078, IMG submission 206711) | Soil microbial communities from Loxahatchee National Wildlife Refuge, Florida, United States - Lox_Sample_3.2 | ecosystem: Environmental > Terrestrial > Soil > Wetlands | place: USA: Florida...
GCCGGTGCGGCGGCGCGCGCTGTTGCGGCACTTTGGCAGCCTCAAGCGGATTCGCGTTGCGAGCGCCGAGGAGATTGCGGTCGTCAAGGGGATGAACCGCGAGCTGGCGGCCGAAGTGCGGCGTTATTTCGATACGATGGGCGCGTTGCTCAAGGAGCAGGTGCGCGCCGAGGCGGCCGAGGAGGCCGCTGCACTCGCCGCGGCAGACGCCGGCGCGGCTGTGGAACCTCAGATTGAGTTGATCCCGAAGCCGCAGCCTGCTGACTGACGATCGCAGGCGTCAAAACTAGCCAGCGGGCAGTCACAACCGGTGCATCCTGCCGTCCCGCGGGACGCATCGGTTACGCCGCGGGCGTCACAATGATGGGTGGAAAGCCGCGCCGGGCCATCCCGATTCAGATTCGGTCGCGAGGTCCGCGATGGCGGCTGGTAGCGCCGCCCGGCTTGGCCCAGCGGCAGCCGCGAATGCGCCCACCGCCGCACCCGTCCGCTCGCCGTCGCCCTCGATTTTCGCGTCTCGCGCCGCTTCGGCGCCTGTTGCGCTGCCGCTCGCCTTGTTCCTCGAAGTCCCGCCGATCTACCTGATCGCGATTGCGATCCTCGCGGGTGACGCGCTCGGCGTAAATCACCTGGCGGTGCCGCTATGGATAGCCGCATCGATCGCTGCTGCGGCCGCCTTGCTTTTCATGCGCCGCAACGCCGCAGCGGCGACCGGCGTGGCGCTGCTTGCGATCGCTGCCGGGGCGTCGATGCCAGCGCGCGAAGCCGTGGCGCCGCATTATCCGCCGGATAGCGTTCGCCATTTCGCCGACGGCGCGTCGGTCGTGCTCGAAGGACAAATCAACCAGGCCTCGCAGCAATTTCCCGATCGCGAGTACGTATTTGTCGAGGTCGAACGCGCGGGTGCGTCCGCCTCGGCCGTCAAGCCCGCAAGCGGCAACGTCCGCTTGACGATCGTCGGCGCGCCCGTGCCGGTTCGCCTCGGCGACGAAGTCGAAGTCGCGGGAGCGCTGCGCTTTGCGCGCAACTTCGGCGATCCGGGCGAATTCGACTACGAAGGATATCTCGCGCGTGAGGGAATCGCCGCGACGATGGTGCTCGGCGCGACGGCGCATGCGAGGCTCGCGATACTCGGTCATCGGAGCCGCTTTCCGGCCTCGGATTTCGCCGCGATACGCGCGCGAATCGGCGCCTTTATAGACACCAATCTTGCCGGCGAGCAGCGCGCCGAGATGCGTGCGCTGATGATTGGCGACCGCGGCGGTATCAGCCAGGCGCTGCGCCAGCGATTCGCCCTGACCGGGCTTGCGCACATGCTGGTTATCTCCGGACTCCACCTGGGATTCGTCGCGGCCGCCGCGTTCAGCGTCGTGCGGCTCCTGATGATGTTCTTTCCCACGCGCACTGCCCTGGGTTACGCCAACAAGGCGGCGGCGTGCGCTGCCGCGCTCGCCGCAAGCGCCTATGCTGCGATCGCGATGCCGCACGTTTCGACCGCGCGGGCGCTGGTGATGGTGCTCGCCTACGCGCTCGCGGTGATCGCTGATGGCGCGCGCGCATTGCTCGCGAGTCTCGTGCTCGCGGCGATCCTGATCTGCCTGGCGATGCCGGGTTCGACCGCCGACATCGGCTTCCAGCTCTCGTTCGCCTCGGTGCTCGCGATCGTGCTCGGGATGCGCCGGTTCGCGCCGTGGTGGCGCCGCCGATTCTCCTCGCCCGATTCGGATCACATGCCCTCGCTCCTCCCGCGGATCGCCGCTGCCATTGCAGGCCACGTTGCGGTCTCGTTCTGGGCACTGCTCGGCGTCGCGCCGCTGACCGCGTATCACTTCAACCAGTTCTCGACGGTCGGCGTGATCGCGAACTCGATCGTGGTGCCGGTGATGGCGCTTGGCGGAGTCGTGTGCGGTCTCGCGGCATGCGCGATCGGCCTTACCGGATCGACGAATCTCCAGAGAGCGTGCTGTTCACCGGCGATATCGAGGCTGCTGCCGAGCGGGAGCTGCTTGCGCGGACGCCGCCCGCGATGCTCGCTGCGACGGTGCTCCAAGGCGCCGCATCATGGCAGCCGCACGTCGTCCTCCGGAGCGTTCGTCGCGGCGGTGCGGCCGCAAGTCGTCGTGCTCTCGCTCGGCTATCGCAATTCGTTCGCCTTTCCGGCGCCCGAGGTCGTCGCTCGCTATCTGGCGGCCGGGGCGCGCGTCTTGCGGACCGACCAAAGCGGCGCGGTCAGCGTTGGGCTCGATCCAGGCGCGCCGATCCTGGTGCAGGCGTACAATTCCCGCGGAGTTGGTAGCATTCCGGGCGTGATGAAAGCGGGGCCCCGACAATTCGAAGCGGTCGGCCTAGCGGGGCGATAACATTTGACCCGTTTGCTCTGGCGGGCGGATTTCCTCAGGCTTGTCGCCGGCGGGTTCAGCGCGGCCGCACTGAGGGGCGTCGCGTTCGGCGGCGCGACGAAAAATTTGCAAGAGGCGGCGATGATGAATTCCGACAGCGCGATGCTCGCGCGGCCTATCCCGAAGAGCGGCGAGATGCTGCCGGTGATCGGACTTGGCACCTGGCGGACGTTCGATGTGGGCGACGTCGGCGGCGAAGCCGGCGCGCTGGGTAACCTGCGCGCGATTCTGCAGGCACTGTTCGACGGCGGCGCATCGGTGATCGATACGTCGCCGATGTACGGGCGGGCCGAAGCGGTCGTCGGCGAGTTGCTGGCGGCGATGCGCGCCCGCGAGCGCGCGTTTCTCGCGACCAAGGTCTGGACCTCGGGGCGCGGGCAGGGGATTGCGCAGATGCGGCGGTCGGCCGAACTGCTCAGGACGCGCGTCATCGACCTGATGCAGATTCACAACCTGGTCGATTGGCGCACGCAACTTGCGACGCTTCGCAAGATGAAGGAAGCGGGCGAGGTGAGATACATCGGAATTACCCACTACTCGCCCTCGGCATTTCCCGACCTCGCGGCCATCATCGAGCGCGAGGAGATCGATTTCGTGCAGTTGCCTTATTCGATCGACGTCCGCGAGGCGGAGCGGCGGATGCTGCCGCTTGCGGCCGAGCGCCAGGTTGCCGTGATGGTCAACCGTCCGTTCGGTGGCGGCGGTCTCTTCCGCAAGCTGCGCGGAAAGGCGCTGCCGCCGTGGGCGGCGGAGGCCGGATGCGGCAGTTGGGCCCAGTTCTTCCTCAAGTACATCGTGTCCCATCCGGCGGTGACCTGCGTTATTCCGGCGACCGACGACCTGGCGCACCTGGGCGAGGATCTCAAGGGGGGGCGAGGCCCGATGCCTGGCGACGCCGCGCGCCGCCGGATGGTGGAGTATTGGGACGCGATGTGACGCGATATCCGCGGGCGATCTTGTCATTGAGCTCCGCTAACGGTGGTTGACGCTTCGCCGCCGGCTGTGGGAATCTTTGATGTTCCGGCTGGAGGAGCGAATAATCACGGCTCCCGGGCGGGTTTTTCGCCGGCGCAAGATGCGTCGCCGCGGGACGCGCATGAGGCCCGCACCGATATAGATTTCTGGAGGCATCGTAATGGCTGAACAGGCTCAAGCGGCCGCCGATAGCGGTCTGCGTCCGATCGTTCCCTTTCTGAAGCTCGAACCCAGGCCGCACCTGATGGGCTCGAAGTGCGGAACCTGCGGAGCGGTCTTTATTGATACCCATCGGATCGCTTGCTCCAAATGCGGCGCGACCGAGGGTTTCAAAACGCTCGAACTCTCGGACAAGGGCAAAGTCTACGTCTTTTCGGTGGTCCATCAGTCCTTCCCCGGAATCAAGACGCCTTACATCACCGCGATCGTCGATCTGCCCGAAGGTGTCAGCGTCCGCAGCAATATCGTGGACGTCGATCCCGAGGACGTGCAGAAGAATCCCCGCCAGATGTTCGACATGCCGGTCGAGATGGTGACGAACGTGGTGTCCAAGGACCGCGAGGGCCACGAGGTCGTGGCGTTCGCCTTCAAGCCGAGCAAGAAGTAGAGCTATAGTTTAGATATCCGTCGACGAATCGGGGCGGAAGCGCGGATAGCGTCGCGGCCCCGCGGCCGGCTGGCCCGGCAGGAGGATCGGAGATGCAAAACGTTTACATACTGGGAACCGGGATGATCAAGTTCGGCCGCTATCCCAACAAGACCGTACCCGAACTCGGCGGCGAAGCCGCGATCATCGCGCTCAAGGACGCCGGCATTGCGATCAAGGACGTCGAGATGTTCGCCTGCGGCAATCTCTACCAGTCCAACGCGATGGTCGGGCAGAGGATCCTGCAGCAAATCGGCCAGACCGGCATCCCGGTGATTAACGTCGCCAACGCCTGCGCTACCGGCTCGACAGCCCTGCGCGAAGCCTACATGGCGGTCGCCTCGGGGATGTACGACGTTGCGATGGCGGTCGGCGTCGAGCAGATGGGCAAGCAGGGATTGCTCGGCGGTGGCGGCGGCGGCAGCGACCCGGCCTATAGCGCTGAAGGGCGCCTGGGCTCGGGCCTGATGCCGGCGGTATTCGGGCAGGCCGGGATCGAGCACATGCGCAAGTACGGCACCAAGATGGAGCACTTCGCCAAGATCTCGGTGAAGTCCCATCAGCACGCCACAAAGAATCCGTTCTCGCAGTACCGCAACGAAGTCACGCTCGAAGACGTGCTTAACGCGCGCATGATTTCGTATCCCAACACGCTCTACATGTGCTGCCCCACTGGCGACGGCGCCGCCGCCGCAGTTCTGGTCTCCGAGAGCAAACTCAAGCAGCTCGCCGCGGGCCGCAAACGGGCGCGTATCGCGGCCTCGGTCCTGACCTCCGACCCGTGGACCGACCGCACTGCGGCCCTGCCCGACGTGAGCACGCTCACGCGGCGCGCCTCCAAACAGGCATATGAGAAGGCGGGCGTCGGTCCCAAGGATATCGCGCTCACCGAATTGCATGACTGTTTTGCCACGGCGGAGCTGGTCCACTACGAAAACCTCGGCCTTTGCGGTGACGGCGAGGCCGGCGCGTTTATCGATTCGGGCGGCGGCAAGCATCCGGGCCTTGGCGGCCACGATCCGGTCAACGTCTCGGGCGGGTTGCTCAGCAAGGGCCATCCACTGGGCGCGACCGGCGTCGCCAATGTCTGCGAGGTGGTATGGCATCTCACCGGGGACGAGCGCGCCAAGGATCGCCAGGTGCCCAATGCCAAGGTCGGACAGGCCCATGTTATCGGGCTCGGGTCGGCCTGTACGATTCATATTTTGACGGTCTGAATCCCGCCGATTTACGATTTCGGTCCAAGGTGGCGGCCGCCCTGCGGCCGCCAGCGTTGGTCACGATGGCGGACCGCGCAGGCAGCCGCCCGTGTGACAGGATGGATCAGGATTGGCCGCGTTCGGCGGGCCGGTACGAGCAGGGGATGCTCCGAACAAGGGGGTCGTCCTGGAATAGTTGCTCGACGGGAATCCGAGCGCGGCATAGCGACCCCTTCGGGGCACTATCGGCGTCGCTGACCGGCCGATCATCCGGCAGGTTGCGCCGAACGCGCAGGTCTAACGCGGATTCTCCCCAACCGTTTAAACCTCTCACGATTCGGACTTGTTCCATGCGAGACCCCCAAATTCTGATAGTTGGAGCGGGTCCGACAGGTCTGGTGATGGCCTTGTGGCTCGCAAAACTGGGCGTGCCCTTTCGCATCATCGAGAAGAATGGCGGGCCGGGGCAGACCTCTCGCGCGATGGCGGTACATGCGCGCACGCTCGAGTTTTACCGTCAACTTGGAATCGCCGATGAAGTCGTGCGGCGTGGAATCAAGGTGGAGCGGATGCGCCTGCACGAAGGCGGCGGTGACGGCTCGGTCTTGAACTTCAGCGACTTTGGCAAAGGCCTCAGCCCATATCCATTCATTCTCACATTTCCACAGGACGAGCACGAGCGGCTGCTCGGCGAAAGACTCCATGCGATGGGAGTGCAGGTGGAATGGAATACCGAATTGAGCGGATTTACGGACGCCGGCGATCATATCGAAGCGATACTGAAAGCGGACGGCAAAGAGGAGAAGTGCGCGACAAGTTTCCTCTGCGGGTGCGACGGTGCACACAGCGCGGTCCGCGAGGGCTTGAAGTTGAAATTCCCTGGCGGAATTTACGAGCAGATGTTTTTCGTCGCAGATCTTGCCGCGGACGGAGCTCCCGCGAACGGCGACGTAAATTTCTTTCTCGGAACCCATCAATTGTGCCTTACCTTTCCGATCCGGACGACCGGTATGGTGCGGCTGATCGGAATTCTGCCGCGAGAAGTAGCGGGCCGCGAAAACGTCGTCTTCGACGACATCCGCGAGCACTTTGAGAAAATGCTTTCGCTCCACGTGCACAAAGTGAACTGGTTCTCGACCTATCATGTCCATCATCGGGTGGCCGAGCACTTCAGGCTGGGCCGCGTATTCCTGTCCGGCGACGCGGGTCACGTGCACAGTCCGGCCGGCGGTCAGGGCATGAACACCGGCATTGGCGACGCGGTCAATCTTTCGTGGAAATTGGCGGCCGTGCTTGCGCGAAAGGCCGACTATTCGCTTATCGATACCTACGAGACCGAGCGGATCGCGTTTGCCCATTCGCTGGTATCGACCACCGACAGATTGTTTCGCGCCGTCGTGCAGGAAAATCTCGCCGGCGAAATTGTGCGGTCCATTTTGTTTTCCCATGTGATCCCGTTCTTGATGGGGTTTTCGCCAATTCGCAGCTCGCAATTTCGCCTGATCTCGCAGACCCGAATCAGTTACCGGCACAGCCCGCTCAGCGAAGGAAACGCCGGCGACGTGCGAGGCGGAGATCGTCTGCCGTGGGTGGAAACGGACGATGGCGCTAATTTCGCGCCGCTCACATCGCTCGACTGGCAGGTTCATGTTTACGGGCAGGCCAGCCAGGCATTGCGCCGGGCGGCGTCGGACGCAAACCTCGCTCTGCATGAGTTCGCATGGAAGGCCCCGGCGGAGCATGCGGGCCTGGAGCGTGACGCCCTGTACCTGGTCAGACCCGACGGGCACATAGCCCTCGCCAATTCCAAGCAGGACGTGGAGAAGCTCCGACAGTTTTTGTCCAAATTCAAGATCACGCCGTTCCATGCCACTTCATCGGCGAATAACTGATGCCGCACGAAAGTCCGGGCAGCAGCCATATGTAGTACCTAGTGAGGATCATCTCACCCGCCTGGGAGTGAGGTCGAAAGGAAGAAGGAAGGAAAGAGCGACTATGGGAGGCCGTGCTCAAGCATTGCGTAACATTCTGCCACAATGGGCAAAGCGATCAGGACGCGCAGTACAAAGACGCTTGTGGGACTGGCCGATGGTTAACTTAGGTTGGCGCCCGGCACGCACGATTCCGCTCGCCAAAGTCTATTTCCAGGGTGACTACGGGTACGAAGAGGAAACCGATATCAAAACGGCCCTGGAGAAAGTGTATGCACATTCAACTGCGTCACTTGAGCGTCTTGCTACCCTATGGCTCCAGGTTCGCTATCTCGACAGATACGCCATCAGGGGCGACCTGGTCGAGTGCGGCGTTTGGAAGGGAGGAGCAGCCGGTATGATGGCGCTCGCCCACATGCGTTCCGGCGAACCATACCGCAAGCTCCAGTTGTTCGACAGTTTCAAGGGTATGCCTGAGCCGAAAGCGGAGTTCGATGGTTCTCTGGTCCTGAACTACGCGAACGGCAACGGCGCGCTGCGGCCAATCGGACAGTTGGAGGCCTCGGTGGCCGACTGCGAGGATCTCTTGTTTCAACGGATCGGCTACCCTGAGGACCTTGTTCAGTTTCACGAGGGATGGTTCCAGGATACGCTCCCGCGCGACGCCGGTTCGGTCGGCGACGTTTCGCTCCTGCGCATAGCGGCAGACTGGTACGAGTCAACCGTGCTGGCCCTTCAATACTTGTATTCGAAGGTGGCATCGAAGGGCGTAGTGATCATCGCAGACTACGGTACGTTTGAAGGGGCGCGCCGTGCGACCGACGAATTCCTGGCGCGGCTTTCGGAACCGATCATGCTTCATCACATCGACGCTGACGGGCGCTACTGGATCAAGCCTTAGCGTTTCAATCAACGTTGGTGTTCCGATCGGCAAGGCTCGTGCTGGCGGCCGATGAAATTCGCGACGCTCAGTTGAAAGCTGTGCCGGAGGATTTCTCGCAGATGGGCCCTGATGGAATGAGAGAACCGGCCGTGGGCGGTTTTTATTGTCCGTCCGCGGGTATACATTTGTGCGGATCGAGTTTCGGTGCGGCGCCCGCCCAGGCGCAGCGCGGCAGGGAAAAACCGACTGTGCAGGCGATAAGGCTCAGGGGATTCCAGGACACGATGGGCGCGCAGGCGCGCAGCCTCACCGCGGTCGAGGACTGCGCGCGCCGCGTGGCCGAGCGCCACAATGTCAGCGAGATCCGCATCCCGGCGCTCGAGCGGCTCGAACTCTTCCAGCACTCGAGCGGCGAGACCTCGGACATCGTGGAAAAGCAGATGTACTCGTTCGTCGACCGCGACGAAGCCGAGACCACCATTGCGCTTAGGCCCGAGGGCACGCCCGGCGTGGTGCGCGCTTATATCGAAGCCGGGCTCGACCGCAGCGATCCCGAGCAGCGCTTTTACTACGTTGGCCCGATGTTCCGGCGCGAGCGTCCGCAGAAGGGGCGCTTTCGCCAATTTTCGCAGTTCGGGGTGGAGATTTTCGGCCGCCCCGACCCGGCCACGGACGCGGAGCTGATGCTGATGGTCGACGAGCTGCGCCGCGAACTGGGGCTAGAGCTCACGTTCGAGATCAATTCGCTCGGAGACGCCGAATGCCGTCCGCGCTACCGCCACGCGGTGCTGGAATATGGCCGCGCGCATCTTGGGGAGCTGTGCGAGGACTGCCGCCATCGCCTGGAGCGCAATCCGCTCCGCCTGCTCGACTGCAAAATCGACGTCAAGCTGGCCGAAGCTGCGCCCAAGAGCCGGGATTATCTCTGCGACAACTGCCGCGCCCATTTCGCGACCGTGCGCGAGCTCCTGACCGACGCCGGCGTGCCCCACGCGGTCAATCCGCGCCTGGTGCGCGGGCTCGACTACTACACCCGGACCACGTTCGAGGTTACTTCGACCGCGGTCGGCGCGCAGAGCGCGGTCGCGGCGGGCGGGCGCTACGACGGCCTCGTCGAATCGCTGGGCGGCGCCGCGGTCGCCGGCACCGGCTTCGCGATCGGCGTCGATCGCCTCGCGTTGGCTCTGGACGCGGCTCATTTCGCTTCGCGCGCCGACGCGGCGCTGGCCGCGCTCGGCGATGCCGCGATGCGCCGCGCGATGACGCTCGCGGCCGAGATGCGCGCGGCAGGGCTGCGGGTCGAGCTGCTTTCGCCGGGCCGCGGGCTCAAGGCGCTGATGCGGCGCGCGGACAAGATCGGCGCGCGCTACGCGGTGATTATCGGCGACAACGAACTTGCGAGCGCCACGGTCGCGCTCCGCGACTTGAAGACCAGCACGCAGAGCGAGGTTGCGCAGGCGGATCTGATTGCGGCGCTGAGCGCCGCGGGCGCCAACCGCCGTGCGTGATGAAACGCTCGCGCGTCATGACTATTCCGTAGCTCGCCCCGCGCAGGTATTCTTCCACGGACGTAATTCGATGGCTGCTCCGTACGAATATTCGCCGCTGCCGCCCTGGCCGCGCACCGACTATTGCGGCGCGCTCCGCGCCGCCGATGCCGGGAGCGAGGTTGCGCTTTGGGGATGGGTTGCGTCGCGCCGCGACCACGGCGGCTTGATCTTCATCGATCTGCGCGACCGCGAGGGCATCCTGCAGCTCGTTTTCAACCCGGCCACGGCGGCCGCCGCGCACGAGGTCGCGGGGCGCGCGCGCTCGGAATATTATCTGGCCGCGCGCGGCAAGGTCGTGATGCGCGCGGAAGGCGCGGTAAACGCCGAGCTTGCGACGGGGACGGTGGAAATCGCCGTGACCGAGGCGCATATCCTCAACAGCTCGCAGCCGCCGCCGTTTCCGATCGATGCGGAGGGCACCGCCGAAGATATCCGCCTGCGCTACCGCTACCTCGATCTGCGGAGGCCCGCGATGCAGCGCAATCTCCGCCGGCGGGCGCTCGCGGTGCAGGCGACGCGCTCCTATCTCGACGGCGCCGGCTTCGTCGAAATCGAAACTCCGATCCTCTGGCGCGCAACGCCCGAAGGCGCGCGCGACTACCTGGTGCCGAGCCGCGTCAACCCGGGCCGCTTTTACGCGCTGCCCCAATCGCCGCAGCTGCTGAAGCAGCTCCTGATGATGGGCGGCTTCGACCGCTACTATCAGATCGCGCGATGCTTTCGCGATGAGGACTTGCGCGCGAATCGTCAGCCCGAGTTCAGCCAGGTCGATATCGAGCTGACCTGTCCGCGGGTTGACGACGTGGTGGCGACGGGCGAGGGCATGATGGCGGAGATCTATCGCCGCGTGCTCGGGATCGAGCTCAAGACGCCGTTTTTGCGGCTTTCCTATGCCGAGGCGATGGAGCGGTTCGGGATCGACAAGCCCGACTTGCGTTTCGGGATGGAGCTCAAGAACCTGAGCGCCGCGTTTTCCGGAACTCAGTTCAAGGTCTTTGCCGAAGTGCTGGCGCACGGCGAGAGCATCTATGGAATCGTCCTTCCCGCGGCGCATCAGCTGAGCCGGCGCGAGCTCGACGAGATGGCCGAGGGCGTGCGCACGCGTTACGGGTTTGGCCTCGCGTACGCGAAAGCGGCGAGCGACGGATGGCAGGGGCCGATCGCGCGCCATCTGAGCGACGCCGAGCGCGCGCAGGCCGCGGAAACGGCAGGGCTCGCCGCCGGCGACACGCTGCTGATGGTGGCGGGGGAAGCCGGGCGGGTACGCCCGATCCTCGGCGATTTGCGCCTGCAGCTCGGCGGCAAGTTCAAGCTGCGCGAGACGGGCGAGCTCAAGTTTCTGTGGGTGATCGAATTTCCGCTGTTCGAGTACGACGAGGAAGAGAAGCGGATGGTTGCGGTAAACCACCCGTTCACCGCGCCGCATCCCGGCGATCTCGAATTGCTGGACTCCGCGCCGCTCAAGGCCCGTGCGCTCGCCTACGACATGGTGCTCAACGGCGAAGAGCTGGGCGGCGGCTCGATTCGTATTCATAACCCCGAGCTTCAGCTCAAGGTGTTCGGGCTGCTCGGCTTCCCGCGCGACGAAGCGATGCTCAAGTTCGGCTTTCTGCTCGAGGCGTTGGGCTACGGCGCGCCGCCGCACGGGGGCATCGCGTTCGGCGTGGATCGGATTGCGATGCTGGTGAGCGGTACAGACTCGCTGCGCGAAGTGATGGCTTTTCCCAAGACGCAGAAGGCGGTCGATCTGAT
>Ga0335078_10015458_pt1 | contig 11335 bp, 10 predicted proteins | sample Lox_Sample_32_FD_206711 | JGI IMG/M metagenome (GOLD analysis project Ga0335078, IMG submission 206711) | Soil microbial communities from Loxahatchee National Wildlife Refuge, Florida, United States - Lox_Sample_3.2 | ecosystem: Environmental > Terrestrial > Soil > Wetlands | place: USA...
GTTCTGCTTCGACAGACATTTCCGGGAACAGGGCTTCCATGTGCTGCCCTGATTCGGATCCTTACCCATCTGCTACGCTCAATAACGGCATTGGAAAAGGAGGCAAAAACCGATGATCCTCGGCGCCCATGTAATCGTATACAGCCAAGATGCGAACGCCGATCGCGCCTTTCTCCGCGATGTGCTTGGGTTTTCATCCGTGGACGCCGGCCATGGATGGCTGATCTTCGCGCTGCCTCCCGCTGAAGTGGCGGTGCATCCCGCAGAAGAGAATAACCGGCACGAACTCTATTTCATGTGCGACGATTTGAAGGCCGAGATGGCGGCGCTCAAGAAGAAGGGTGTCCGGTGCTCGGAAGTGCAGGAGGCAAGGTGGGGTTCCATCACCAAGATCCAGCTTCCGGGCGGCGGCGAAGCCGGTCTTTACCAGCCGAAGCATCCGTCGCCGTTGAACCTGGCGTAAAGCTGACCACGTCAACGCCACGACGAAAATCCGGTGGCGTCATGGCCCGCTAACGACGGTAAGCAACCGGACGGCGCGCTTCTGCCGTATAATTAATAGGAAGCTGTAGTGAACAGGGCATTCTCCCAAAACAAGGACCGCTATAAATGTCAACGCTAGAGGTATCGCCGGCGGAGCCTCGCTTCAGCGAGCCCGGCCACGCGGTAGTCAACGATTTTTCCATACAAGTTGCCACAGTGAACGGTTCCGGCAGCCAGACCGCGAACACCGTTCTGATGCGCTCGATCTTTCAGATGGGCGTGCCGGTGTCGGGCAAGAACATGTTCCCGTCGAACATCGCCGGGCTCCCGACGTGGTTCACGATTCGCGCCAGCAAGCACGGATACATCGGCCGCAAGAAGGAGATCGACCTCCTGGTGGCCATGAATCCGGAGACCGCCCGCGAGGACGTGACCAAGCTGGATCGCGGCGCCGCCGTGGTCTACGACGAGCCGTTGAAGCTCGATGCGCTGCGCTCGGATCTGCACTTTTATCCGGTGCCGTTCGATAAGCTGGTGGCGCCGGTGTGCCCCGATGCCAAGCTGCGCAAGCTGGTGCGCAACATGATCTACGACGGCATCGTCGCCTGGCTGCTGTCGATTGATATGGAAGAGATCCGCAAGGCGCTGGTGAAGCAGTTCGGCAAGCGCAAGGCCAAGGCCGCCGAATTGAACTGGGGCGCCGCGCAGGCCGGCTACGATTACGCCGCGAAGACCTTCACCAAAAGCGACCCGTACCAGGTCCGGCGCATGAACGAGAACGCCGGCAAGATCATTATCGAAGGCAATGCGGCCTGCGCGCTGGGCGCCATGTTCGCTGGTGTTACGGTCGTGACGTGGTATCCCATCACGCCGTCCTCCTCTCTGGTCGAAACTCTGATCGGATATCTGAAGCGCTTCCGTATCGACAAGGAAACCGGCCGGGCCACCTTTGCGGTGGTGCAGGCCGAAGACGAGCTTGCCTCCATCGGCATGGCCCTCGGCGCGGGATGGGCCGGCGCGCGCTCCATGACCTCCACCGCCGGGCCCGGCATTTCGCTGATGTCGGAATTCGTCGGCCTGGGATACTACGCCGAAGTTCCCACGGTGATCTTCGACGTGCAGCGCGTAGGACCTTCGACGGGACTGCCGACGCGCACCATGCAGGGCGACATCCTATCGACGGCGCTGCTGTCGCACGGCGACACCCAGCACCCCATGTTTTTCCCGTGCTCCCCGGAAGAGTGCTTCACCCTGTCGGTCGAGGCCTTCGACTTCGCCGAGCAGTTTCAAACTCCGGTGTTCGTCATGACCGACCTCGATCTGGGGATGAACAACTGGATGTCCGATCCGTTCCCGTATCCGGATAGGCCGCTCGACCGCGGCAAGGTGCTGAGCGCGGAGGATCTGGAAAAGCTCGGCGGCTTCGCTCGATACAAAGACGTGGACGGCGACGGCGTCGGCTATCGCACCCTGCCCGCCACCAATCACCCGGCGGCCGCGTATTTCACGCGCGGCAGCGGACACAATGAGCGCGCCCAATACACCGAGCGCGAAGACGATTACATCCACAACATGGACCGGCTCGCGCATAAATTCGAGACGATGCGGAAGCACGTTCCGGCGCCCGTGATCCAGTACCGGGAAGACGCCGAAATCGGTTTCATCGCGGCGGGCACTTCGCACTACGCCGTGGGCGAGAGCTGCGATCAGTTGCGCGGCGAATACGAAACACCGGCCAGCTACTTCCGCCTGCGCGCGTATCCGTTCAACGCGGAGCTGACCGAGTTTATCCGGCGCCACGAACGCGTCTACGTGGTGGACCAGAACCGCGACGCGCAATTGCTCGCGCTGATGCGCCTGGAAATGCGGCCGGAGGAAATCGCGAAATTGAGGAGTATCCGGTATTATGGCGGGCTGCCTCTGGACGCCCGCACCATCACCGACGAGGTGATTCGTCAGGAGGGCAGATGAGCACCATTACTACACCCGCGCCTAAGAAAGTGAACCGCCTGGGCTTCGAGGTTCTGAATTACAAGGGCGCCAAAACCACGCTGTGCGCCGGTTGCGGCCACAACGCCATCTCGGAGCGCGTCATCGAATGCTTCTACGAGATGGGCGTGGAACCCTGGAAGGTCGGCAAGTTTTCCGGCATCGGCTGCTCGTCGAAGTCGCCCGCCTATTTTCTGAACATGTCGCACGGGTTCAACGCCGTGCACGGCCGCATGCCGTCCATCGCCACCGGCGCGATTATGGCGAACCGCAACATGCTGGGACTGGGAGTCACCGGCGACGGCGATACGGCCTCCATCGGGATCGGCCAGTTCATGCACCTGGTGCGCCGCAACCTGCCGATGATCTACATCATCGAAGACAATGGCGTGTATGGCCTCACCAAGGGACAATTCTCGGCCACGGCGGATCTCGGCTCCAAGCTGAAAACCGGCGTGATCAACGATCTGCCGCCGTTCGATTGCTGCGCGCTGGCGCTGCGGTGGGGCGCCACGTTCGTGGCGCGGTCGTTCTCCGGCGACAAAAAGCAGCTTCAGGCGCTGCTCAAGACCGCCATCGCGCACAACGGACTTTCCGTGATCGACGTGGTTTCGCCGTGCGTGACGTTCAACGATCATGAAGGCTCGACCAAAAGCTACAACTACATGAAGGAGCACGAAGCCATGTTGCACGAGCTGGATTTCGTGCCGTCCTACGAGGAGATCTCCGTCGAGATCGCGGATGGCGAAGTGCGCGACGTCGAGTTGCATGACGGATCGCATCTGCGCATTCGCAAGCTCCACCGGGATTACGATCCGACCAGCCGGCTCGGAGCCCTGGCGGCCCTGGAGAACGCCGAAAAGAATCACGAGGTGCTGACCGGCGTGCTTTATGTGAACACCGAGAAGCCGAATTTCCTGGAGATGCTGCACCTGGCGGAGGAGCCGCTGGTTACCCTGCCGGAAGCCAGGGTGCGGCCGCCGAAGGAAGTGCTCGACGAAATCATGGAAGAGCTGCGGTAGGCGCGGCGCACTCGATCGGGGCCGCCGGCTGGGCCTCGCGAAGGAGCCCGCCCGGGTGGATGGCTAGCCGGTTTCGCCGGATCGCCCCCAGATCGGTGAGGCTCGGAGCTGCGGCCAGCCACCGTAGCCGCTGGCGCGCCGTTGTTCGATCCACGAAGATTGTGGCTGCTAAACGGGTGTGACGTAGTGAGTCAACCAACTGCTATTCCCGAAAACGGGCAGCCCCGTTTGACGGCTCCCCTCGCCGTCCGCTATCCTGTAGCTTCCTGATAGAGGCGCGGCGGCCATCAGTAGCCGGTGGGCATCTCCGACAGAGCTTCGGACGTCCGGCAAAAGGGGCCGAGTGTAGTTCCGCCGAAACCGGCGCGGATGGCTCCTGGCCGCGGCGGTTGGGGGGCATCGGCTAACACCTGCCCACTGTCACCCGGTTCTTTGAGGCGGGTGGAGCGCTATCGGAAGCGAAGACTCGCCGGATCGCCCGCGTCTTTTCTTCTGCCTTCGTCTCCCGCCCGCATGCGTGTATGCACCTGTTCGAGCTAACGCGGGCGCTGATCGATACCGAGTCCATCACGGGCAATGAGGAGCGTGTAGGTATCCAGTTGCTGGAGTACGTCTCGGCGCTCGCCGCCCGTTTTGGCGGCCACGCCGAACGCGTGGAAGTGGAACCGCACCGCCACAACGTGTTCGCCTTCTGGGGCGACCGGCCTGCCGTCACGCTCTCCACCCACATGGATACCGTGCCGCCGTTTCTTGCCTCGCGTGAGGACGGCGAATTCATCTGGGGACGCGGCGCCTGCGACACCAAGGGCTGTATCGCCGCCATGCTCAAAGCCGCCGAGGCTCTGCTCCAAGTGGGCGTGCGCGGCTTCGGGTTGCTGTTCGTGGTCGGCGAGGAGCGCAACAGCGCGGGCGCTTATCACGCCGCGGCGCGGCCCAGAGGCTCGCGCTTCCTGATCAACGGCGAACCCACCGAAAACAAGCTGGCCCTCGGCTCCAAGGGAGCGCTGCGCTATGAGATCGCCGCCACCGGACGCATGGCGCATTCCGCGTATTCCGAGCTGGGCGAATCCGCCATCGACAAGCTGCTCGATGCGCTGGCGGCAATCCGCCAGATCCGGTTGCCGGCCGACGGCTTGCTCGGTCCCAGCACACTCAACATCGGCGTCATCAAGGGCGGCCGCGCGCCCAACGTGATCGCCGATGAGGCCACCGCGGAGATCTTCATCCGCCTGGTCGGAGACTCGACCGCCACCAAGGACGCCATCGCCGCCGCCGTGGGTGGAAGAGCGGAAGCTCGCGAAACCATCGAAGTTCCCGCGCTGCGGCTCGGCGCGCTGCCCGGCATGGAGACCACCGTGGTCGCGTATACGACCGACATCCCGGCCTTCAACGGCGCCTGGGGCACGCCCTTTCTGATCGGACCCGGCTCGATCCACGTGGCGCATACCCTGGAAGAACGGGTACCAAAGCGGCAACTCTCGGATGCCGCCGGCATCTATCAGAATATGGTTAGGCAACTGCTCCAGGATTAATCTATGCAAACCAGAATCGAAGTCGGCATCCTCGGCGCCACCGGCATGGTGGGCCAGCATTTCGTTAAATTCCTCCAGGGCCATCCGTGGTTCGATCTCAAGTGGCTGGGCGCGAGCGACCGCTCCGCCGGCAAGCTGTACCGCGAAGCCACCGCCTGGCGGCTCGCAGGCGAGATGCCCGAATCCGCCGCCGCGATGCTGGTGGAAGATTCGAAACCCGGCAATGCGCCGCGCCTCCTGTTCTCCGCGATGGACGCATCCGTGGCCACCGAGATCGAGCGCGCCTTCGCGCAAGCCGGCCACATTGTAGTTTCCAATTCCAAGAACCACCGCATGGAGCCGGACGTGCCGCTGCTGGTCCCCGAAATCAATTCGGACCATTTGAAGCTGGTGCCCGGCCAGCAGCGCCGCCGCGGCTGGAAGGGGCAGATCGTCACCAATCCCAACTGCTCTACGATAGTACTGACCATGGCGCTCGGACCGCTGAAGCCGTTTGGCATCACGCGTGTCATCGCGACCACGCTGCAGGCCATCTCCGGCGCCGGCTATCCGGGCGTTCCTTCCATGGATATCAATGCCAACGTGATCCCGTTCATCGGCGGCGAGGAAGAAAAGATGCAGCAGGAGACCCAGAAGATCCTGGGCGATTTCCGCGGCGACCATATCGACCCTCTGCACGCCCGGGTCAGCGCGCATTGCAACCGCGTTCCCGTTGTCGATGGCCACACCGTAACGGTCTCGGTGGAGTTTTCGGAGAAGCCCACCGAAGACGAACTGCGGCACGCCATCGCAACTTTCTCCAGCGTGCCGCAGCAGCGACAGCTCCCGAGCGCGCCGCCGCACCCCGTAATTTACATGGAGGAAAAGGACCGGCCGCAGCCCCGCCGCGACGCGGAGCGCGAGCACGGGATGGCCGCGTTTGTCGGCCGCCTGCGCCCGTGCCCGGCACTCGATTACAAGTTCGTGGCGCTGGCCCACAATACCGTTCGCGGCGCGGCGGGTGCGGCCGTGCTGAACGCCGAACTGATGCAGTCGGAGGGGATGCTGGACTGATGATCGTCATGAAATTCGGCGGCACGTCTGTGGAGTCGGCGGCCGCCATCGAGCGTGTCGCGTCGATCGTCAGAGCGCGCGCCAGCCGCCGGCCTGTTGTGGTGGTTTCGGCCATGGGCAAGACCACCAATCGCCTGCTGGCCATCGCCGCGGCCGCCATCGAAGCCACGCGCGAGGAGTACATCCGCCAGATCCACGACCTGCGCGATTTCCACTCTCGCGAAGCGCGCCAGGTGGTGCCCCTGGCCGATCGCGCCGAGCTCGACCGCCTCCTCGACGAGCATTTCCAGGAGCTCACCGAACTCGTCAAGGGCCTGGCCGTCCTGGGCGAGTTGACGCCCCGCTCCATCGACGCCATCTCCAGTTACGGCGAGCGCCTCTCCAGCTACATTGTCTCGCTGGCTTTCCGGCATTTCGGAATGGAGACCGCGCACCTGGATGCGCGCCAGGCGATCGTCACCGACAAGCGTCACACGCAGGCCGCGCCGCTCTATCCCGAAACGTATGCGCGGCTCGCCGCCCTGATCCCGCCGCTCGCGGAGAATAAGGTCGTGGTCATGGGCGGTTTCATCGGCGCCACGCAGGAGGGCGTCACCACGACGCTGGGCCGCGGCGGTTCGGATTTCACCGCGTCCATCGTGGGCGCCGGCATCGGCGCCGAGGAGATCCAGATCTGGACCGACGTGGACGGCATGCTCACCGCCGATCCCACCATCTTCCCCGGCGGCCATCGCGTAAAAACCATCTCGTTCGCCGAAGCCGCCGAACTCGCGTATTTCGGCGCGAAGGTGCTGCATCCCGCGACCGTGGTTCCCGCCGTGGAGAAGAACATCCCGGTGTTGATCTTGAACTCGCGCCGGCCGGAAGTGTCGGGCACGCGTATCGTTTCCGCGGCCGTGCCCTGCGCGAACGTGGTGAAGTCCATCGCCTGCAAACGCAAAATCACGCTGGTGAATGTGCACTCGACGCGCATGCTGATGGCGCATGGCTTCCTGCGGCGCATTTTCGAAGTCTTCGACCGGCACGAGACGGCCGTCGATATGGTATCCACTTCCGAAGTCAGCGTTTCGCTCACCATCGACAACACCGCGGCGCTGCCTGCGATCTGCGAGGAGCTTCGGCAGTTTTCCGAGGTGTCCATCGAAGGGGAGCAGGCCATCGTCTGCCTGGTGGGAGATAATATCCGCTACACGCCCGGTGTGGCGGTGCGCGTCTTCAGCGCGCTGGAGGGCATCAATATTCGCATGATTTCGCAAGGCGCTTCGCTGTTGAATTTGAGCCTCGTGGTCGCGGAGCCGGACCTCGTACGCGCCGTCAAAGCGTTGCACGGCGAGTTCTTCGCCGAGCTCGACGCCGAGGTCTTCGATGCCGCTTGAACGCAGTCTCGCCATCGTCGGCTACGGCAAGATGGGCCGGCTCATCGAGCAGTTCGCCCCGGAATATGGCTTCGCCGTGGCGCTCAAGCTCGACGAGTTCAACAACGCGGCGTTTGAAGGCGTGACGCGCGCCAACTTCCAGGGCATCGACGTGGCGGTGGACTTCTCGATCCCGGCCGCCGTGGCCGAAAACGTGGAGCGCATCGCCGCACTCGGGGTCAACATCGTGATCGGCACCACCGGCTGGGCCGCCGAAGGGGCCCGGGTAAGAGCCGCCGTCGAGCGCCACGGCACCGGTCTGGTCTGGAGCCCAAACTATTCCGTCGGTGTGAACGTCTTTTTCCGCCTGGTGACCGAGGCGGCGCGGCTGCTGGCGAATGAGCCATCCTATGGCGCGTGGGCCTGGGAAATCCATCATGCGACAAAAAAGGACGCCCCGTCCGGCACGCTGTTGAAGCTGGTCGAAGACATGAAAAAGTCCGGCTACCAGCGCCCCATCGACGTAAGCGCCAGTCGCGCGGGCGCGCATCCCGGCACGCACGAGATCGGCTTCGATTCGGCGTCCGACACGATCACTCTGCGGCACACCGCCCGCAGCCGCGAAGGCTTCGCCCGCGGCGCCCTGAAAGCCGCACAATGGGTGGTGGGACAAAAAGGATTTCACGAGTTCAGCGAGGTGCTTTTCAAATGAGTCCCCAGCCCACAGCCCCTAGCCCCCAGCCGCCTTTCACAGGTTGCGGCACCGCGCTGGTCACGCCGTTTCGTCCGGACCAGTCGCTCGATGAGCCCGCGCTGCGCCGCTTGGTTCGGCGGCAGATCGACGCCGGCATCGATTTTCTGGTGCCCTGCGGCACCACCGGCGAGAGCCCGACGCTCGCGCGCGCGGAGCATCTCCGCGTCATCGAGATCACGCTCGAAGAAGCCCGCGGCAAGGTTCCCGTGCTCGGCGGAGCGGGCGGCTACAACACGCGCGAAGTCATCGAACTCGCGCGCGAACTCGAGCGCCTGGGAGTCGACGGCATCCTCTCCGTTACGCCGTATTACAACAAGCCCACCCAGGAAGGCCTCTACCAGCATTACCAGGCGATCGCGGCGGCCATCGGTCTGCCCATCATCGTCTACAGCGTGCAAGGGCGCACCGGTGTGAACGTCGAGCCGGCCACGCTGGCGCGGCTGGCGGCCATCCCGAATATCGCCGGAGTGAAGGAAGCCTCCGGCAACATCGCCCAGATGGCCGGCGTGATTCAACAGGCGCCGCCCGAATTCATCGTGCTCTCCGGCGACGATGCCGTCACCCTGCCGCTGATGGCCCTCGGCGGGCGCGGCGTCATCTCCGTGGCATCGAATGAAATCCCCGCGGAGATGACGCAGCTCGCGCGACACTGCCTGGCTGGCGATTTCGAAGCCGCGCGCGCCGTCCAGCGAAAGTATCTGCCGCTGATGGAAATCAATTTCATCGAATCGAATCCCATCCCGGTGAAAGCCGCCTTGGCGCTCATGGGACTGCTCGATCCCGTCTACCGGCTGCCGATGGTCCCGCCCAAGCCGGAGAATCTCGCCAGGATTGAAAAGGTGCTGGCCGCTGCCGGCCTGCTGGGGAGAGTGCCCGTTGCAGGCTGAGATTGAACGTCTCTTCGACCAGAGCCCGGAGGCTTACACGGAAGAACACCTCCGGCTGTTCTACGAATTCAAGGATGCGCTGAACCGGGGACGCATTCGCGCGGCGGAGCCGGATCCCACGTCGCCCAGCGGCTGGCGCGTGAACGCCTGGGTCAAGAAAGGCATCTTGCTCGGCTTTCGCATGGGCGGCGTCGTCGATATGTCGGTGGATGCCGCGCGCCAGCCGTTCTTCGACAAGTCCACTTTTCCGGTAAAGCGGTTCACGGCGCAAAGCGGAGTGCGCATCGTCCCCGGCGGCTCGAGCATCCGCGACGGCGTCTACACCGGCAAAGGCGTGACCTGCATGCCGCCGATGTACGTCAACGTGGGCGCGTATGTGGACGATGGCACGATGATCGATTCGCATGCCCTGGTGGGAAGCTGCGCGCAAATCGGAAAGAACTGCCACATCTCCGCCGCGTCGCAGATCGGCGGAGTGCTGGAGCCGGTGGGCGCGCTGCCGGTGATCGTCGAAGACGGCGTGCTGGTGGGCGGCAATTGCGGCCTGTACGAAGGCGCCGTGGTGAAAAAGCGCGCCGTGCTGGGCACCGGCACGATCCTCAATCGTTCCACGCCGGTCTACGACCTGGTGCGCGGCGCCGTCTACAAGGCCACCGACGACGAGCCGCTAATCATCCCGGAAGAAGCTGTTCTGGTGGCGGGCGCCCGGCCCGTCACCAGCGGCCCCGGAAAAGAATGGGGCATCTCCGTCTACACGCCGCTCATCGTAAAATACCGCGACAGCCGAACCGGCGCCAAGGTCCAACTCGAAGATCTACTGAGATAGGAAGCCGGATCGCGCCGTAAACCGCGCCGACACGATAGCTCCCGGATCGGTCTGAATGGCCAGAATTTCCTTACCCGCATCGGCCAGAATGCCGCGCAGATTTACCGGCGCCGGAGCGCCGCCCTCGAACGGAAGCGTCGATACCAGCTCGACGGTGCAGTCGGACTCCACCGTGATGGCCACATCCGTCGTGTACGGGACGTCGCCTTTGACCAAGAGGTGAAAATTGTGGTTGGCGTCCGCCTCCATCGCACCTTCGGCGGCGACCGTGCCTGACGCGCCTCCGTCCGTCATGGGGACCAGGCTGCCCGATATGGTAAACGAGTAGCTCTTTCGCAGGTCCGCGGCCTTACATCCGTCCGCTGCCGTGCGCACCAGCAGGCCATTCTGAGCGCCACCCGGATCGCTCTGCCGGAAACTCACGCGAAGGGCGTCGGAAGTCGCGACGCCGCTGAAATGCTGGTAGCCGCCGGAATCGTCCTGCAGGCTCCAGGACACGGTGCAATCCCTGTGGGCCTCGTACGTCCCAGTGACCGGATTGCCGAGCAGGTAGCCGGCGAACTTGACCGAAGCGGTCCCGCTTACGCCCCCATCGTCGTCGAACACCAGCCGGCCCAGGCTGACCGCGGGCTTCTCCAAACCGGATATGGTGGTTTCGCCAGTGAGCTGAAGTCCGTAAGCGCCCAACAGGTCGCGCGGGTTGCACGACTCCGCGCCGCGGCCCGCGATCGCCGTCCCCGAAATCAGCGCCAGCGCCAAAAGGATCCGCATGAACCTGCATTCATTATGTGCTCTATTCACCGGGACCGCGCGGGCGCCCGGCGCCGGTCCGTCTCGAAGAGCACACTCCCGAGGCCGCGATTGCGGTAATCTACTGGAAGCGCTGCGGCCTCCGTTCGTGGTTCTATAGTTTCTTATGTCCTTTACCCTCGATTCCAAAGTAGCCCTTATCACCGGCGCGGGACGCGGCATCGGCCGCGCCATCGCCGAGAAGCTGGCGGCCGCGGGCGCCGCCGTCATGATCAACGATCTGGATTCCGGACCGGCCTCGGAAGCGGAGGCGGCGATCCGGGAGTCAGGCGGACGAGCCGCGCAGCTTGCCGGCGACGTCACGGCTCCGGATTTTCCGCAGAAGCTCGTGGACGCCGCCCTCGCCGCGTTCGGCGGTCTCGATATCGTCGTCAACAACGCCGGCTACACCTGGGACAACGTCATCCAAAAGACCACCGACGAGCAGTATCTGGCCATGCTCAACATCCACCTGGTCGCGCCGTTCCGCATTCTGCGGGCGGCTTCCGCTCACATACGCGAAACCGCCAAGCGGGAAACCGCCGAGGGCCGCCGTGTGATGCGCAAGGTGGTGAACATCACCTCGATCGCCGGCACGGACGGCAACGCCGGACAGGCGGGATATTCCTCGGGCAAGGCCGGCGT
>Ga0335078_10015459_pt1 | contig 11334 bp, 10 predicted proteins | sample Lox_Sample_32_FD_206711 | JGI IMG/M metagenome (GOLD analysis project Ga0335078, IMG submission 206711) | Soil microbial communities from Loxahatchee National Wildlife Refuge, Florida, United States - Lox_Sample_3.2 | ecosystem: Environmental > Terrestrial > Soil > Wetlands | place: USA...
GCCGGGGCGCGCGTGATCAAGCAGACGATTGGGCAGGACCTTCCGGAGGGGTTCCAGACGGCAGAGTTTCTGCTGGAGCACGGGATGATCGACGCCGTGGTGCCGCGGTCGCGGCTGGCGGCGACCTGCGCCCGGCTGCTGCGCATGCTGTTGTCGCGGCCGGCCCCTGATGTGGAGCGCGCCTCCTGACGATTCGCTCGTTCGACGAAGCTTGCCAGTTTCTCTTCCCCAGGACGACCGGTGGCATCAAGTGGGGCCTCGAGACGACCGAGGCGCTGCTCGGCGTGCTGGGGCACCCGGAGCGGCATTTCGCCGCAGTGCACGTGGGGGGGACCAACGGCAAGGGCTCCACGGCGACCCTGCTGGCGGAGGTGCTCGGCGCCGGCGGCTGGCGTGTGGGGCTGTACACGTCGCCGCACCTGGTGTCGTTCCGGGAGCGGGTGCTGGTGGACGGGGCGCCGATCGCGGAGGACGCGGTCACGAATTGGACGGCACGGCTGGAGGCGGAGGCGGTGCGTCTGGGGGCGAGCTTCTTCGAGATCGGGACGGCGGTGGCGTTCGCGGACTTCGCGGCCCGCGGGGTGGACGTCGCGGTCGTCGAGGTGGGCCTCGGCGGCCGGCTCGACGCGACCAACGTGCTGCTGCCGCTGGCCTGCGGGGTCACCCGGATCGCGCTGGAGCACACCGAGTACCTGGGTCCCGACCGGGAGAGCATCGCACGCGAGAAGGCGGGAATCGGCAAGCCCGGGGTGGCGTTCGCGACCACGGAGCCGGACGGGGGCATTGCCGCCGTGCTGCTCGAGGAGGCGCGGCGCCGCGGGGCGGTGGCCGAGTGGCTCGATCCGGCGGCCTGCCTGAGCCACGTGAGCGCGGGCCGGGACGGGGTGCGCTTCCGGGCGCGGACGCCGATGCGCACGTACGACCAGCTCGAGATCGGCCTCCGGGGCCCGTACCAGGCGGAGAACGCCTTGCTCGCCCTGCGGCTCGCGGAGCTGATGGCGCCGGCCTTTCCCGTGGGCGAGCCGGCGCTGCGGGCCGGCCTGCGGCGGGCACGGGTCCCGGGCCGGTTCGACCAGCGGGGCCGGTGGCTGTTCGACGTGGCCCACAACCCGGACGGGATGCGCGCGCTGGTCGCCGCGCTCGCGGCGGCGGCGCCGCCACGGCCCATCGCCGCGGTCGTGGCGGTGCTGCGCGACAAGGCCTGGCGCGAGATGCTCGACGTGCTGGCCGGGGGTGTGGACCGGCTGATCCTCACGGCGGCGCCGAGCGCGCCCGCCGAGCGGGCGTGGCGCCTGGACGAAGCGGCGGCGTGGGCGCGGGAGCGGGGGCTCGAGGCCGTCGCCGAGCCCGCGTTCGACGCCGCCCTCGGCCGCGCGGCGGGCGAGGCGGCGACGGTGCTGGTCACCGGCTCGTTCCACACGGTCGGCGACGCCATGTGTCGCTTGCCCGGCACTCCGCCGCTCGGGTAGATTTTTCGGATGGCCGTGAGCGCTCTGCCGGGGTTTCGCGACGTGTTTCCCGACGCCCTGGCGCGGCGCCGGCGCATCTTCGCCGCGTGGCGCGACGTGGCGGCGCGGTACGGGTTCGAGGAGTACGACGGCCCGCCGCTCGAGCCGGTGGAGCTGTACACGAAGAAGAGCGGCGAGGAGATCGTCGAGCAGCTGTACAGCTTCACGGACAAGGGCGAGCGCTTCATCACGCTGCGGCCCGAGATGACGCCGACCCTGGCGCGCATGGTGGCCCAGCGCGCCGCCCAGCTCAAGAAACCCATCCGCTGGTTCTCGATGCCGCAGCTGTTCCGCTACGAGCGGGCGCAGCGCGGCCGGCTGCGCGAGCACTTCCAGCTCAATATGGACATCATCGGCGAGCCGGGGCCGCTGGCGGACGCGGAGGTGATCGGCGCCGCGGTGGACATCGTGCGGGCACTGGGGTTCGGCCCGGACGCGGTCCGGGCGCGGGTGTCGGACCGGCGCACTCTGGCGGCGGTGCTGGCGGCGGAGCACGGGGTCGGCCCGGAGGAGCTGCCGGGCGTGCTCGCGGCGCTGGACAAGTTCGCCAAGTCGCGAGCGGCGGCGGAGGAGGGCCTCGAGCGCGCGCTGGGAAGCCGGGCCGGCGAGTCGGGGCCCCTGCTGGCGTTCTTCGGCTCGCTGGACGATCCCGCCGGGCTGCTCGCGCACGAGGCGGCCGCGCCGCTGCGCGAGTGCGTGGATGCGCTGGGGGCGATGGGCCTGGGCGCGTTCGTGGACGTGGACTTCCGGATCGTGCGCGGCTTGGCGTACTACACGGGCATCGTCTTCGAGCTGTTCGATGCCGGGCGCTCGCTGCGGGCCATCTGCGGCGGCGGCCGGTACGACGATCTCCTCAAGCAGGTGGGCGGCGTGGACCTGCCTTGCGTCGGCTTCGGCATGGGCGACGTGGTGCTCGGCGAGCTGCTCGGCGACCGGGACGGCCCGCCGAAGGCGGAGCCGGTCGTGACGGTATTCGTGGCGGCCGTGGGCGATGACGACCGGCCGGCCGCGCTGGCCCTCGCGCACGGCCTGCGCGAGCGCGGCCTGGGAGTGGAGTTCGCGCTGAAGCGCCAGGCGCTGGGCAAGCAGCTCGAGCTGGCGGCCGCGCGCGGCGCGCGGGCGGCCGTGGTGGTCGGGCCGGCGGAGCGCGCCGCCGGCGAGGCGGTCGTCCGGACGCTGGCGACCGGAGCCGAGCGGCGCGTCGCACTCGCCGAGCTGACGAGGGACTTTCCGTTCTGAGGCGCGGGAGCGCCGGGCAGGAGCGATGAGTCAGGAACAGGGCATCACGCCACGCGCCAGCGACTTCAGCGCCTGGTACAACGACGCGGTCATGCGGGCCGAGCTGGCGGACTACTCGCCCGTGCGGGGCTGCATGGTCATCCGGCCCAACGGCTACGCCATCTGGGAGCTGATGCAGCAGGCGCTCGACGGGATGTTCAAGGCCACGGGGCACCGCAACGCCTACTTCCCGCTGTTCATCCCGCAGTCGTTCCTCGAGAAAGAGGCGGAGCACGTCGAGGGCTTCGCGCCCGAGGTCGCGGTCGTGACGCGCGCCGGCGGCAAGGAGCTCGAGGAGCCGCTGGTGGTGCGCCCGACATCCGAGACCATCATCTACGACTCGTTCGCGAAGTGGGTGCACAGCTGGCGCGACCTCCCGCTGCTGATCAACCAGTGGGCGAACATCGTCCGCTGGGAGATGCGCACGCGGCTGTTCCTGCGCACGACGGAGTTCCTGTGGCAGGAGGGGCACACCGCGCACGCGACCGACGCGGAGGCGGAGCGGGAGGCCCGGCAGATGCTGGCGGTGTACCGCCGCTTCGCCGAGGAGTGGATCGCGATGCCGGTGCTGACCGGCGTCAAGACGGACCGCGAAAAGTTCGCCGGCGCGCTGCGCACCTATGCGGTCGAGGCGCTGATGCAGGACAACCGCTCGCTGCAGGCGGGCACGTCGCACCACCTGGGCCAGAACTTCGCCAGGGCGTTCGGCGTGCAGTACCAGACGGCCGAAGGCGGCCTGGAGCACGTGTGGAACACGTCGTGGGGCGTCTCGACGCGCCTCATCGGCGGGCTGGTGATGACGCACGGCGACGACGTGGGCATCGTGTGCCCCCCGAAGCTGGCGCCCACACAGGTGGTAATGGTGCCGATCTACCGCAGCGACGGCGAGCGGGGCGAGGTGATGGCGGTGGTGGACCGCGCGGCGGATGAGCTGCGGGGCGCCGGGCTGCGCGTGGAGGTGGATGCGCGGGACGGGATGAAGCCCGGGGCGAAGTACTACGAGTGGGAGGGGCGCGGCGTCCCGCTGCGCCTGGAGGTCGGCCCGAAGGACGTGGCGAAGGGCCAGGTCTTCGCGGCGCGCCGCACCGGGGGGAAAGCCCCGATCCCGCTGGCGGGCCTGGCGGAGGGCGTGCGGCACGTGCTGGACGAAGTCCAGGCGGCGCTGTACCAGGCCGCGCTGCAGCGGCGCGACGCCAACACCCGCCGGGGCGTGTCCAAGACGGAGCTGCTGGAGATGATGGCGGGCCCCGGCGGCTTCGCGTACGCCGGCTTCTGCGGCTCGCCGGAGTGCGAGACGGCGATCAAGGAGGCCACCAAGGCGACCGTGCGCGTGCTGCCGGACGAGGAGTTCCGGTCTCCCCGGACGCCGGCCGCGTGCGTGTGGTGCGGCGCGAAGGCGACGACGGAAGCGGTGTGGGCCAAGGCCTACTAGGCGGAGGAGCCGTCGTGCAGCGCGTGCTCATCGTGGATCTCGGCGCCCAGTACACCCAGCTCATCGCTCGGCGCGTGCGCGAAGCGCACGTGTATTGCGAGATCCACCCGCCCACGCGGGACCTGGCCTGGATCAGGGCGTACGCCCCGACGGGGATCATCCTCTCCGGCGGCCCCAGCTCGGTGTACGACGAGGGCGCCCCGACCGCGGACGCCGGCCTGCTCGACCTCGGGGTGCCGGTGCTGGGCATCTGCTACGGGATGCAGCTCCTGGCGCAGCTGGCCGGCGGGGAGGTGCGGCCATCCGGCGAGCGGGAGTACGGGCGCGCCGAGCTCGAGGTCCTGGGCAGCGACGGCCTGTTCGACGGGTTTCCGGCGGGATCCCGGACGCCCGTCTGGATGTCCCATGGCGATCGCGTGGACGCGGCGCCGGCCGGGTGGGAAGTGCTCGCCCGCAGTGCCAACACTCCGGTCGCAGCCTTCCGGCACACCTCCAAGCCGCTCTATGGCGTACAGTTCCACCCCGAGGTGGCCCATACGCCGCGGGGCGCGGAGATCCTCCAGAACTTCCTGTTCCGGATCTGCCGCGCCCGGCCGGACTGGACGCCGGGCCACTTCATCGAGCGCACCGTAGGCGAGGTGGCCGAGCGGGTCGGCGGCGGCCACGCCATCTGCGGACTGTCGGGCGGGGTGGACTCGGCGGTGGCGGCGGCTCTGGTGCAGCGCGCGATCGGCCGGCGCCTGACCTGCATCTTCGTGGATCACGGGCTGCTGCGGGGCGGCGAGCGGGAGCAGGTCGAGCGCACCTTTCGCGACCAGCTCGACACGGACCTGCGGGTGGTGGACGCGTCGCAGCGCTTCCTCGCGCAGCTGGCGGGCGTCGAAGACCCGGAAGAGAAGCGCAAGCGCATCGGCTACACGTTCATTGACGTGTTCGAGGACGCCGCGCGGGACGTGGGCCCCGACGTGGGATTCCTGGTCCAGGGGACGCTCTACCCCGACGTCATCGAGTCCGTGTCGCCACGGGGCGGCCCGTCCGCGACCATCAAGTCGCACCACAACGTCGGCGGGCTCCGGCCGAACCTTCCCTTCGCGCTCATCGAGCCGCTGCGGGAGCTGTTCAAGGACGAAGTGCGGCAGGTCGGGCGCGAGCTCGGGCTGCCGGAAGCCATCGTGCGGCGGCACCCTTTCCCGGGTCCGGGGCTCGCCGTGCGCATCCTGGGGCCGGTGGATGCGGCCCGGGTGACGACCCTGCAGCAGGCGGATGCCATCTACCTCGAGGAGATCCGGGCGGCGGGGCTCTACGACGAGATCTGGCAGGCGTTCGCCGTGCTGCTCCCCGTGCGGTCGGTCGGGGTGATGGGCGACTTCCGGACCTACGGCAACGTGGTGGCGCTGCGGGCCGTCACGAGCCTGGATGGGATGACGGCCGACTGGTTCCCGTTCCCCCCCGAGGTCCTGGCGCGAGTCGCGACGCGCATCATCAACGAAGTGAAGGACGTGAATCGGGTGGTGTACGACGTCAGCAGCAAGCCGCCCGCGACGATCGAGTGGGAGTAGCAAGGAACGGATGCAGAACCGGCCTCGGGCGGCTTCGGAGCCGCCACGGGGCCGGTGCGATCTCTGCGGCCTGACCACCGGGAGCCACTGGCAGCGGGCGTCCGGCGACGGCTCCGACGTCTACAACCCTTTCTCTTCGACCAGCTTGAGGAATTCGGCCGGCGACTGCATGGACGCCAAGCGCCGCGGCACGTCCTCCTCCTTCGCGAACTGCGCGATCTTCCCCAGCACCGGCAGGTACTGGTTGGAGACCTCCAGCGGCGGCGCCACGATCAGGAAGAAGAACTGGGCCGGCTTCTCGTCGATGGACTTGTATTCCACGCCCTCGAGGCGGCGGCCGTAGGCGACGCGCAACGTGTTCACCACGAGCGAGCGGCAGTGCGGGATGGCGATGCCGCGGCCGATGCCCGTGGAGCCGAGGTTCTCCCGGCGCTTGAGCATCTTGTAGAGCATCGCGTCGGACTTCTCGTCGAGATGAAGGAGCCGGATCAGCTCCTTCAGGACGTCGTCCTTGCCCTTGGCCGCCAGGGCGAGGTTGATGGCGTCCTCGCGCAGAAACTCTCGTAGCAGCATGACGTAACCTATCGAGGCCACCCGGGGGCGGTCAAACCGGCCGTCCGGGAGGGCGGCGCACGGGCGCGCCCCGCCCGCGCGAGCCGCCCGTTGCCCGGGCTCCGGGGCCCGCGTAGCTTGCGCCCGATGCGATTCCCGTTCCCCGTGGCGGCCGACGTGCCGCTGTTCCTCGCCCCCATGGCCGGGGTGTCCGAAGCCCCGTTCCGGCTGCTGTGCCGCCGCTTCGGAGCGGACGTGGTCGTGTCCGAGTTCCTGTCGTCCGAGGGGCTGCGGCGGGGGAGCGAGCGCACGCTGCGGATGGCGTCGTTCGGCTCTGAGGAGCGGCCGATCGGGATCCAGATCTTCGGCGCCGAGCCGGAGGCGATGGCGGACGCCGCGGCGCTCGTGACCGAGGCGTTTGCGCCGGAGTACGTGGACATCAATTTCGGCTGTCCGGTCAAGAAGGTGGTGAAGCGGAACGGGGGCTCGGGGTGCCTGAAGGACCTCGACCTGGTGGAGCGCATCATCCGGGCGGTGGTCGCGGCCACGCGGCTGCCGGTGACGGTCAAGATCCGCTCCGGCTGGGACGACGCGCACCGCGACCCCGTCGCGATCGCCCGGCGGTGCGAGGATGCCGGGGCGCGCATGCTGACGCTGCACGCCCGCACGCGCACGGAGATGTTTTCGGGCTCGGCGCGCTGGGAGGAGATCGCCGCGGTCGTGAGGGCCCTGCGCATCCCCGTCGTGGGCAACGGCGACGTGACCACGGCGGCCGACGTGGTGCGCATGCGCGCCGAGACGGGGTGCGCAGGGGTGATGATCGCGCGCGGCTCGTTCGGCAACCCCTGGCTGTTCCGGGATGCGCGGGCGCTGCTGGAGGGCCGGGCGGTGCTCGCGCCGCCGATCCCGGAGGAGCGGTTCCGGACCGCACTCGAGCACGCGCGGCTCACCCTGGCGACGGACGGCGATTCGCCCAAGACCGTCATGGAGTTCCGCAAGCATCTCGGCTGGTACGTCCGCGGCCTGCCGGGGGCGGCGTCGCTGCGGGAGCGCCTGCACCGGGTGGGGTCGCTGACCGAGGTGGAGCAGATCTTCTCGGAGTACCTTCTCACGGGCGAGGTGCCCGTCCCGGCGTGACGGGCGCGGCGCTCGGCCTCCTCGGGCTCGTGGTCGGGGCCGCGGCCGGATGGCTGGCGGCACGGCGCCGCCACCCCCCCGTCGCCGACGGCCCGGCCGCGGCCCGCGTCTCGGGGCCGTACCGGGTGCGCGCGGCGGACGCCGCGGCGGAGCTGCCGCCGGGCGCCAAGCTGGACACGATCGCGCGCTATCTGGCGGATCGGGCGGCCGAGCAGGTGTCGCTGCCCTGCATGGTGGTGCTGCGGGAGGTGGACGGCGGCCCCATCACCGTCGGGGCCGTCTCCGCCGGCTACGACTCGCGGCTCGTCGGCTCCACGGTGGAGCCCGATTCCTGGGCCGGCCGGGCCGTCACCGAGGGTGTGCCGGTGGTCGCGCCCGAGGACCAGCCGGTGGTGCCGGTGGACCCGCGCGACCGGCGTCGCCCCGTGCGCGGGGGGGCCGCGGTGCCCATCATCTCCAACTCGCGCACGGAGGGGGCGCTGCTCGCGCTCGGCGAGACCGGTGTGCCGCCGAGTGACCTGGTCGGCGGGCTGGAAGCGATCGCCCGGCGGTTCGCGCCCGTGCTCGGCCCCGCCCAGGCCGTGCAGGTGGCGGAGCGCCGGGCCAACACCGACGAGCTGACCCAGCTGGCCAATCGGCGCGCGCTGCGGCGCGCGATGGAAGGCCAGGAGGCCCGCCGGTCCGCGCTGGTGATGATCGACCTCGACTTCTTCAAGCGCATCAACGACACGCTCGGCCACCTGGCCGGGGACGCCGCCTTGAAGCACTTCGCCCAGTTGTTGCGCAAGGCGCTGCGCGCGGGCGACGTCGCGGCGCGGATCGGCGGCGAAGAGTTTGCGGTGTGGCTGCCCGGGGCCGATCTCGCCCTCGGCGTCGAGGTCGCCGAGCGGCTGCGCGTCCTCCTCACGCAGAGTCCCTTCCGCTTCGAGGGAGGGGAACACCCGTTCACGATCTCCTGCGGGGTGTCGGCGTGCCCCGCTCCGATCGCCAGCCCCGACAACCTGTTCCCGACGGCCGACAGTGCGCTCTACCGCGCGAAGAGGGAAGGCCGCGACCGCGTCGTGGCGAGCCCGGGCGCGAACGGCTAGCTTTCAGGTGTTGCCAGGGGGCGACAGGATTCGACGGGTGTCGTGGGGCGGTGGCAGCGTGCCGAGGTTCCTGGATCCTCGTTAATCCTCTGGGAAACGTTCAAATGCCAACGCGAACCTTGCGATGGCCGCGTAAGGCTTAACCGCCTTATGCACCTGCCCGAGAGGGAGCCCGCCTGAGGCGACGCTCGGGTATCGAAAAGTCAGGCTGGTCGTGCGTGGCGTCCCGGCGCGCGCGGCGAGATGTCACCGGGGCGGGGTCGCAGGCAGGCTGCTCGTGAGCCGGCCCGTGGTCGCAGCCTGAATCGCGAGCTACGCACGTAGAAGCTGCTGCGGATCGCTGCTCGGACGGGGGTTCGATTCCCCCCGCCTCCACTTCCGGCTCCATCTCTTCTCATCCAACGGCGTCCACCCGGGCGCCGTATTGCGCATGGCGTCGCGTTTCGACGGCGGACGCTACGCCCTCGGGAAGCGACGCGCCGACGCGCCCAAGCCCGGTGACGGCGACCTCATTCCGGCACGGGGGCCGCCACGACCGTGCTTGACGTGCCCGGGTGTCTGCCGGTACACTGCCGCGCCCCGTCCCGATTCCCGGCACGGGGAATGTTGCGGCCATCGGCGGAGGCCTGTCGTGCGAGTCCTGTCCGTCTTCAACCAGATCTCCGTAGACGGCTACATCGCCGACGCCGGGGGCGACATGAGATGGGCCCACCGAACGCCGGACGGTGGCGAGTGGGCCGCCTGGGTCCGGGGCAACGCCAGGGGCGGGGGCGAGCTGCTCTTCGGTCGGAAGACCTACGACCTGATGGCCGGCTACTGGCCCACTCCGGCCGCGGCGCAGCATGACCCCGTGGTGGCGGAGCGGATGAACGCCCTGCCCAAGGTGGTGTTCTCGCGGACGCTCCGGAGCGCCGCATGGCAGAACACGAAGGTCGTCTCGGGAGAGCTTGCCGGGGCGGTGCGCGCCATGAAACGCGAGACCGGTCCCGGCATGGTGATCATGGGCAGCGGCAGCATCGTCGCACAGCTGGCACCGGAAGGCCTGATCGACGCCTACCAGATCGTCGTGATTCCGGTCGCCCTCGGCGCCGGCAGGACGATGTTCGAAGGGCTCCCGCGGCACCTGGATCTCCGGCTGGCGTCGAGCCGGGCCTTCGCCAACGGAAACGTCGTGCTCACGTACGAGCCGGCGTAGACCCTTTCGCTTTCGCCGGTCCGGCGTAGCTTCGGTGGCGTCCCTCTTCCCGGAGCGCGCATGGCAGCGCCGGCCCCCGAAGCTCCCGCGACGCCGACCTCGACGCCCGTCCTGACGGACCTGGCGCGGCTCGTCCGGTCGCCGTTCACTCCGCGCCGCGTGTACGAGGAGCAGAGCGAACACCCGACGTACTGGATCCCGTGGCTGATCGTCAGCGTGGTGTTCGCCGTGCTGCAGCTGCTGCAGCGGCCGTTCCAGGGCCGCGTGCGCGAGATCATCCTCGAGCACCTGCAGCGGCCGGTGCCGGCGCCGGCGTCGCTCGGAGCCGCCGCGGGCATCGGTCTGGTGTCCTCCGCGTTCATGGTCCTGCTGTTCTCCGCGATCGCCGCCGGGATCTTCTACGTGCTGGTCGTGTCCTTCGGCGGCGAGACGACCTTCAAGAAAATGATGACGGTCGCCATCTTTGCGTGGCCGATCGTGCTTCTGCAGCAGCTGCTGGTATGGCTGGCGCTCTCGATCCGGGGCGTGGATGCGATCAGCTCGATCTGGGACGTGCAGGTCTCGTTCGGCGTGGACCTGCTGCTGCCGTCCGGCGCGAGCCTCAGCCCGTTCCTGCGGCTGTTCCTGGCGGGGATCGGGCCGCTGGCGCTATGGCAGGCGTTCATCACGGCGACCGGGATCATGGTGCTGGGTAAGACGAAGCCGGGGGCGGCCTGGCTCATCGCGGTGGTGCAGATCCTGGTGATTCTGTCGCTGCTTGCGGCGCTGGGCGCCTTCGGAATCAGGGCCGCCGGAGGCTGAGCCCCGGCGGCACCAGGGTCAGAGCGGCGCGCGCCGCAGGAGGGCGCGCCGCCACGGGCGGGGCCCCTGGCCGCGGCGGGCCCACGCGACTGCTCGCCGGCCGCGCCCGACCCAGCGACTCCCGGCCCAACGCCGGGCCGCCCAGCGGCCCTCGATCATCCGGCCGCGCACGGCAGGCCCCCGGCGGGCCCAACGGCGCACCCCCCACGCCCGCGCGGCCGGCAGCGGGCCCCGCCAGACGCCCACCACGCCCACCGGCGGACGCCACGCCCACCGGTACCAGCGCGCCGGCGCCCGGAACCCGGCCTCGGCGCGCTCCAGCCAGACCGCCTCGTAGCGCAGCGCGCGGCCGCGATGATGCCAGGTCTGCGCGGCGAGCGGCGTCGCACAGGCCAGCAGGCCGACGGCGGCGATCGCCGATCCGATCTTCGAAGTGATGCCGGTCACGCCAGCCCCCCTCCCGTGGTGCCTGCCGCTGCTCACACATGGGACGGGAGCCGCGGGGCGGCGTTAAGACGTCGGGGGGAAAGGACGAAGGGCCGGGACACCCTGCGGCGCCCGGCCCTTCGTGCGACGGCGGTTTGCCCGGAGGGCGGGCGCGCCCCGCCGGGTCAGACCGTCGCGCCCGTCCGGTCCTCCGCGCCCTTCTCCTGCAGCGCGGCCTGGGCCGCCGCCAGCCGCGCGATCGGCACGCGGAAGGGCGAGCAGGACACGTAGTTCATCCCCACGCGGTGGCAGAACATCACGCTGGACGGCTCGCCGCCGTGCTCGCCGCAGATACCGA
>Ga0335078_10015460_pt1 | contig 11333 bp, 11 predicted proteins | sample Lox_Sample_32_FD_206711 | JGI IMG/M metagenome (GOLD analysis project Ga0335078, IMG submission 206711) | Soil microbial communities from Loxahatchee National Wildlife Refuge, Florida, United States - Lox_Sample_3.2 | ecosystem: Environmental > Terrestrial > Soil > Wetlands | place: USA...
TGCTTCGACGGTTTCGGCAACCGGCACTCCGAACGCCGTGGTTACGGTGCAGGTGGGTTCGCAGGTTTCCGGCAACATTCTGGCGTTGTACGCCGATTTCAATACGCCGGTGAAGAAAGGCCAGGTGGTGGCGCGCATCGATCCGCAGATTTACCAGGCCAAGGTCGATCAGGCCAAAGCCACTCTGAGCGCGGAGCAGGCGGCGGTGATTAATGCGCAGGCAACGATTGAAAAGAGCAAAGCCGATTTGGCGAACGCCCAGGCCGGAGTGGCCAATGCCAAAGCCAACGCGGTGCGGTGCCAATCGGCGGTCAATGACGCCAAGTCGAAGAACGGCCGCGCCGTCCAGATGGTGAAGGATGGGATTGAGTCTCAGCAAGACGGCGAGACCGCGCAGGCTACTTACGACCAGGCGGCCGCGAACCTGGATGCGGCGAATGCGCAGGTGCAGGCCGCGCAGGAGATGGTCAACTCGGGGCAAGCGGAAGTGCGGGTGGCGCAGACCGGGCTGGCCTCGGCGCAGGCGCAGGTGAAGCAGGCGCAGGCGTCGCTCGACCAGGCCCAGGCGGACCTGAACAACACGTACATCCTCGCGCCGGTGGATGGAGTGGTGGTTTCGCGGAACATCGACGTCGGCCAGACGGTAGCGGCGAGCTTGCAGGCTCCGACGTTGTTCTCAATCGCGCAGGACCTGACGAAGATGCAGGTGGACACGAACGTTTCGGAAGCGGATGTGGGGCGGGTACGGGTTGGCATGCCGGCGACGTTTACGGTGGATGCGTATCCCGGCCAAGTGTTTCGCGGCAGCGTCACTTCCATCCGGAAGGCGGCGATCAATGTGCAGAACGTGATCACGTATGACGTAGTGATTGCTTTTTCGAACCCGGATCAGAAGTTATTTCCGGGAATGACCGCGAATGTGAAGATTCTGATCGAAGAACATCACGACGCGCTGAAGATTCCATCGGCCGCGCTGCGGTTCCATCCGGAAAACGCGCGGCAGAACACGAAACCGAATGCCAATCCGGCGGCGGGTGTGGCTTGGGTTCTCGACCAGAACAACCAGCCGAAGGCGGTGCCGGTGACGCTCGGCATCACGGACGGCGCGAACACGGAAATCAGCAGCGGAGGGTTGAAAGAAGGGGATCGGGTGATTCTGGCTTCGCTGGCGAAGAGCGAGGCGCACGCCGTTTCGTCGCCCATGGGAGGCCGCGGACCGCGGTTCTGATTATGCCGGCGCTGATTGATATTCAAAATCTGGTCAAGCATTACAGGGTGGGGGCGCTTTCGGTGCACGCGCTGAAGGGCGTCTCACTCGAGATCGGGCGCGGCGCGTTCGCGGCGATCATGGGGCCGTCGGGTTCAGGCAAATCGACGTTGATGAATATTCTCGGCTGCCTGGATAAGCCGACTTCGGGCACGTATCTGCTGGACGGGGTGAGCGTGGGGGCGCTGGACGGCGATCAGCTTGCGGAAATCCGCGGCCAGAAGATCGGGTTCGTGTTCCAACAGTTCAACCTGCTGGCGCGCACGAGCGCGGTGGAGAACGTGGAACTGCCGCTGTTGTACACAGAGACTCCGGCGGCGGAGCGGCGGCGGCGCGCGATGGCGGCGCTTGAATCGGTCGGACTGGCGGATCGCGCCGATCACCACCCGAGCCAGCTTTCGGGCGGACAGCAGCAGCGCGTGGCGATCGCGCGGGCGTTGGTAAATCAGCCCCGGATCATTCTGGCGGACGAACCAACCGGGGCGCTGGACACGCGGACGAGCATCGAGATCATGGCGATTTTCCAGCGGCTGAATCGCGAAGCGGGGATCACGATGATTGTCGTCACGCACGAGCCGGACATCGCGTCGTATGCCGGCCGCAACATTCATTTCCGCGACGGGAGGCTGCAGAAAGACGTGTGGATTGAGCGGCCGCGCGAGGCCGCCGCGGAGTTATTGCATCTGCCGGTCGAAATTGAGGAAGAACAGGAGGTAGAGGCATGAAGCTGCTGGCGGCGTTTCGGATCGCGCTGCGGGCGCTGCGCGTGAACCGGCTGCGGTCGGCGCTGACGATGCTCGGGATCGTGATCGGGGTGGCGGCGGTGATCGCGATGGTGGCGGTGGGCGCGGGGGCGACGGAACGGATCGAGGAGCAGATCGAGGCGATTGGCAGCAACCTGATCCTGGTGATTCCCGGCAGCATCACTTCGAACGGCGTGCGTCTGGGGACGGGCGCGACCGTAACGCTGACGGACGACGACGCCAAAGCGATGGCGGCCGAATGCCCGGCGGTTTCGGCGGTGGCGCCGGCGGTGCGGGGCGGCGCCCAAGTCACGTTCGGCAACAGCAACTGGGCGACGCAGATTGTCGGCACCACGCCCGACTATCTGGCGATTCGCGATCAAGGGATGCAGTCGGGCAACGCCTTCACCGCCGATGATGTGAACTCGGGGGCCAAGGTAGCACTGCTGGGGCAGACGGTGGCGCAGAATCTGTTCGGCGGGGCGGATCCGGTCGGCCAGAGCATTCGCATCAAGAACGTGCCGTTCACGGTCGATGGCGTGCTCAGCGCGAAAGGCCAGTCGCCGACCGGTCAGGACCAGGACGATATCATCCTGATTCCGATTTCGACCGCGAAGCGAGACGTGGTGGGGGCGAGCCAGGCCAACGCCGGATCGATCGGCACGATCATGGTTCAGGCGATCAACGCGAGTTCCATCGACGAAGCGCAGAACGAGATGACGGCGCTTCTTCGGCAGCGGCACCGGATTCAACCCGGGCAGGACGATGATTTCTCGATCCGCAATCTCTCGGAAGTTTTTGCGGCGCAGGAAAGCTCGGCGCACGTCATGTCGATCCTGCTGGGCGCCATCGCGTCGGTTTCGCTGATCGTGGGCGGCATCGGCATCATGAACATCATGCTGGTCTCGGTAACAGAACGGACGCGCGAAATCGGACTGCGGCTGGCGATCGGCGCCAAGGCGAAGGATATTCTTTCGCAGTTCCTGGTGGAAGCGGTGACGCTTTCGATTCTCGGCGGGGTGACGGGGATTCTGTTCGGCGTGGGGGCGTCGGCGTTGATCTCGCATTTCGCGGGATGGAACACACTGGTCAGCCCGACGGCGATTGTGCTGGCGTTCGTGTTTTCGGGGCTGGTGGGTGTGTTTTTCGGGTATTATCCGGCACGGAAGGCGGCGTTGTTGGATCCGATTGAAGCGCTGCGGTACGAGTGAGGGGGCGGGTTGTCAACCCGCCGCAGGCTGCCAGCCCGCCCTACCGCCGAAGGCGTTCGATATACTCGCGGGTAATTATGAAAATACCCGCTTACCCGAGCCGGCGGAACTTTCTGGGCAGCCTCGCCATGGTCTGCGCGGCTCTGCGGCTTCATGCGCAGAAGCGAGCGGCGGCCGACCCGAAGCGCGATCAATCTCTGGCGGAGGCGGCCCACGGTTTCCTCGAATCGCTGCGGCCGGAACTGCGCGGCAAATACGAATTCGCGTTCGATGATGCTTATCGCAAGGACTGGAGCAACCTGCCTCACTACATCCATCCGCGGAAGGGGCTCAAGATGGGCGATCTCAATCCGCAGGAGCGCGCGGCGGCACACCGGCTCATTCAACAGATGATGTCGAGCCAGGGATATTACAAGGCCGAAGTGATTATGGGGATCGTGGATGAGTTTCTGGGGTCGGCCTCGGAGAAGGCGCATGACGAGTACGGCTCCGAGTTTTATTTTCTGGATGTGTTCGGCAAGCCGGGCGGCGCGGATCCATGGGGCGTGAAGCTGGACGGCCACCATCTGGCGCTGAATGTGGCGGTGATTGATCACCAGATCTCGATGACGCCGCTGCATCTCGGGGCGGACCCGGCGGTGATTCCTTCGGGGCGGCACGCGGGGTGGGCGGTGCTGGCCGGCGAGACCGCGAAAGGGTTTGCGCTGCGCAACGCGTTGCGGCCGGAGCAGGCGAAGCAATCGGTGCTTTCGGAGCACGTGCCGGGCGATCTCTTCACGCTGCCGGGGCGGGACCGCGAGTTGCAGACGCCGGCGGGACTTTCGGGTTTGCAGGGACAGGCGCGCGACTTGCTCGAAGCGCTGATCGACGAGTATCTGGGGAACCTGCGGCCGGATGTGGCGCGGAATTATCGCGCGGCGATGCAGGCCGCGGGTTTCGACAAGATCCATTTTGCGTGGATGGGGCCTTCGGAGCCGGGAAAGGCGGTGTACTACCGCGTGCACGGGCCGACGGTGCTGATCGAGTACGACAATGTATTTCCGCCGAACACTCGCGGGCCGAATGATCCAAACCACATCCACACCGTGCTTCGAGCGCCGGGGAATGACTTTGGAGAGGATTGGCTGCGGCGGCACCATCTGGAGCACCATCCGGCATAGGCGGAATGAAGGGATTTTAACCTGGTGATTCCGTTGCAGTAGTGAACCCGAAGCCGACGCAAATTCGTCTATTCTATAAGCAAGGGGTCGGACGGAGGGTGTGAACTAATCGCCACGCTGAAGCCGGCGGTCACACCAACCGATAGGAAAATGAGGAACTTATGAATCGCTGTGTGGCATTATTCTGCATCTTATTCGCTCTGCTTTCCGCAAACCTTGCGGCTGCCAAGACGAGCGCTGCGACGGTCCGGGTGAAATATGAAGGCGGCACGCTGCCGCTCGGGCAAGGCACGACGCACGTCACGTTTGCGGAAAACAAAGTGGTATTTATCCAGGGAGAACGGAAACTGGCGATTCCCCTGCAAAACATAACTACGATTGCGTGCAACACCGACGTGCGGCGGCGGTTTGGGGCGAGTGTTCTGGGGATCGTACCGGTCTTGCATCTGGATACGGCGGAGACGTATTACGTGGGGCTGACGTGGACGGGCAACACTCCAGCGGGAACGCGGATGGAAGGGGTATTTCGGTTGAGCGCCGGCGAGTATGGCGATTTTCTGATGACGCTCGAACGGCTGACGGGGAAATCGGCGATCGATACGCACCGGGTACCGGCGGTGGTGCGGTACGGACTTTGATGGCTACTTCACGACGGGCGGCGCGAAGAAAGACAACGGCTCCAGCGACGTAATCCGCCACTTCTTTTTCTGTTTGATCAAACGGCAGCGGACGATTTCGCGGCGGCGGGTGACGCCGGCGGTGTCCTGCTTCTCGACGATTTGCAAGAACCAGTCGAGTTGGACCATGCGGGCCAGGTTGTCGCCATCCTCGTTCAGCAATTCGATGGAACTGTGAATGTCGTACGCCTGGAGGAGATCGAAGATATTAGTACGCAGGTCTTCGAGGCCGGGCATGCCGTGATTGAAGGCGTTCATAAATTCGTCGGGCTTGTTGTCGCTGAGGGCGGACGCCATCACGGAGAAGAGATCCCACACGTCGCCGGCATCGTCGGCGCGGAGGACGGAGGAGGCGGCGGCGAGGATGAGGGCGCGTCGCGTCATCTCAGGTGCGGTAACTGGCGTTGATGCGGATGTAGCCGTCAGTTAGGTCGCAGGTCCAGAACCGGGCGGTGCCTTTGCCCTTGCCGCGGATGGCGAGACGAATTTCGCAGTCGGCGGCATCCAATTTCTTTTTCAGGTCTTTTTCCGAGAAGGGCGCGGCGAGGCCGGCGCGGCAGACGGGGACGCCCTGCATAAACACATCGGTTTTGGCCGGATCAAAGACCACGCCGGCATTGCCGGCGGCGGAGAGAATGCGGCCCCAGTTGGGATCGGAGCCGGCGATGGCGGTTTTTACGAGGGGCGAGTTGGCGATGGCGCGCGCGAGGCGCGCGGCGGCGTTGTTGCTGGAGGCGCCGGAGACTTCGATGGTGACGAATTTCTTGGCGCCTTCGCCGTCGCGCGCAATCTGCTGGGCGAGCGACTCCATGACGCGGGTGATGGCTTCTTCGACCTTGGGGAACTCTTTGGGATCGGGCCGCACGCCGGAGGCGCCATTGGCGAGCAGGACCAAGGTATCGTTGGTGGACGTGTCGCCATCTACCGAGAGCCGGTTGTAGCTGCGGTCGACCGAGCGGCGCAGTATGGTGCGGAGCGTCGCGGCGGGAATGGCGGCGTCGGTGAGGACGAAGCCGAGGGTGGTGGCCATTTGCGGATGAATCATGCCGGAGCCTTTGGTGACGCCGGCGACCCGCACGGCGCCGCGCCGCAAGCGGGCTTCGGCGAAGGCAGTCTTGGGGACGAGGTCGGTGGTCATCATGGCGGAGGCGACGTCGTCGAAGCGCGTCGGCGTGAGGCCGGTGACCAAGCGCGGCAGGGCGTTGATGATTTTTGCGGGATCGAGTTCGACGCCGATGACGCCGGTAGAGGCGGGCAACACCTGGACAGCGGGCATCATCAGGATTTTCGCGAGGGCTTTGCTAGTGGCGAGCGCGACGGTATCGCCGGTGCGGGTGGCGCAATTGGCGTTGCCGGCGTTGATGAGGATGGCGCCTACCGCACCGCCCGAGAGCTTCAAATGGCGGCGACAAAGCTTGACTGGCGCGGCCTGGACGCGGTTCTGGGTGAACACGGCCGCGGCCGCAGCGGGAAGGCCGCTGACGATCAAAGCGAGATCCTCTTTTTCCACCTGACGGATGCCGGCGTAGGTGGAGGCGAAAGCGTATCCGTGCGGCAGCTTCAACTGGATGTGTCTCCTAATCTGTCATTGTCCGTCAGGCGCTGGCCGTTGACGAAATCGGCGGCGGACATTCGCTTGCGCCCTTCCATCTGCACTTCGACCAGTTCGAGGGAGCCCGCGCCGCAACCGACGAGGGGCGGCTTGAGGGTGGCGAACCGGCCGGGGGCGGCGCTGGTTTGGGCGTGGGGGTGCGAGCGCCAGATGTGCAGGGCCTGGCCGCGGAAGGTGGTCGATGCGCCCGGCCAGGGCTGCAGGCCGCGGACGCGATTATGGATCGCCTGGGCGGGCTGGGACCAATCGATTTGACCATCTTCTTTCTTCAGCAACGGCGCGCGCGTGGCTTCAGCGGAATTTTGCGGTTGGGGCGTGATGGATCGGCGGGAGAGGCCATCGAGCGTTTGAACGAGGAGGTTGGCGCCCATGACGGCGAGGCGCTGACTCAGTTCGACGGCGGTTTCGTCGGGCCCGATTTCGGTTTCGGCTTTGAGCAGCATGTCGCCGGTGTCGAGACCGGCATCGATGCGCATGGTGGTGACGCCGGTGCGGGATTCGCCGTTGAGGATGGCCCACTGGATGGGGCCGGCGCCGCGGTATTTCGGCAGCAGCGAGGCGTGGACATTGATGATGCCGAGCGGGGCGAGATCGATGACGGTTTGCGGGATGATCTGTCCGTAGCCGACCACCACCATGGCCTCGGGCGCGAGCGCGCGCAAGTGTTCGATGGCCTCGGGGCGGCGGACGCGCTCGGGCTGATAGACGGGGAGGCCGAGACGCAGGGCGGCTTCTTTTACCGGCGGCGCGGCGGGGTGCTGGCCGCGTCCGCGCGGGCGGTCGGGCTGGGTGACGACGAGCAGGACCTCATGGCCGGCTTGGACGGCGCGCTCGAGGGTGGCGACTGCGAAAAGCGGCGTGCCCAAGAAGATCAGGCGCATATGTCAACGTGGGGCGGGTTGAGAACCCGCCGCAGGCTGAGAGCCTGCCCCACTACTCCCATTCTCCGGCGCGCTGCAGCTTTTTGATTTTGCGCTTCATCAGGTCGCGCTTCAAGGCGCTGATGTGGGTGATGTACAGGCGGCCGTAGAGATGATCGATTTCGTGCTGAAAGGCGCGGGCGAGCAGGTCTTCGCCGGTTTTTTCGAACTCCTGGCCTTTGGCGTCGCGCGCATGGATGGTGACGCGCTTGCCGCGGCGGACCTGTTCGCGGAACGTGGGAATGCTCAGGCAGCCTTCTTCGCCCACTTGTTTGCCTTCGATCTTGACGACTTTGGGATTGATGAGGATCAGCTTGTCATCCGGGTTTTCGCCGTTGGATACATCGATGACGGCGATCTTGCGCCCAAAGCCGATTTGTGGAGCGGCGAGCCCGACGCCTTTGGCGGCGTACATGGACTCGAACATATCTTCAATGAACTTGTGCAATTCGGGCGTATCGAACTCGAGGACGTCGTCGGCCTCGCGCTCCAGCACCGGATTCCCGAATTTGACGATCGGATAAACCATATCTCAGAAATTTTTCACCTGGGCCAGGTAGCCCTCGTAATTGCGGCGGGTTTCGTCGAGCGAATCACCGCCGAACTTTTCGAGAAACGCCTGGGCGAGCACGAAGGCGACCATGGCTTCGCCGATGACGCCGGCAGCGGGAACGACGGCGACGTCGCTGCGTTCGTAAGCGGCCAGAGCGGGCTCACGCGTTTCCAAGTCGACCGATTCGAGCGGGCGGCGCAGCGTGGAAATCGGCTTTAGCAAGCCGCGCACGACGATGTCCTGGCCGTTGGTCATGCCGCCTTCCAGACCACCGGCGCGATTGGCGCCGCGCGTGAAATGATGGGCTTCGCGGTCGTAGTGGATGGTGTCTTGCACTTTCGAACCGAAGCTGGCGGAACCTTCGGCGGCGAAACCGACTTCCACGCCCTTCACGGCCTGCATGGAAACGATGGCTTGCGCGAGGCGGCCGTCGAGGCGTGAATCCCAAGTGATGTGGGAGCCGAGGCCGACCGGAACTCCGTGCGCCACGACCTCGAAGATGCCGCCGACGGTATCGCCGGTGCGATAGGCTTCATCGACGACTGTTTTCATGCGGGCTTCGGTTTGGGAATCGACGCAGCCGAGCAGAACCTCGTTTTCTTGGCTGAGGGCGACGATTTCCTCCCAGGTGGCGGCGCGCTCCAAGTGGACGCTGCCGACGGCGACGACGTGGCTGAAGACCTGAATGCCGAACTGGGATAGAAGGGCTTTGGCGAGGGCGCCGACCGCGACACGCGCGGTGGTTTCGCGGGCGCTGGCGCGTTCGAGAATGTAGCGGGCGTCGTGGAAGTTATACTTGATGGCGCCGGCGAGGTCGGCGTGGCCGGGACGGGGCCGGGTGACGGGCTTGCGCTTGTCGTCGTCGCCGCCTTCGACGGGAAGGACTTCGGTCCAGTTCTGCCAGTCTTTGTTGCGGATGAGGATGGCGACGGGCGCGCCGATGGTGTGGGAATGCCGGACACCGGCGACGATTTCGGCGCGATCGGTTTCGATTTTCATTCGCCCGCCGCGGCCATAGCCCTGCTGGCGGCGCCACAACTCGCGGTTGACGGCGTCGGACGAAATGGGTATGCCTGCCGGGAGGCCGGTCAGGGTCGCGACGAGACATTCGCCGTGCGACTCGCCGGCGGTTTCAAAACGCAACATGGACGAGAATGTTTATCGTAACAGAACTCGAACATTTCCCTGCGCGTGTACGTATGTTACAGAGGAATCAGGAAAGCCGATGGTCAAATTCCTGTTGTGGTGCATTTTGCTGATCCTGTGCTGGCCGCTGGCGCTGGTGGCGCTGGTGCTGTACCCGCTGATCTGGCTTTTGTTGCTGCCGTTCCGGGTGGTCGGAATCGCGGTGGGCGGGGTGCTGGTGCTGGTTTGGGCGCTGGTGACGTTGCCCGCTCGCGTACTGCGCGCGATTTGAGCCAACGATACACTGGGAGCTATGGCACTCGATGCGCTCGCCGGGAAACCCGCGCCCAGTTCTCTATTGGTCCATGTGCCGCGCCTGATCACGGCGTACTACACGGAAAAGCCGGATGCGGGGGTTGGCTCGCAGAGGGTCAGCTTCGGCACGTCGGGACATAGGGGCTCGGCGTTTCACTGCTCGTTCAATGAGAACCACATTCTCGCGATCACCCAGGCCATCTGCGATTACCGGAACGAACAGGGCATCGACGGCCCGCTTTTCCTGGTGAAGGATACGCATGCGCTGTCGGAGCCGGCGTTTGCGAGCGCGCTCGAAGTGCTGGCGGCGAACGAGATCGAGGTGCGGGTAGATCAGGATCTGGGATACACGCCGACGCCGGTGTTGTCGCACGCCATTCTGACGTACAACCGGGGGCGGGCGCAGGGGCTGGCGGACGGGATTGTGATCACGCCCTCGCACAATCCGCCGGAAGACGGGGGGTTCAAATACAATCCGCCGAACGGCGGGCCGGCCGATACGCACGTCACGAAGTGGATTCAAGACCGCGCCAACGCGCTGATGGGCGGCGCCGATCTCGATGTGCGCCGCGAGCCGATTGGCCGTGCGCTCGCGGGCGCGAAGCGTTACGACTACATCACGGCATATGTGAACGATCTGGCGTCGGTGCTGGACATGGATGCGATCCGGGGGGCGAAGTTGTCGCTCGGGGCGGATCCGCTGGGCGGCGCCGGCATCAAGTACTGGGGACGGATCGCGGAACAATACGGGCTGAACATTGCGGTGGCGCACGACGAGGCCGATCCGACGTTCCGGTTCATGACGGTCGACTGGGACGGCAAAATCCGGATGGATTGCTCCTCGCCCTACGCGATGGCGGGGTTGATCGCGCTGAAGGACAAATACGACGTGGCGTTCGCGTGCGACACCGATCATGACCGGCACGGCATTGTGACGCGCAGCGCGGGGCTGCTCAATCCGAATCATTACCTGGCGGCGGCGATCGCGTATCTGTACCGCAACCGGCCGGGCTGGCGGAACGATGCCGGGGTGGGCAAGACGATGGTTTCAAGCAGCATCATCGACCGGGTGGTGGTGGACCTGGGGCGGAAACTGGTGGAAGTGCCGGTGGGATTCAAGTGGTTTGTGGATGGGCTGATTGACGGCGGGCTCGGTTTTGGCGGCGAAGAGAGCGCGGGGGCATCGTTCCTGCGGCGCGATGGCTCGGTGTGGACCACCGATAAGGACGGAATGATTCTGGCGCTGCTTGCGGCCGAGATGCTGGCGCGGACGGGGAAAGACCCCGGCGAGTTGTACCGGGATTTGACGGAGAAATTCGGCGCGCCGGTGTACGAGCGGATCGACGCGCCGGCGACGACGGAGCAGAAGGCGATTTTGCAGAGCCTTTCGCCGGAGCGGGTGAAGACGAAAGAACTGGCGGGCGACGCGATTGAGCAGATGCAGACGAAGGCGCCGGGCAACGGCGCGCCGCTGGGCGGGCTGAAAGTGAGGACGGCGCGCGGCTGGTTCGCGGCGCGGCCTTCGGGGACCGAGGACGTGTACAAGATTTACGCCGAGAGCTTCGCCGGGGAAGAGCATCTGCGCAGCATTCAGAAAGAGGCACAGGAGCTGATTTCGCGGACGTTCGCGATGACAGCGTAATCAGCCCACCAGTTCCAGGAACGCTTTGGCCGCATGGCTGAGGGCGCGGCGCGTCGGGTAGACCAAGCGGATCTTCCGTTCCAGGTGCATTTCCTTGACGCGAATTTC